>Ga0272443_10001774_pt1 | contig 29820 bp, 37 predicted proteins | sample SSMAcet12_FD_193581 | JGI IMG/M metagenome (GOLD analysis project Ga0272443, IMG submission 193581) | Marine sediment archaeal communities from Little Sippewissett salt marsh, Falmouth, MA, United States - SSM-Acet-12 | ecosystem: Environmental > Aquatic > Marine > Wetlands > Sediment ... | reverse complement strand
ACCTGCGCGCAGTCGTTGGTGCCGGACATCCGCTTGGAAGCCTTACGCGATCTGGCCTGCTACGAACGGCCTTCCTATGAGGCGGCGATTCTGGGCTACTTCATCACCGGGGAATTCACTCCCTTGATCGCTCAGGATCTTATGGAGGAGTGGTGGGTGGTCGAAAACCCGGACTCCGTCGGCACGCTATGCTGGGTGCCTCAGGATGGCACGCAGCCAACGGGTGATACGGGCGATATCCCCCGCTGGGAAGAGCCTGCAGATCCCCTGGTGTGTAACATCACTATGAATCGCGCAGATTGCGAAGCTGCGGGAGGAACCTACGTTGATCGTGTCACCCGAGCACCTTATTGCCAGTGTCCATGAAAACGATCGGCTACAGCGTGAGTTTTGGATGAAGATCGCTGTACGTTCCGGAAAGCAGATTGTTGGACGGTATTCGACCAAGGAGGAGACGATGAAGAACCGCTGGATACTTTGGATGATGCTGGGATCACTTGTACTCTTGCTCGCTGCTTGTGGGGGTGGAACCCCGACACCACAGCCATACTGTGATCCGGCTAACCTCACAACGGTTGAGTTGCTTCAGCCACCGGATGGGGACCTGTTTATCATTGGGTCCTCGCAACTGCAGTGGGCATATGCCAGCGCAGCCTGCGACCCGGAGGGCTATCGAGCGGAAGTAAGCACCGACAGCACGTTCGCCACGGACGTCTACGGTGCGACAACGACCATGCCCAATTCGATGGGATGGCCTATCCCGCTGACGGCCGGCACGACCTATTATTGGCGTGTGCGGGCCACGGTTGGAACGGACGAAGGTCCCTGGTCACCGGTGTGGTCCTTTACCGCGGTGGACGCCTGTGCGGCAGCCGATCTCGCTGCACCCGCTCCGCTTTTCCCGAACGAGGGGCATGAGTTCTGGTATGACGCACCGACCTACGAATGGAATTATCCGGTGATCACCTGCGCTCCGGAAGGCTATCACCTGGAGGTTTCAACCGATGCCGCCTTCGGTACCACGCTCATTGATATCGCTGATAACGACCCCTCCACGATGCGGGTGCCCACAGGCAACTATACTGACTGCACGGTGTACTACTGGCGCGTTGCCGGTCGTGTCAGCGGTGTTGATGGGCCGTTCTCCGATCCCCAGAGTTTCTACATCAATGGCGGCGGCAACTGCCCTGTCCAGACCTGCCCGATGACCGGCTTGCTCGCGCCGGATGCCATCAGCCCGGGTGGGTACCAGGTTATCACCGCCACCGCGGTGACCTTGACATGGGACTATCCCGGTTTCTGCGAGCCGGAAGGCTATGCCATCCGGCTGGGAACCGCCTATGACCTGGACGGTCTGCCGCTGTTGGGAGGCACCGGCATCGGGCAGACCTGGCTTGCCAGTGGCTTACAACCCGGCACGCAGTACTACTGGGATGTGGCCGCCATCGTGCCGCCGGCGCTGGGACCCTTCAGTTCGCACAACAGCTTCTTTGTCGGACCACAGTGTGGATCCAGTGCAGAACTGGGTGTTCCCGACATCATCTCCCCCATCAATGGCGAGGAGATAAATGCGCTTTACGCATGGCTGCACTATCAAGCTACGTCGTTTGGATGCATCCCGGACGGATGGGCGCTGGATCTGCAGACCGATCCGAATTTCGGAGGAACCAACCTCCTGCAGACCTTCAACTTCCCCGCGACGACAGTGATTACGGATGAACTCGCGGACTGCACCACCTATTACTGGCGGGTAGCAGCTATCCAGGATGGGGTGCAGGGTCCATGGTCTGCCACGGGCAGCTTCTTCACCAACGATGCGGGGAACTGCGCCGTTTCCTTTATCCCGGAGATCCCTTATCTTGTAGAAGCCTTGATTGACATCCCGTGTTATCAAGGGCCAGATTATGCTTATGACATCCTGGGCTACTTCCTCGCAGGCGAGACCTCTGCACTCTATGCACAGGACCTGGCAGAAGAGTGGTTTGTGATTGAGAACCCGGACAACGCAGGAACGAACTGTTGGGTGCTGCAAACTGAAGTCGAGACCCAGGGGGATCTTGCCGAACTGCCACGCTGGGAAGCCCCTGATCTGCGTGTATGCACGCGGGATGCTCCACAGGAGCTTTGCGAAGAGCTGGGCGGGGTATATTATCCCGCTGGAAGGACAACTGCGGCTTACTGCGAGTGTCCTTAACGGCACAGAACCAGGGTTTGGAAAGCCGACTTGTCAACCCACCCGCTTGCATCGTGCAGCGGTAATCGAAACCTGAAAGGGGACCATCATGAAAGCCATCCGCTACATCGCCGTCGCGCTCCTCCTCATGGCCATCCTCGCTGCATGTGGAGGCGAATCATCTGCCACAGAGGATGTCGACCTCTCTGGTGACTGGCAGGGCGTCCTGACCCATGAACTGGTCGATGGAGGTTGCCCTCCCACACCGCCTCAGCAGGGTACCGTACGTATCCAGCAGGTGGGTTCGGATATGACGCTCCAGTTCGGAGAAGGTTTTATGTGCGAACCTGCTGAAGCGTGTGCTTTCACAGGCAGTGTTCGTGGCATGTCGTTCACCGCCAGCAATGGCGGGAGCGCTGATCAATCGGGTGGCGTCTATGCGACCACCATGGATCTCTCCATCTCGCCGGGCGGGGATTCGGCCATGGGGACGGGCACATCGACCTACACCCATCCCGAACTGCAGTGTGAATGGAACACATCCCTCTCACTGACAAGGCAGGCTGCTGACTAGGCTCGAATAGGGGGGCACGAACGAAAGGCTGATCAACCGGCACATCACTGCCACAGCGATGTGCCGGTTTCTCTATTGCCTATGGCGCTGATTTGTGAGGGTTCCGGTCGTCTTTTGAACGGTGTACAATGTTTCAGAAATCCACACCTGACAAGGAGTTGACATGTCCGAGCGTCCATCCCACCGGCGGAGTTCCCGCCTCATCGAAACCCTGATCCTGCTTGCCCTTCCGTTTCTCCTGCATGCCCTGTTTCCGATCCGCACCATCATCACAGCGCCCTACCGTTATGCAGGGATTGTGGTGATGCTGGTAGGTCTATGGATTGCGAATCAGGCGCGTCAATACTTCATGGAGGCGGGCACAACGTTTCAGCTTGAAGGTGCGTCTCAGACGCTCGTGACCGATGGCCCGTTTAGACACAGCCGCAATCCCATTTACCTGGGTATGCTGCTCTGGCTGCTAGGGCTGGCGATTGTCTTGGGTTCGCTTGGTGCTTTCATCCTTCCAACGGTGGTCTTTCTCCTCATGAACTTCGTGATGATCCCTATGGAGGAGACGCGTATGGAAGAGGTTGGCGGCGAGGCATACCTGGCGTACAGGTCCCGAGTACGGCGCTGGTTCTGAACATAGCTCGCGGATCATGTTGGTGCTGAAGCGCAAGTATCCCCAGACGAACCGCATCGTGTCATGCAAGCCGGGAAGGACTTGATTCGGCTTTGCCATCCTATTTTGTTTGATATATCATCAGGAGGTGTTCGGACGATGTCGATGAACCTGATCGACATCGTGTTTTCTACACAGCCAGCAGCCACGGCAATTCATCGCCATCTGATCCGTCCCCATGAGCAGCTGAAGCTACTGTCTGCCAGGGGTGCCAGGTATTGAGCAGGGTATCACGCGCAGGTTGTCCATCAGAAGTCGCTCGTATCCGTTTCCATCTTCAAGGTTGAGGAAGGAGAGCCGGGGTGAGAGTCGTCTTTGTTCAGGGTCAAGATCTGGATCTCCACAGAACGTGTTCCTTTGTCCGAAAATCGCTCAACGCGCGTGGACGCATGATCGACCGCGAATCGGTTTGCCGCTTGATCCGGAACTTCACAAAGACCGGGCTCGTCAAAGCTGCTGCGTACCATGGACAGGAACTTGTGGGTCTGGTCTTGCTCTCCACGGGTGATGCCACATGGCGAATCAACCCCGATGTCCTCGGAGGCTGCCCTTTCACAGCGCCAGGTCAGGACCCCAAGCCCATTCAAGAAAGCTTGCTGAAAGCCGTTGTTGCTTACGCCACTTCCCATGACGCCGAGGCGTTAGAACTGATTGCCATCCGCCGACCCGAGGAGTGTGGTGATCTAGCCGATCATGATACGTATCAGAAGCATGGTTTTGAGCATGAGTTATCGTATGTGGAGATGATTTGCCCCGTTGAAGCGACTCTTCCCGCTCCGCTTGCCCTTCCGGAAGGTTATCAGCTCGAGCCACTGGGCAGCACGACGAAAGACGCGTTGTACCCAATTTATGATGCAGCCTTTCTTCATGGGGAAGCGCGCTTCTTCTTTTTGCAGGATGATCTGACACGTCGAGACTATTTCGACAACCTTGGATGGGAAGAGGTTGGCTCCCTCTCAGCATCGCACGTTATCCGTTGTGGTGAAGAGCCGGTTGCCTTTTCACTGGTCTTGCCCTTCTCCATGCGAAGCTATCATATCAGCTGCATGTGCGTTCACCCCGATCACCAACGCCGCCGCCTGGGCGAGGCCATGCTTGTCCACATCCTGCGTACGGCGTCTGCTGAGGAGATCCCCCTCATCAGCCTGGGCACGGAACCCGAGATGCGCGCCTGTTGCCTATATAAAAAGTATGGTTTCGAAATCCGGGGTGGCAGTTCGCACTATCGTATGAGAATGTGAAGGGCGTGCTGCATACCTACGTATCTGGTGTTATGGGGGATAAGAAAGGGAGGTAGCTATGCTTTCCGATATATTGAACGAAATCCTATCCCGACTTGAGGGACAATTTGCATCCGAGCGGATTGGTGAGGCCGTCGTCTCGCTAGTAACCAACTTGATGGTGGGGATGTTGACCTTTGGCATCTTCTATCTGATGTGGCGGATTCTGGATCGCGCATTGCGCATGACGCTCGAAAGGGCACGTCTGGAAGAGACCACGGCGGCCTTCATGAAGACAGCCTTGAAGTATACGGTGCTTACCATCGGGGCGGTTCAAGCGCTTTCAGTGAGCGGTGTGGATACGGCCGCTGTGCTCGCCAGTCTCGGCGTGGTAGGCCTGTCAGTCGGTTTTGCGGCTCGAGATGCTCTTTCCAATCTGATTTCCGGTCTGCTCATCTTCTGGGATCGTCCCTTTGTGATCGGTGATCTCATAGAGATCGGCGGTGACTATGGTCGTGTGGAGAACATCACGCTGCGCTCCACGCGTATCGTGACGATTGATGGAAGAATGCTGGCGGTACCCAATTCTGTGATTATTAATTCATCTGTTGCATCCTATACGAACTTTCCTCACCTGCGTTTAGATGTGGATGTTGCCGTTGCCACAACCGAGAACATCGGGCTCGTGCGCTCGATCTTGCTCGCACTCGTAGACGAGGATGCCGACATCATGAATGAACCCGAGCCGAGAGTGGTGGTCAAGGCGTTGAATGACTACAACATTCTCGTCCAGCTCCAGGTATGGCTGGATGATGAACGACATCATATTCAGAAGCGTTTCGAGTTGAGGGAGAAGATGTTCTCTGCACTTCGGAAGGCTGGCGTGCACATGCCTCTCGAGACGATTCAACTTGCCCCGTTCCGGATCCATCCATCCGAACCAACGCAATCGGCATGATGGTGTGTGGAGGGTGAAAACATGACGAAGCCACTTGTCCCGGTTACGCCTAACATTGAACGCATTGGCGGGCGTTTGCATCGCCTCACGCCCCTTCTGGATGCGGCAGGCAAGATTGTTCAGTACGCCGTGACTCCCCTGCGCGTCGAATTGCGCATGAAGGACCTCATTCAAATCCTGGTTGGTTCAACTGTGTTGGCTATACCAATCGGTTTCACGGAGGAAGTCTGGGTTCTCGCGGAGCGTTTGCCCACCCTTAATATCATCTTGCTGGCGGTACTTTCGCTGCTTTTCGTCAGCCTTTATGTCTATGGCAATTTCTACAGATCGCTTCTCAGGGAGCACGTGTTCTCCTACATCAAGCGGGTCATTGCGATTTATCTACTTTCTTTTCTGGTGGTAGGGGTGCTGATGACCATCATCCAGCAGGCATCCTGGCTGGTGGATCCAATCGTCAGTCTTAGACGAACCATCCTTGTCACGCTCCCGGCCTCCATGAGCGCAGCGTTGAGCGATTCGATCGATTAGGCATCGCCACGGCGTCTTGGCATCGTACCGATCGGAGGTCTAGTTCTTCGATTTCTCTTTCAATCGCAGGATGATTTTCTCCCGGGTGATATCCTTCAAAACATCCTTGCCAATCCAGCGCGCGGTCCTGCTGTTTTGCAGGAGGAGCTCCTCGGCCGCGGTTACTGCGTGTGGATGAAGGAACAGGCTGCGTTTGCCGATGTGGCGCAGCGCCCAGCTGACACCCTTCTTCACATAATTGCGTTCGTCATCAGCGGCAGCATGAATAAGGGGAATCAGATCGATGAAAACCTGGTCTTCCACATCCTTGTTGTGCCAGGCTGTGGCAGCAATGAGGGCAAATGCAGCGCGCTTCACAAATTCTTCGTCTCGCAGTGACCATGCCTGGATTTTTTCCCAGACCAAGGGCGTTTTATCGAAAAGGTTCAGGCAGACCTGATCGCAGACGTCCCACGAATCGAAATCGACAACCCACTCTTCCATCTGATCCGAAGTGACGGCGAGAGGGTCGTCGATCAACGCGGCGAGGATGCGCGCCTCCGCGATGCCGGTTCGCCAGAGCTTGACAGCCAGCTCATGATCGGTGTCGACCTGCTTGGCGATTCTGCGCAGGACAGGAATAGCGATGCCCAGCCGGTTTGAGGTGCTCATTCCATAGCGCGCCATCCCTTCCAGCTTTTCCGGTTGCGCTTCCTTCTCGAGAATGTCAAGAATGTCTTCCAGAGTCGACATACTTCCCTCCGAGGTCGATCGGGCGTGTGGCCAATCCGTCTGGGTTCATCATACAGGAAAAAACCCCCGATGAAGGGGGATGGCGATCAAGGCGGTTCAGGATCCGGGGGGATTCGTCGCCTTCATATGTTCGACAGATCGATGGATGAGTTCTCGTAGGACATCCATGTCGACGTCCTCGAGCTTGTTGATGTAGAGGCATGATTTCCCGGTTTTATGCTTGCCAAGTCTCTGAAGCAAGGATTCGTATTCGTCAAAACCGGACATGATGTAGAGCGTCAGGCTCTGCTTGCGAGGTGAAAAGCCGGTGAGCATCCAATCCGCCTCGCGCCCGTTTGCGTAAGTGTAGTGATAGGAGCCAAACCCGACGATGCTTTCCCCCCACATCTCCGCCTTCTCGCCCGTCACGTCCTCGAACACGGCAAGCGCTGTCAGTGCGTCCTGCTTGCGCTTCTCGTGCTCAACGCTGTTGAGAAACGCGTGCACATCACCTTTGTTGCGCTTTGTCTTTAATTCAGTCATAGGATTTCCCTCCGTATCCCCGCTGGGATATGCTGCGCGTGCATTCATACTGTATCAGCCTTGAGGCGCGTCGTCCGACGTACTTTGACCCAGGCCTGGAGAGCTTGAATGGTCACGGTTGCCCGGAGCTGCGCTTTGCGGGCATCCTTTCGCGCATGCAAAGCAAGGTCCGCAGACTGAAAAGAAAGGCGAAGATGGCGCCCAACGAGGTGAGGACGTAAACAATGGCGTTAATCGGGAAGCGCGCGCCCAGCCGCACCAGCAGGGTGTAGCTTATGGCAGCGGTGAGGGGGAGCAGGAACAGCAGCACGATACGCTTCCAGGGCAGTGGTTGAGCGAAGGTGTTGAGCAGGTCGGGGCGTATTTCCAATCGGCCGTACTGTCGAAGCGCGTATCCAGTGATGAGGAACAGCGGGATGATGATGAGCGGAGCCCAGGGGTATTGTGGCAGCACATTGAGCGCAAACCAGATGCAGAGCAAGAAGCCGAGGCCGCGCGTCGCTCTGGTCGACCGGCGGAATAGATGACCATCCACTCGCGTGAGTGTTCCATAGGCTATCGCGAGGAGCAAAGTGGCGATCAGTGTGAAGACGGCGAAGCGTTCTGGTGACAGGGGGACACCTTCCTCCCACCAGCGCCAGATGACCCAGGTTCCCCAGAAAAGGCCTGAGGCGGCCGAGGCGAATAAGGTGGGCCAGGGAGAGGCTTTGCGCATAACCTTCGGGAGCAGATGCCAACCCACGAGCACATCAAGGGGAGCATGCCAGGTCAGCGCTGTGAAATGGATTTGCCACGGGAAGTTTTCGTAAACGGTGGTGACAATCACACCTTCCAGGAGCCATCCGAGAAAGGCTCCGGCAAGAAAGAGTGCGGCGATGGAATGGATGTGAAAGGCGCGCACGAGCGTGTGCAGCACGTAAGCCAGCAGACTATAGATGACCAGCAGCAAGAGAAGGTCAAGCATCAATGCCGCGTTCCATTGTGCACCAGGGCTGACTTCGCCATAGAAGAAGAACTCTGAAAAGATCATAAGGATGCAGCCGCTGGACAGTGAAAAAAGGACGTTCTGCCTCGTTGTCATGGTGCTCCCCTCTCGCGGCGAAACTTCGCTTCTTCCTCGCCGGTAGTCCATCAGCGAGGTTTTCATAAGGAGATTCACATCTGATGAGGGAAAAGTTGCAGTCTGCTTCCCGGGTTATGCGACCCAGCTTTCGCGATCGAGGCCTTCCAATCCATGGGCGGGAAGATAGCGTACTCCCTGATGCCCCGTGAGGGGGATCTCCCGTGAAGGCCGCTCCCAGGGGCCGGCGTAGTGAATGAGCCAGGCTGCCCAGGCCGGCGCTTCGTTGGAGGAGGATGCTGGGGAAACCTCAGCGATGCGAGCGCGACCGACAATGCGTCCGCGATAGATGAGGTAGATGTAATCACCCGACAACGCCTGCGCCGGCCGGAAACTGAGGGGGACGAAGTGGTCAGCCCGATGCAGGACGGCTTCCACTTCCTTGTCAGTCTTGTAGGCCGGAATGGTGCGTGTGAAGCTTGTCATGCGTCCACTCTTCCGATTTACAGCGTGAGGAGGAACTGGCGCACGCCCGTCATGAACATCTGCACGGCTATGGCCGTAAGGATCATACCCATCAGACGTTCCATGGCCACCAGCCCTCGCTCACCAAGTACTCGTCGCAGTCCGCTTGATAGCAGCACAATGATGCCGGATGTCACCCAGGCAAGCAGCAGGGCGATCAACCACTCTGACCAGCGTTCGGGCTCACGGCTCATGATAAGGAGTACGGATGCGAGAGCAGAGGGACCGGCAATATACGGAATGGCGAGCGGGACAATGAAGGGCTCCCCGTCAAGTTTCTCGTCGAACAAACCACCGGCGGTCGGGAAGATCATGTTGATGGATATCAGAAAGAGAATGATGGCGCCGGCAATCGACAACGAGGGTTCAGAGATCTGCAGGATGTCCAGCAGGTAGCGGCCTGAGAACATGAACAGGATCAGGAACGCGAGGGCGATGAACTGTTCGCGCAGAATGATATGTCGCTGACGCCGCTCATCTACATGCCGGAGCGCCGTGAGAAAGAGGGGGATGTTTCCGAAGGGATCCATCACAAGGAACAGCAATACTGCAGCTGATAGCACTGTCATAGCCGTCTCCAACCATGTTACATGAATGTATGCGCCGTCCAATCCCGATCGGGACGGCGCGGCCCTGCCCATCATAATCGAAACCTGCCGGCATATGAAGCCTGCCGGCAGGTCACAGTGCCCGTGATTCTGTGCAAACGTGTGAACGTGTGGCTACGGTTTCCACTCTTCCCAGACTCGTCCAACGAGGTCGGGTCCGGGGCTGAGGGTTTTATCGCCGGGCTCCCATCCGGATGGCGTTACTTCACCTGTCTTGACGACATGCTGGAAAGCTTTGAGCTGACGGATGAGCTCTGCGGGATTGCGCCCGACTTCCGGCGTAAGCACTTCCATGGCGCGGATGACGAAATCGGGGTCGATGATGAAACGACCGCGGATATCCACCCCGGCTGCCTCATCATAGACGCCATATACCGAGCCAATCTTCCCGCCCGAATCAGAGAGCATCGGGAAGGGAACCCCGCCATCCACCATCTTTGAGAGCTCCTGCTCCTGCCAGATTTTATGGATAAACCGGCTGTCGGTACTCAGGGAAAGCACGACCGTGTCCAATTTCTGGAACTGTTCATATTCAGCGGCGACCGCCGCCAGTTCGGTCGGTCAAACGAAGGTGAAATCACCTGGATAGAAACAGATGACGATCCATTTTCCTTTGAAGTCGGAGAGCCGGACAGGTTTGAACCCCTCTCCCCGGACGAAGGCGCTCGCTTCAAAATCGGGCGCTTTACCACCTACACGAGCAAGCATTTTCTGCATCCCTTCCTTGAGCTCATTCAGGATGGCCGGTTCAGGCACATCCTCCTCCGCGAGGATCGGTCCGCGCGCGGGTTGCACACAACCATCTTTCAATTCTGGCATGGATCCTCTCCTTTCCTCTGGCGACTCTGTGGCCTGCCCCATGGACGATCTGCTCTGGAAAGACCTTGTTCGCCCCTGTTCTTTAAAGCATATATCGAAACACGATTTCTTGCAGGGCACCTGTCCAGGGTACGGCCTGCTGCAGCTTCTTTTGGACCTAGAAGTCCGTCAACGCTCCTGCTGCAGTGGGAGCCATTCATCGCGGAGCGCGCTGTAGATGGCTGTATCGACCGGGCCAGCCGGAAGGAAGAGACGCTGGCGCAATGTGCCTTCATACACCGTTCCAAGTTTCTCGGCAACGCGGCGGCTGGCTTGATTGTTGACGGCAATTTCGAGTTCAATGCGGTTCAATTCCAATTCCCGGAATCCCAAGGCCAACACAGCCTTCGCCGCTTCGGTAGCATATCCTTGATTGGTAAAGTCCTGGCGGATCCAGAAGCCCAAACCCGCCCGGTGGTGGTCATGCAGCAAGTCACTGATCCCACAGCTGCCCAGAAGCCGTCCTGTGTCGCATTCCTCCACGGCAAAGTAATAAGCTTGCTTGCGATCCCTGGCCTGCCGCCACCAGTTGACATACTGGGCAGCCTCCTCCAGAGAGTATGCCGCATGGGCCCAGGTTTCATACGTCGGTAGTTCGGGTATCGATGCCAGCACTGCCGCATGGAGGGGTTCGATATGTCTCTCGGCATACGCACAGAGGTTGATGCGCCCTGCGGGGATCTTTATGTCCATCGTTGTTCCTCCAGAGTATGGCTGAGCCCTTGCTGATTCATCGTTACAGAGCAGGTGTGTTCCTGCAGAAGGATCAGTGAACGTTGAAGAAGTCCAGCCGCATATGGCCGGCAGTGATGCGCATTTTCGGATGCTGTTTCGCGAACTCAAGCAGTCGAGGGATATGCTCGCCAAGGACCAGACGTTCAAGCCAGGCAGGGAAGACCCGTTCCAATTGCAGCGGGGCGGCATCGCCAAGGTGGAACCACCAGCTTGAACCATGCCGGAAGGCAACGCCGCAGTGTCCGCGCGTATGGCCGTGCAAAGGGATGAGCCACATCTCCGGTGTCACATCCACCCTTACAGCCGGAAAACCAAACCACTGGTCGCCCTCCTCTTCATAGAGATGGAGATCGGGCTGGTGAGCAATGTGGCGGTGGATGTATGCTGCCTCCATGGCATGTCCGCGAGGTCCGGTGAAGGCGTCCAGTTCTCTCTGATACACATGAATGCGCGCGTCGGGAAAGTCGGGCAGACCCCCGCAGTGGTCGAAGTGCATGTGGGTGAGGACGATGTCGTGGACATCTTCCGGCTTGAAACCAAGGGCTTCAACCTGGCGGACTGCGGTCTCTGACGGCTGGATGTCTGCTCTTGTGATGATTTCAAAAAGACGATGCATCCAGGTCTTGTGAACACAGTCCTCCAGTCCGGGACCGGTGTCCACGAGCAACAAGCCATCGGGCTTTTCCACCAGCAGGCAGAGCGTCCCGGCGTCCAGGCCGGCAGGGAGGTAGGGGCTGCACGTGAAGCAATTCAGGGTGTGCACCTTGATGGTGGTCTCTTGGGCTACCATGGCATTCGATCGGTTTACGTGAAACGGATGATGAGCGGAACGGCGATGCCTGTCACCGCGAGGCAAACGATGACGGCGTTGAAGAGGAAATAGCGTTTGTCGTATCCCTGCATGAGCGCCGGGTCATAGTACTGGGCGACTTCATTGTCTTCATACATGGTGATTAAGCCGCTGATGAGCTTCTTCCGCGATGCTTTACCCGTGTTGAGGGCCACGGTGGCAATGGTATTGACCAGGATGCTCATCACAATGAACACAGCGAGCACGATGTCGCTGGAGGGATCGGCGCGCGGCGAATCGGCCTCACCGGCGACGGCGGCGTTAACCGCAAGGACGATAAGGTTGAAGACGATGGCGGTGACCACGAAGATGGTGTCCGTGCGGGTGTTCTGTTGCAATTCATGGACGATGTGGTCGTGCACTTCTTTCAGCATGGCGGGGCTCCTTCTTGAAGGAAACATGGAAAACCACGTTTTCAGTATACAAGAGGATTTCGTGGGATGGGAGGAGTGCAGCGATCGCCTGCAGGCATGGTCGACGAGAACTCGTGAGGGCAGCCTCGCCCTTCTCAGGCTGCGATGAGCGGAAGCTCGAATCGGCGTATGGACTACACTGACCTTACAGATTTTTCTGATAGATGCGGTAGCGGCGCAGCGGTTTGGCGTTGAGCTTGCGGATCGCATTGTTCATGGCTGCATTGTCTTCGAGGACATAGTTGATTTCCATCCAGAGATCATCGGTGAAAAGGGACTCGTAGAGCGCGCGGTATAGGAGACTGTCGATACCAAGCCCATGATATTCAGGCACAACGCCTAAGCCGAACATGCGGTAACTGCGCAAACGAGGAAGACCATACAGCAATTTCATCCAACCAAATGGAAACATGCGTCCGTTCAATCCCTTCAGGAGGACGTTAATGTCTGGAAGTGCAAGTGCGAAACCGATCGGCTCGCCGTGGCAATTTTCAGCGATCAACGCACCGCCCGGCTGGAGAATCATCTTCAGGTCCCGTGCCATTGCTTCCGCTTCTGCCTTGCTGACCGGGGTATAGCCCCAATTGTGGATAATGCTGCGATTGGAGAGGTCGAGGATAATCTGCGCCTCGTCCGCGTAGCGCTTCATACTTACCGGCCGCACGGAGACACCGTACCGCTCCGCGACGCGATCCGTGAGTGTGAGGATGCGCGTGGGGATGGTGTATCCCTCTGCTGCAGCTATATAGTAGCAGAGCAGGTCCTTGACCTTTTCCAGGCCGGCTGTCGACATCAGTTTGTCATAGTAGGGCGGGTTGTAAGGAGCCATGATGCACGGAGGTGGGGAGAAGCCCTCGACCACGAGGCCCCATTCCTCAGATACGAAGGACCACGGCCCCCGCATTGCGGTCATCTTGCGGTCTTGGAGCCATGAGGCTGCCGCTTCCAGAAGCATGGCTGCGGCTGCATCATCGTCGATGCATTCGAAATACCCGAACATCCCGATGGGTTCATCCCAGAAAGTGACAGCCGTGTGATCGATGAAAGCGGCGATGCGTCCGATGACGGCATCATTTTCTTTCAAGAGGAACAGGTCGTATTCGACATGCTCGAGGAACGGGTTGGTCTTTGGATTGAACTGGCCGCGGAGTTCGCTGCGCAATGGAGCAACCCAGAGCGGGTCATGACGATAGAACGCGTACGGAAGATCGATAAAGGTTTTACGCTCGGTGGAGGAGTGCACTCGTAGGAGATTCATGGCCATATCCAGTTGGAAGGGTTTTGGGCATTGCAGCGGTGTATCGGGCGATTGTGTTCACGCCATTATACAGCGCAAATCATGCATCCTGCCGGATGACGTACAGCCAATCCACGGGAGGATTGTCGCGTGGCTGAATCCTGAGTCTGTCGCTGCGTTTTGTACGTCTTCTCCACCGGGGCTGCCCTCGCTCGCGTCCTGAAAAGGGCTGATTGGTGCGGCACAGCAATCGGTTGGAGGCGGCAATGTGCCGATGGGGCGGGGTGTTCCACCGTCCATGGTTGTGAATGCCCCCGCGAGGGAGTGGGTACGTGCGGGTAGCTGCCATGTGCTGCAGAAAAACAGGGAGGGAAGCTCAGATGGATCGGGCATCGGAAAGATTTATGGCTCACCCTTCAGGCTGCTTGCTCTTTCGACCGACATACAGCAGGTGATCCGATGCACCGTACAGGGCAGGCTCCTGCCCGAGTCGGTAGTTCAACTCCACCCAGGTTTCCCAGGCTTCACCCTGGTAGGTGTTGATCTGTCCCTCAAAGCCGGACACAATCCCTTCACACCCGATCAGGAAGCGGGAGATGAATCCTTGCGATTCCATCAGGGGATAAACCTCATCTGGATGGGCAAAATACGCTTGTGGGAAGTGTTTCCCGTGATCGTGGATGCCATTCTCCAGCAATTCGAGGGCGTAAACCTGATTGTTAAGAAGCCAGTCGGGCTCAACTGCGGCGGCGTTGCGGAAGGGGGCAAAGCGAGTGATGAACGATGCAAAGATAAGACCACCGGGTTTGAGGATGCGCCGGGCGCTCTTGACAGCCGCCTCCCGTTCATGAAGGGCTTGCAGGTGATAGAGCGGTCCCATGAGCAGTGCGGCATCAAAGGAATGGTCAGCGATACCTTCGAGGTGTTGGGCGTCAGTGTGGTAGAAAGCGTGGATGACTCCGCCGCGGGCATCAGCCCGTTCCTTGGCGAGCGCAAGGGATGCATCGGAAATGTCGGCCATACTCAGCTGGTATCCGCGTGCTGCAAGCGCAAGGGCGTAACGACCAGGCCCACCTCCGATATCAAGTATGGTGCAGGGCGGAGGTTGAAGATGATCCAGGATCACACGCAGGGAAACCGCGAATTCTGTCCGGTGACGATCAAGCCGTCCGAGTTCCTGCTCGGCATGTTCGTTGTAGAACTCTTCCACGATGTTCATGAAAGCATCCGTATGCTGTAGCTGCGCGGTTGACGGTGATGGATGGGTATCCGGGAATCAGGGGACACGCAGACCCCTTGCCCATTCCTGAGCACGCGCCTGCTCCCCTTCGCGAAGAGGACCTTCGCTGTCCTCTACGATAAATCCGGCATAGTCGCCAGCCACCCGACCGCCCAGACGCTTGAGTTTCTTCTCGATTTTCTCGGCCGCGTACCCAAACAATGTCACCATGAAGGTGAGAAAGCGATTATCAACCGTCTCGATATCGACACGGGTGTCGTAAGCCGCGACGCACACACCACGCAATGCATGAGGGGGCAGGCCCTTAAGGAACGTCTTTGTGTCCGGGCACATCGTGAACCCACGCGTTGCAGAACCGACGATGATCAGCTGGAGGTTTTCCAGATGTTGGGGAGTGACAGCACTCACCCTATGGACATGCTGTTCGGGATCAAGGCTGAGACCCTGAGCGATGGAGCGTGCTATCGTTTCGGTGTTTCCAAAAAAGGATTCAAACGTGATCAAGGTTTTCATCTCATCTCCTTGGAAAGGATTTCGCATCACCAACCAGAAGTGTGATCTGGCTAACCATCTTGCTGGATCGTTGTTCCTTGCCCTTCCGATTCATGAGGGTGGCTGCGTTTCATCAGATAGAAACCAACCGTCAGCGCAAGCACAATAGCAGCGATGCCCAGCAGGCGGATGCCATCAACCTCCTTGATGTCCAGGATGATGACCTTTCGAGCGATGGCAATGATGGCAACCGAGAGGACAACCTCAAAGTGGGGTTGATCCTGGATGAGGTAGGTCTTCATGATGGTCTGCAGGAGCTCAATGCCGATAATGACCAGCATGAAGAAACCGAAGAGGTCAAGCAGTTCATCGACACTGAGGAGAAAGATCGGGGCGTTGATGATGTCATTAACGATGATCAACCCCAGGTCGAGTGTGGAAAGCCCCAAAACGATGGACATAAGGAGCATCAGCACGGAAACCATGAGGCGCTCATACTTCTTCAAAGCTGTGAACATAGCATCCCTTCCCTCGATGGCTGGTTTTTTTCTACACCAGCCATCACAATACCACTGAGATGGGCGTATGTGCAACATGGAGCTACACCTTCAGCAAGGGCTTTACCCCTCAGGATGGTTTGTCGCTGGGGATGCTTCGAGCCGGTCAATGGTTGGTCCGTGTGAAGGAGGAGGGCTGATGAACACGAGGAAGATGGTTGCCTGTATCCTTACGTTCGCCGTTCTTTTCTCCTTGGCGGGCTGCAACTTGCCGCGCCGCTCCATCACACCAACACCCACCACTGGTGTAGAACAGCTTCAGATGACGTTCACACCAATCTTGATGGGTTCGCAAAGCCCCACGCCCGTCCTTCAATGCACACCACCAGCATGTGCTGAAAACGAGGCCTATTTCTGCCCTGATGAATGTCCGGGCGGGTGTGGCACCGTCTGTGCCACGCACACACCGGCCCCTGACTCCTGATCCATCCCCCTACGTATTGCGTCAGAAGATGAAGGGTAGCAGTTTGTAGCGCACCTGCTGCGCATACTCCGGATAGCCTTGCAGGTCCTCTATGAGCATTCTGTCTTCCAGCACGGTTCGCATAATGAGAAGCGCAGCAGCGGGAAGGCTGATGAGGAGTCCCCAGGTGGATTCAAGGACCAGCGGCATGGTGGCGCTGAGCAGGAAGCCGCTGGTATAGCCAGGATGCCGCACCCAGCGATAGGGACCTCCAGTCATCACGTGCTGTCCCCGGTCGTCCTGAATGCGTGCTACCTCTGCGAAATACGTGTTGACCACCATAGCCCAGATGTTGACCCCCCAGCTTGTGAGGTAGAGCGCAAGGGCGAGTAGGATGCTCCAGAGAGGCAGTTCGGGGCTCCAGCCGAAGCGTTTATCCAGAGCGGCGAACAACGGGATCAGGAATCCAGTGAAGGTGCCGTACACGGGAAAGAGAATGCGGTCCCAGCTAGCCTGGTTGGCGTGCCGGCGCTGGCTACGTTCCGCGAGCAAACCCGGATCAACCACAAGGCCTGTCAGCACTCCCACCAGCAGCAGGCTTGTGACATAGATCCAGCCCATGAGCCAGTCTATCCGTCCTGCCGCCGGGAAGAGAATGAGGATCATGACAGCCGTGCCGAGGACGGTGCGGAACATCCAGCGTTTGATGATTCGGGCTGAGGTCGAGGTGAAGACGCCGCTATCAGACATGGCTTACCTCCTACCGTATCCTGTTTCGATCACGATGATCATTTGATTCAATGTCATCCTGCCAGGTACCTCAATTTCAGCATAGGCGTTTCGACGATGTGTACGTGAATCTCCGCTGACATCTGACAGACAGGCTGTCGTCGGTACGGATTCCTGCATGCATTGACTCGGGGAAAGGGGGTCGGATCAACCATGTAGGGCCGAATGATCCGCTCCGACCGCAGAGAGAAGGGTCAGGAAGGGGAGAAGAAGGTCTCCGACCAGAAAGAGGGCAAAACCCAGGGAGAGCAGGACGTCGTTATAAACGGAACCCACAACCCATGCGGCCGTTGACCAGATAACGAAGAGCAGGGGTGCGGCAGGCCAGAAATAGGACACAACGCGCCAGCCCTTTGAGTCGTTCTTGCTGGTTTTGCCCCGGCTTTCCAGGGCCATCGCAACCCCCGATAGGGCTGCCAGGAACGCAGGGACAAAGCCCGCACCGAGGAGAAGCATCATAACCGCAGGGAGGAACATCGCAAGAGGTCGACGTGGATTGGGAAAGAGGATGATGTAGAGCGCATACAGCGAAAAGGCGATAGCCAGGATGCCGGATGAACGATAGGTCTCCGCGAATGTCAATGCTGGTAAGCAGGCGTGCCAGACCTGTTCGGGATTGCAGGGTGCTCCGATAGCCTGGATGAGCATACCGGAGATTTCCGATGAGCCCTGTGCGAGTTGAAAAACACCGTGGATGGTTCCCAGGATCCCGGCGTAGATCCCAAGAGCTAATGCGGCGGTACGTTTTTTCGATCGCATGTCGCATCCTTTCGGATGTCACGGGAGAGGGCGGGAGTGGGTCGTGACATCGTTACGATTCTACCCTTTTCTGGGTATCCATAACGAAAGAGGCGCCGGTTGAATAGGCTGTGAGCAAGGGACATCCTTCTTTTTCCTTGCCCTCATTGCGACATCGAAGTGAGTGATGGACAAGGATCGTGGAAGATCTTCCTTTGGATGTCTCGCGCTGCCGTGCTGATGGAACAATGAGGCTGCAGGAGGGCACTTGACGCGCAGGATGGTTTCCATAGGATCAAGGGGTGAACTGCGAAGAAGGAGGATGCGATCGGCCTGTGGATGAGGTTGAGTTCTCATGGTTATTGAGGCTTTTCACGGATGCGGGTTTGCAGCCTGATAGAGCGCTTGGACACGTTTTACTTGAACCTTGCCCCTCATCCGCACGCCGGAAAAGGCGTGCAGCGAGAGGCGCTCTGTGGGAGGGGCGCCGCGAAGAATCCGGGCGGCGTTTTCAGGGTTGACACCCCCTCCAATCACGATCTCAATGCGGTTCTCTGCCGCACGGATGAGCGCGTGGAGGGAGGATTTGCCCTCCACGGCGGGCAGATCATCCCGGTACGCACTCCCGGCAGTGAGGACACGCGCCATGCCGAGATCAATGCAGGTTTGAAGCGCCGTCATGGGTTGGAGGGCATCATCGAACGCGCGGTGCAGGGAGACCTGCATGTCCAGCGAATCGGCAAGTGTGGCCATCCTCGCCAGCTCATCCTTTGCAAGCGTCCGGTCTGCGGTAAGGATACCGAGGACGACCCCATCCGCGTCTGCAGCAGCAGCGGTATGGATCATCTTCTGCATGGCATCGATATCACGCTCGCTGTATTGGAAATCTCCCGGCCGGGGACGGATCATGACCATCATCCCCGCGCGCGGGAAAGCCTTGCGGGCAGCGAGCATGGCCTCCGGGGAAGGTGTAAGGCCGCCCACATCCATGCGGCTGCAAAGTTCGATGGTCGCAGCTCCGCCTTCATGCGCCGCGAGCACATCCTGGCGCATCACTGCGATGTCATCGGTGGCGATGCAGACTTCAACCTTGACCATGCTGAAAACCTTTCGGTTCCCCTGTCACCCGGGTGGTGAGTCCGGCTAACGCTACAGCCATGGCTACTTGAGCGCGGCTGCGATGCCCTGCGCCCAGGCTGCGATGGCTTCCCAATCACGGAAGTCTCCGCTCTCGGCGCCAACGGCTTTCAACATGCGCTTATCGAGACCGGTTACCTTCTCGAGGTTAATGCTGCCATGGAAAACGGCTGTGTCCCGCGGGTTGATCTTGTCTGCGACGGCCTGTAGATTCTTGGGAAATGTCCAGCCATCAAGCAAATCAGCGGGGTCACCTTCTCCTGTCGGTCCGCTTGAGAAGAACCAGACGGGCATGGCAGCCAGTGCTTTGTCATGTTTCTTGAGGAAGCGTGCTGCAGTCTTATACCAGCGGCCAACATACACCGCACCACCAATCACGGCAGCATCGTATGTAGACAGATCGCGCACGTTTTCTGCAGATACGACATGCGCGTCCAGCTCATGAGTGGAGAGCGCCTCGCCGATCTTCTCCGCGATTTCTGCTGTTGCACCGTATTTCGAGCCGTAAGCTACAAGGACCTTCTTCGCCATCATCTTCTCCCTTCGGATCAACATTCCTTCCATCGGCCAGCGCTGATTATCGCATGAAGCGATGAAGATAGCCTTAAAGCGGGGAGATTAATCTCTTGAGTCAGGGCCGAGGCTGGGATGCTTGGAGCAGGGGCAGGATGCGCTGACACGTCTCGTCGGGTGTTTCTCCTTCTGTGTATACGATATGCTTGGCCAGGGAGCGATTGGCGCGATGCGTGATGAAGTGTGCGTTTAAGTCAAGGATCGAATCATCCACAACGCCCACTTCCTGCTCGAGGAGCTTCCGCAGTCGACGATTGAGGATTTGCACAGAACGAGCCGGGTCTGGAGAAGGCAATGCAAGGATGATGTTGGGGTGAGGGGCAAGCGCTTGAGCTACGCGTGCTGCCAGCGACGGCTCATATTGAACTGTGTGGCCGGCGCCAAAATCGATGACCGCTTCGGAATACGAAGCAAGGACACGCTCCACGGCATGCGCTTCAAAGGGCTTGCAATACGCAAGGAATGCCATTGTCCCCCCTGCTTCGTGGGCGCTGCGCGCTTCGTCGTCGGAATACCCCGCTTCGATGTAATAGTCCCAGCGCACTTCGTCTAATTCCACACGCGGCAGCGCAAGACGCTCCGCTAGCAAGCCTGCGAGCGTGCTCTTGCCTGTGCACATCGGTCCTATCAGGATAATGGGTGTCGTGACATGTCTGCATGGCGCCATCATGATGCAAGTATACGTGGATTTCGACATCGCGGACGAATTATGATTCTTTCAACGGGATGGATGGCTACGGACAAAGCTGCTCACTGGCCGGCTTGCGACCGACATAGAGACCGAACCCAAAATATGCATTCAACTGTTCCGGGATCACGCCCTGGTCACTGACGCTGCGCACGAAGCTACGGTAAGCGGGGTCATGCAGGTACATGCGGAAAGCGCGGAAAACTGAACGCATGAGGCTTCCAGCCCCGTAACGCTGGAGGAGGCCGCGTGATTCGGTTCCTGGGTCAACCTTGCCCACCTCGACGACGATGTCTCGCAGCCCTGCTCGCTCAAGCAGGCGACGCCAACCCTGCTCGTCCAGCGGAGCCACCGTCGTGCCGACATCCTGCTCCACCCATTCAAGAAGTTCAGGAGGTGGGGGCGTTTTCAGCCAGGTGGATTCGTTCAGACCTATGTAACCGCCCGGTCTGGTGACCCGCGTGTATTCATCCACAGCATGCTGTTTGTCGGATGGAAAGGCGCTTACCGATTCGGTGAAGACGATGTCAAAGGTATTGGTCTCAAAGGGGAGCGAGAGTGCATCGGCTGTTCGGAACGTAACCCTGTCCTCCACCTTCGTTCGCCGCGCTCGTTCCCGGGCGCGATCGACCATGCGCGGCAGGATATCCACACCGATGACGTCGCAATTATGCACACCGGCGATGTAGCAAGCGGTAGAGCCTGCACCGCAGCCAACGTCGAGCACTGTCTGCCCGGGCTGGATGTGGCAGAGTGTGAGCATTCGATCGGTTGCATCCTGCCCGCCGAGGTGTTTGGTGAGGCCAACCTCTGCCGCAAAATCAAAGAAATGCTTTTCCACTTTCATGGGTATCCTCCCTGTTGACAGGAAAAACCTATGCATGGCGATGTACAGCATACGTTCCCCTCTTTCCTGGACTCTATTCCTTAGTCTGGCTGGAATCAAGCCGCCGCCACCTGCAGGAGAACTCACAGATGACGGCGGGGTTGGACCGTACCGAAGACGAAAAGTACGGCGATCAGATCAGCGATCCTAAGAAGGGCAGCAAGGCCAGAATCGTAAGAGCCGGGTGACTGCGCCGTCGCGTATTGCGGCGATCCCAATTGTAGAAGAGGTGGGCCAGGGTGTAGGACACCAGACCGCTCGCTGCAAGCATCGCCAGGGAGGCATAGGGATTAAGACCGCTTTCGAATCCCATACTGAGGCTGTTGAAGGCGTTCATGGCGTGGGAAGCTGGCAGCATCCATGCCACTCGTTCAATGATGCCGGAGAACATGCTGAGGGGCACCATCAGCCCACCCAAAAGCATGGAGGGAAGGAACACGGCTTGCGAGAGCAGGATCGTATAGGTCGTGCTCGGGGAGAGCACTCCAATCAAGGTTCCCAATCCTGCGCAAGCGAAGGTCATGGCCAGCAGCGTGCCAAGAAACGCAACGGGTTCCGAAGGTAGCGGGGCATCAAAGACCGGCCCAGCCGTGACCAGGATGATGGCGGCTATCACGAGCATGTGCACAAGGGTAGAGAGAAGGGGAATGACCAGGGTGGAGGAGACAGGTACACCGTTGATGCGGTAGCTTCGCAGAATGCCGTCCTCCCGTGCCTTGACAAGGGGATCGGGGATCCCCATCAGAGTTGCGAACATGATGGCCAGCACGACCATGGCCGGCACGAGCGTTGGCGTGAAGGCTGGATTGATATCCGTCATGACGAGGCCCATGAAGAAGTAGAACGCCAGGGGAAAGATGTAGTTGACGATGAAAAGTTGTTTGTCGCGTAAACCCGATCGGAAGGCAAGGGTAAAGTGATGTATAAGGGCGTTCATTGTTGTCCTCCATTGGTTGTAATTTCGAGGAAGCGGTCTTCCAGGGAAGGGCGCTCCACACGCAGGTCGATCAAGGTATCATCCTCGGTCTGAATGGCTGAGAGGATGGCGCCGATGGTGGCTTCGATATCTGTGGAGAAGAAGATGCCATAGTCATCGATTCGATCGAACTGCTGAACGCCGGGCATGTGGTCGGCATGGCCATTGAACAAGTTTTGCTGCGTGCGTACGGAGACTTTTGTCAGGCTTGCCCCGGTTGCGGTGATTTCCATGGGAGTGCCCGTGGCGGCTATGCGACCATGGAGCAGAATCGCAATGCGGTCCGCCAGTTCTTCGGCTTCTGCCATGTCGTGAGTGGCCAGCAGGATGGTCGTGCCCCTTGCCTGTTGCTCGTTAAGGATGGCGTGCAATTCGGCGCGCGAAGCCACATCCAGACCGGCTGTCGGTTCATCGAGGAAAAGCACCTCGGGTTCATGCGCCACGGCCAGGGCAAGGGCAAGCCGGCGCTGTTGGCCGGTAGAGAGTTCGGCGAAGCGCGCTTTCTCTTTTTGACCTAAACCAAGACGTTCGAGCAGATCATAGCGTGGAGCGACCTTGTGGTAGGTGCAGAAAAAACGCATCGCCTCGAGCGGGGTGATCGTCTCTGGCAATCCGGAGGATTGCAGCTGCACCCCGATCACACTCCGCAGCCGGTTGGTGTCGCGGCCGGGATCAACACCGGCAACACGCAATGTACCGCCATCGGCCATGCGCAGCCCTTCCAGGCATTCGAGGGTGGTGGTTTTTCCGGCGCCATTCGGACCCAGGAGGCCGAAGATTTCGCCTTTCTGAACCGCGAAGCTGATGCCGTCGACGGCTCGAAAGGAGCCGTAGGTTTTGCTAAACTCGTTGACCTCGATCATCGCTGACTTCATCCTTTACATCTCCTTGTTTGCTCAATCTCGCAACCCCACTCTAACGAAGTACCCCGCATTCCGCATCGTCCGGGAAGACATTGACCCTGCCTGTACATTCGTACACTGTCCTGCTGTCCATTACGCTGTATACGGTTGAGGCTCTATAATGGAGGCCAAGGAGCAGCGGTATATGGATAACGCGAGAAACGAACAACAGAAGTCAATAGACAGAGAGCTGCACCGGGAACAGATCAGGGAAGTGCGCCCATTCTTCGTGCTGGTCGTCCTCGTTCTCGGAGGGATGTATGGTGTTATCGTGTGGGCGACTCCGGCTTTCCAGCGCCTCGCTATCCTGATTCCCGCCACGCTGCTGATGATTCTGCACCTGGCGCTGCACTGGACCCTGCCCGGGCAGATCTGGATTCATCCTACTGTGGAGCATGGCGTTCGGAATACCCTCCTCTATCTCGTTCTTCAGCTTGCCATCATCGTGGGCATCACATCGTTTGTGCCCGGGGAAGGGGTGTTTTTTGGCCTGTACCTGGCACTGATCGGCGAGACGATTGGTATGTTCAACACGCTGCGCAGGGCGGCCTTGCCTGTGGTGGGCATTCTCGTGGTCGGCTTCATCAATGCATCATGGGTATTGGCAGGGGACCAGTTGCCGGATTGGGCTCTGATGCTCATCCCGATGTTGCTCTTTACCGCCATCTACGTCATCCTGTTCAATCGCCAGGTCCAAGCTCGGCAGGAGGCGCGAGAACTCGTCGATGAACTGCAGAAGGTCAATGCGCAGCTGGCGCAATATGCAGATCAAGTAGCGACACTGACCCTGCAGAATGAGCGGCAGCGTATGGCACGCGAGCTGCATGATACGCTCGCACAGGGATTGGTGGGCGTCATTCTCCAGCTTGAGACTGTGGATGTTCAGCTCGCCAAGGGTCGGTCCGAGGAAGCCCAAGCGTTGGTGCGGACGACCATGGAACGCGCCCGGATGACGCTGGCGGAAGCCCGCCAGGCCATATCGGACTTGCGCATGGAAACGACCGATCTCCGGGAGGCGATCGAGGGGGCGATCGAGCGATTTGAACAGGCTACGGGCATAGTATGTGAGGTTGTGATGGATGACCTGAGAGGGATCTCCCCGGAGCTTGTGGACCATCTCATGCGCGCGTGTTCGGAGGGGCTCTCCAACATCACACGTCACGCTCACGCTAGCCGGGTCCGCCTGGAACTCCTCCGGGGGGAGGACGGCCTGACGCTGAGGCTGTCTGATGACGGAGTCGGCTTTTCCATGGCACAGGTGGAAGGGAAGTCGGGTCATTATGGTTTGATCGGCCTGCGGGAGCGGGCTAGATTGGCTGGTGGACGTTTTGAGGTAACGAGTGAACCTGGCGGGCAGGGCACGATGCTGACGTTCAGCCTCCCGCTGGACAGGGAGGATCCGCATGGGTGAACCTATCCGTGTGTTGATTGCCGACGACCATGAAGTGGTGCGAGAAGGTCTGCGCATGATCCTGGAGACCGAAGAGGGCTTTATCGTCGTCGGCACAGCAGAAGACGGGGTGCAGGCGATTGAGCTCACAGCAAAGCTGAAGCCTGATGTGGTCTTGATGGACTTGCGCATGCCGCGCATGGATGGGATCGAAGCCATCAGTCGTCTTGCCGAAGATCATCCCGGTGTCCCGGTGGTGATCCTTACCACCTATGATGAGGATGACCTCATGCTGCGCGGCCTGCAGGCGGGCGCACGGGGCTTCCTGCATAAGGATACGCCGCGCCAGAAGCTGTTTGCGACCATGCAGGCGGCCGTGCGCGGTGACGTTTTGCTTTCCCCGGATGTCCTCGAGCGTGTGATGACTTCCGCGCCCCATGCCGACCCGCGCCGGTCGAGCGAGGATAGTGACATCGCGCTCACTGATCGCGAGGGTGAGGTGCTGGCGGGGGTGGCAGCTGGTGAGCGCAATAAGGAAATTGCAGTTCGATTGGGGATCACAGAGCGCACGGTAAAAGCTCACCTGACCAACATTTATAACAAGCTGGGTGTGGATTCCCGCGCTGCGGCCATCGCAGAAGCGATTCGCCGGGATTGGATTTCACCCTGACCTCTCTCCACATACGCATCTTCCCTTTGATACAATGCCTGTGCCGTCAGATTGTCCATATCTGACATGAAGAGGGGAGCGGTGGCGCCAGCCAACCAGCCCCCGGGGTCAATCATCGAAAGGGGAGTTTTCATCATGAACAAAGCTGAACGTAATGCCCTTCTTGGCATTCCGGTTATCCTTCTCGTGGCCGTAGGTCTTGCTGCAGCCGGCAGCCAGAGGAGCGCGGTTGTATTTGGTTTACCGCTTTATGCCATCTGTGTAGGATTGGCTTTTCTTATTCAATGGATCGTGTTCGTGCCATCCTATGTCAACCATACCGAGCACTTCTTTGATCTAACAGGGAGCTTCACTTACATCACCGTGACCATCGCCGCTGTACTCCTGAGTCCGGTGAGAGATGCTCGCTCCTACCTGCTGCTGGGTCTGGTGGTAGTCTGGGCAGCCCGCCTGGGCACGTTCCTTTTCATGCGCGTGCGGAAAGCCGGCGCTGACGGCCGTTTCGATGAGATCAAAATGTCTTTCCTTCGCTTTCTGCTGACGTGGACTCTGCAGGGTCTGTGGGTATCATTCTCGCTTGCTGGCGCACTTGTGGCGATTTCATCGGCGGAAAAAGAACCACTGGGTCCCTTCGCACTTGCGGGTTTTTTGGTCTGGCTGTTCGGCTTTGGCATGGAAGCCATCGCGGATGCACAGAAAAATCGCTTCCGGGCTGATCCCGAGAACAAAGGGAAGTTTATCTCTACCGGTCTGTGGGCATGGTCGCGCCATCCCAATTACTTCGGTGAGATCACCCTCTGGGTCGGTGTGCTCCTCATCGCGTTGCCGGTCCTGCAGGGATGGGGCTGGGTCGCGCTCATCTCACCCATCTTCATCACGCTGCTTCTTACCCGGATCAGTGGAGTTCCCATGCTGGAGCGTCGGGCAGATGAAAAATGGGGCGGCCAGCCGGATTATGAAACGTATAAGGCCAATACACCCGTCCTCGTTCCGCTCCCGCCGCGACATCGGACGTAGCTTGTGGTTGGTGAAAAGACGTTATCGAGGCTCCCCAAACGGGGAGCTTCTTTTCTTTTAGGGGAGCGGGATGCTCTCGAGGAGGATCACGGCCAGCAGCGCGAGGTCGATGACCACAGCGTATATGCCTTGATTGTCGAGATCAAAGAGCTTTCCATCCCAAAGAGAGAGGTAGCTGACGATTGAGAGGGTCAAAGCTACCTCCAGCAGCGTTCGCCACGCAGTGAAGGACAGTGCATACGCGAGCCCACCTGCTACGAAGCCAATTCCCGCACTCGTGCACAGGATGCCGGCGGTCAGCTTCAACACCTTTCCCGGGAGCAATGAGGAGAGGAACCTGGCCTTCTGCGGCCAGGGCATCTCTGGTTGCAGTTCGAGGATGCCGAAAGCATGTGCGGCATAAAGCAGATGCACAAGGCCGTGCAGAATGATGATGATGCTCAGGATCCAGACAAGCATGTCCACCCTCCCTCTTCTCATGGTTGATTATGCCATGCCAGGGAAAGCGGGACAATACATTCATGCGGGACATGTTCGTTGGGAGGGGCGATCGCGATGTCTACGCTTCTTGTATGGGCGTGTCACCAGGATCTTCATCGTACCTGTCGCCCCGTTTTTGAAGGAAGAGATAGAGGAACACGAGCGCGGCGAAGACGGCCAAACGTGCGAGAAAGGTGCCTAGCAGGGGATAGTTGCGGTTGAGGAGAACGCTTGCGACGCCAACCAGAAGCACGTAGGCCAGCACATAGATGGACCGTTGTTTTTCGCGGGAGGAAACCAGGATTCCCACACCCGCAGCGAGATAGCAGAATCCCATGACCAGTTCGACGCCCCAGCGTCTCCAGAATCCAACTTCAGGAGCAATGAAACCGCCCTCAGGTATACGTTGACTTGTAACAACAACGGAAGGCTGAAGCCATCCCGCGTTCTGCGGACAGGGCTTGATCCAGCCAGCCTGCCAGCGCCATTCCCCACTGCCAGGGTAATCCATGCGTTGACCGGCGCGAATGCCGAAGTGCAGGTGTGCATCAAGCGGCTCGTCAACGCTTCCGCCATTCTCATCTTCATCTCCGAGATAGCCGAGCAGCTGCCCTCTGGCAATCGGACCAGGCTCGATGGACCAGCGGCTGGGGCTGAGGTGGCCGTAGAGCGAATACAGGTTCAAGCGGGGATGATCGACAATGACCAGCCAGCCGTATCCCTCCATCGGCCCGGAGTAGCTTACATTCCCATCAGCCATGGCGTAGACAGCAGTTCCCGGAGGAAAGGCATAGTCTTCGGCGGCATGATATTCAGGAACTCCTTCTTCCATGTACCCGTGGGCTGCAAAGCTGGTCATAAACGGCAGCCGCTCGAAGCCTTCGTCGGTGATGGGGAACATGAAAGGTAGGTCATCATCACCAGGGTAATGGATGGCTTCGGACATATCGACAGGCAACGGTGAGGGACAGAAAGCTTCGGCGGATGAGCAGCCTGCAAGGATGGGGGTCAGCGAGATCAACAGTGTCAGCTTCCATCGTTTGGACATGTTCACTTTCCTTTTGAACCTTCTTCGCAGGTACTGCCTCATCGCTTATGGGCCGAGAACACTCCCCACGCGCGCTTTGATCCCCGTTGCGACGGGCTGAAGGCACACATGAACGTTTGCCGGCGCGTCAACAACGCGCGTCTGACCCTGTTGGGGACCGGGATCAAGCACAATCTCAAGCGCCAGATCCTCCCCGGGGCAGAGCATGGGATCGGTCAAGATTACCGCTGTAACCAGGTCCCAGGCGTAGACACCTTCCGGGAACCAGGAGTTCAGCATCCAATCCAGCAGATCGGCGGCCAGCAAGCCGGCTGATGTATCGGAAGAATGCCAGCGTTCAGCATCCTCACGCGTCCAGATGATCTGGTTCGTGGCATCGAGCGGGACGAGGTGCAATGGAAGTCCTGATGAGAAGACCGCATCTGCCGCTGCCGGATCGACCCAGATGTTCCATTCCGCAACGGTATTTTCGATCTCCGGCCAGTCGCTGGCGATATTCCCGGGCACATAGACCGCACCGCCCATGATGACGACCGAGGCGATATTGCTCACGATGGAAGGATCGAGGGCGAGCGCCTCGGCGAGGTTGGTATGCGTGCCCGTGAGTAACAGCAGGACGGGTTGGGGAGCGGCGTTGATGACCTCCAGGAGCACGGATGAGGAGGGCTGTGGCGCGGGTGGGTAGTCGACTTCCGGAAGGGGGATATCCCAGAACGTATCCGTCGCGGCACGCCAGGGATCGGGGAAGGCGTTGCTGCCTGCGAGCGGCGCTTCCCGGCCATATCCAACGGGCACGTCGGTACGCCCGAGCCCGGCCAGGATGCGAGCAACGTGACCGGCAAACAACTGCGTGTGGGCCTCACCGGAGGAGATCGTCACAGCGACGACGTCATACCCCGGGTGTTCGAGAAAGTAGAGGAGGGCAAGCATGCCGTCGGGGCTGCCATCATCATCGATAATAACGGGGATACGTGCCTCGCCGATTGGTGGGGGAAGCGCGGTTGCTGTGGCGCGCACATCCGTGATGCGTTCTTCAGGGCAACGAACGATCGTAAGGCCTGGAAAGGTGCTCTGGATACAGACAGGTTCGACGCCAAGGTCGATCAGAAGCGGGGCTAAGGGTCCGAGGAGAAGAATGATCGCCACAAGCAAACCGATTCCCATCCCCATCAGCCAGTAGCGCCTGGGTTTCATGCGCGTCTTCCTTCTCTCTGACGGCTTACGCGGGCCGTTGGTGTTCCCTCCGCCAGCTAACCAGGAACAGCAGAGCGGGAAGGATGAACACCAGCACGAGAAAGTAGGGAAGCGCCCGGCGGGGAAAGTCTTCAAACCTCGGATTATCGATGAAAAGCAGCAGGATAATTACGGCTTGAAGGACAAGCGTTGTCACCGCTCCAATGCGTTCCCAGCGAATGGCGAGCGTCAATGCGAAGGCGCTGATGAACATAAGGATGGGAGGCAGTGTTTCGATGAAGGGGACATTTCCCCTGGCGTATGGATCAGCGACTCCCAGGGTAAGGAGGTTGTAGATCATCCCACCTACCATCAGAAGGACATAGGCCAGAATGAAGACACTGATAATGCGAGCCGTCCAGCGCATCCAGCGGGTTGTGTGGTCAGAGCCCGAATTCATGATCGCATCCTCCGATCTCCCTTCGCAAGCAGGCGAACGGCTTGCGTTATGCAGACGCCCCAACAATGCCATGGCTACCCGTCGCAGGGAGGTTGAGTTTGAAGGATGAGGTACCAGGATGGGCACAGTCCGCCTGGATCGTCCTACCCTCTATCATACAATGGAAACAGGTGAGTCTACCCTTTCGGGGTGTGGACAACGACCCAGCCCTGTGCTTTCAGGACCTCGCAATCAGCCGCAGCCATGCCTGAAAGACGGCGCCGGCAGGAGGCTCACAGGGTTCTGAGAAATGTCCTGGCTTGCTCTACGAAGACCTCATGTCTCGTCACATCTATGGATGCAGAACCATCGTAAAGCCTGGGACCCTGTCGGCCAACGAGGGATAAATGCGTCGGAAAGCGGGGTTTGTGAGGTCATGCAGACTTCCGGGAAGGAGGATAGAGCCAAGGATGGGAGAAATACATCCATCCAGCCTATCTTCGACTTGAGCGACGCTGGCCGACAGCATGCGTTCTTATGCTTCAATCACTTCCTGCCAATCAGG
>Ga0272443_10001773_pt1 | contig 29820 bp, 24 predicted proteins | sample SSMAcet12_FD_193581 | JGI IMG/M metagenome (GOLD analysis project Ga0272443, IMG submission 193581) | Marine sediment archaeal communities from Little Sippewissett salt marsh, Falmouth, MA, United States - SSM-Acet-12 | ecosystem: Environmental > Aquatic > Marine > Wetlands > Sediment ... | reverse complement strand
CGCCGCCTGGCTGTTCATCAGATCGACAAGCTGACGGACTACACCCGATACATGCAGGAAAATCCGCTCGAAATCGATGCCCTCTTCCAAGACCTGGTGATCGGCGTCACCAGTTTTTTCAGGGACCCGGAAGCCTATCAGCTTCTCGAACAAAAGGTGCTTCCCAAATTACTGCACGGCAGAAAATCGGACGATCCGCTTCGCTGCTGGGTTGTGGGGTGTTCGACCGGGGAAGAAGCCTATTCGCTGGCCGTGATTGTCTCAGAGGCGATGGAAAAGCTGAAAAAATATTTCACTGTCCAGATTTTTGCCACGGATATCGATGAGGCGGCCATCGAGAAAGCCCGCAAGGGCATCTTTCCGGATAGCATCGCCACAGATCTTTCCAAAGAGCGTTTAGGTCAGTTTTTCACAAAAGGCGACGGTGTTTTCTGCGTCAAAAAACAGATCCGGGATATGGTCGTTTTTTCTTCGCAAAGCATCGTCAGGGACCCGCCCTTCTCACGGCTCGATCTGGTGAGCTGCCGTAATCTGATGATCTATCTGGATCAGCCGATTCAGAAAAAGATCATCCCCTTGTTTCATTATACATTGAACCCGCAAGGGATTTTATTCCTGGGTCCCTCTGAGAGCATCGGTGAATTTACCGATTTATTTCAACCGCTGAACTTCAAATGGAAGATCTTTCAACGCAAGGAAATTTTTAGTAAAGAAATCATCGATTATCCGAAAAAGATCGCCTATGGGGGTCAAGACGAGCTCGAACCCGATGACCCCATAAGGATGCCGGTGACAACCGATATCCAGGCCGTGACTGAAAAAGCGATTCTCAGGCAGTACGCGCCCACGGGGGTCTTGATCGATGACAAATATGAGATCTTGCATTTTGTCGGTCAGACGGAAAAATTCCTCGTGCCGCCGACGGGCAAGCCCAGTTTCAACATTTTGAAAATGGCCCGCGAGGATCTCAGATTTAAACTGACGGCAGTGCTTCACAAGGCGGTCCGGGAAAAAAAACCCACCGGTTGCAAGAGCGTGCGGGTCAACTATAACAACACTTCCTGTACGATCGACATTTCGATCACTCCTGTGACCGACAAAGGACTGCTTCCGGGACTCTTGCTGGTCCTCTTTGAGGAGAAGGCATCTAGAGGCCTACCGGATGAAAACCAAAGGCAAGAATCTGGAGAAAAAATTCAGGACCCCACAACACAACAGCTGGAACAGGAGTTGCAGTCGACCCGTGAATATCTTCAGGCCACCATCGAGGAGTTGGAAACCTCAAACGAGGAATTAAAGTCGAACAACGAAGAGATGCAGTCGATCAATGAGGAACTGCAAAGCACGAACGAAGAACTGGAGACTTCCAAGGAGGAACTTCAATCGACCAATGAAGAGCTGGCCACAGTTAATTCAGAGCTTCAAAATAAAGTCAATGAGCTTTCCAAGGCCGGTGACGACATGAACAACCTTCTGGCCGCCTCTGAAATCGCGTCCGTCTTTATGGACGCCCGCCTTAATATCGAGCGCTACACCCCGGCGGCGGCCCGGATTATCAAGCTGATCCCAAGTGATATCGGCAGACCCTTGAGCGACCTCAAAACCAGCTTTCCGGAGGTCGACCTTGCCGGGCTTGCAAAAAAAGTCCTCCAAGATCTGAATTCCCTGGAAACGGAAATTTTGTCAAAAGATCACATATGGCATGTCCTGAAGGTTATGCCGTATCGAACCGGCCAGAATGTCATTGCCGGTGTGGTGATAACCGTGATGGATATCCACAGGGTCAAGCAGGCCGACAAAATCCGGCGTCTGGCCACAGTTTTGGAGGACAGCAGTGACGCCATTACGGTGCAGGATTTTAAGGGGCGTATTCTTGCCTGGAACAAAGGGGCCGAGAACATGTACGGTTGGACCGAATTTGAAGCCCTCAAAATGAACATCGAAGAGCTTTTTCCCAAGCAGAGCCTAAAAGAGGTAAAAGCCTTGATGGACAAGCTCAAAAGGGGGGAGGCCGTAAAAGCATTCAAAACCCGGCGGATGACCAAAGGCGGCAAGTTTTTAGATGTCTGGCTGACGGGTACCGTGCTGACCGACGACAACGGCCGGCCGATTGAAATTGCGACAACGGAACGGGATCTGGCGTGGTTGCCTGCATTGGAGAGCGAATGGGAAAAGACAAAAAAATAATAGACGGCCCGGAACTCAGGCGGCGTGCCGAGAGGCAGATGCAAACAACGCCTGAGGACTCTGAAGAAATTGCCGGGATGTCAACCAAAGACATGGCGAAGATGATCCACGAACTTCGAGTGCACCAGATCGAGTTGAAAATGCAGAACGAAGAGCTGCGCCGCATCCAGGAAGAACTCGAAGAGGCCCGGGATCGATATTCCCATTTATATGACTTTGCGCCGGTGGGCTATCTGACAATCAATGAAGCGGGAATAGTAGAGGGGGCAAATCTCACTTTCGCCACCATGTTGGGGGTGAAGCGCTCAGAAGTTGTCGGGAAGCCGTTCAGCCGTTTTATCCAACGTGAGGACCAGGATGTTTACTACCTTCATCGCCAGCGGATTTTAGAATCCGGAGATTTTAAGTCCTTCAGATTAAGGTTGGTGAAAAATGACGGCAGCGACTTTTTTTCGAACCTGGAGTGCATGATTGTCAAGGAGAGCGATAGCGATCCCAAGCAAATCAGAGTTGTGGTCAGTGACATCACAGAGCAGAACGAACTTGAATGGCGACTGCGGCAAGCTCAAAAGATGGAAGCAATAGCCAAACTGGCAGGTGGTATTGCCCACCAGTTCAATAACGCCCTGTTCGTGATCACGGCAACCACCGACCTGCTCGAGCTGCAAGTGCCAAAGGAAGAAATCACGTCCGAATATATTGCCTCAATTAAAAAGTCGACCGCTCGGATGACCCACCTGACACGACAGCTGCTGGCGTACGCCCGGGGGGGGAAATATGAGGTCAAGGATATTTCATTGAGCAAGTTCGTGCGCAACACATTGCCCTTACTCCAACACACCCTTGACCCGTCCATCCAGGTAGAGACCCACCTGCCCGATGATATCTTGAAAACCAGGGGAGATTTGCCCCAGTTGTTGATGCTCTTTTCGGTCATTTTGTCCAACGCGGCAGAGGCCATCGACGGGGAGGGGCATATTAAAATCACCTGTAGAAGTGAACAGATAACAAAGAAAGGCGCAAAGGCTTTCCCGGGATTGTTGCCCGGAGCTTATGTCAGCCTGGCAGTTGAAGATAACGGGACGGGAATGGATGGAGAAACCAAAAAACGGGTGTTCGAGCCGTTTTTCACGACTAAGTTTCTCGGCCGAGGACTTGGTTTGGCGGCGGCGTACGGCATTGTGAAGAACCATGACGGCTGGATATCCATTGAATCACAACTGGACCACGGAACCAGAGTGTGTATTTACCTACCTAGCGTCAGCGGGGTTGAGGTGAAAAAAGCGCTAAAGCCTCACAGTGAACCGCTCAAAGGAATCGGCACCATTCTGTTGATTGAAGATGAGTCGGCTGTTATCGAGATGCTCCGGAAATTGTTGGAACGCTTGGGATACCATGTGATAGAGGCCCAAACAGGCAAAGAAGCCATTCGTTTAGCCAGAGCATTTGACGGGGATATTGACTTGGCCATCCTGGATGTTTTCCTGCCGGATATGAACGGAAATAAAATCTATCCCTTGCTCAAAGAATTCCGTCCGGACTTGAAGGTCCTGGTCTTCAGTGGTTATTCACTCGACGGTCCGGCACAGGAAATTCTGGATGCCGGCGCTCACGGTTTTCTTCAAAAGCCGGTTTCTATCGAAGTTCTCTCAGAGAAACTGACGGAGCTGCTGCAAGCCGGATGAAAAGTAAAATCCATTCTTTGATGTCAATTAGAACGACAAGAAGTTCTTGATCTTTTTGCCGAAATAACGTATTATTAATAAAATCAGTACCATTTGAGGCAATAAATAAAAAAACCGCAATAACATGGAGGTGCCGTGAATAAAATCGATCTTATTGATCAGCTGAAAGATGAGGGTCGAATCTCGAAGAATGAAGCGGCCACTATCGTTGATTTATTTTTCGGGAAAATTTCAGATACCCTCGCGTCCGGCGAAAGGGTTGAAATTCGAGGGCTGTGTTCATTTTTTGTCAAAAAGTACCGACCTTACAAGGGCAGAAATCCAAAAACAGGCGAGATCGTCACCGTAGCGCCCAAAAAACTGCCGTTTTTTAAATGCGGAAAGGAATTAAAGGAGCGGGTCGATCGCTAAAAACGCTAAATCGATGTATTTTCAATCCTATTTGTCGATTTGTGATTTAACGCGAAAATAGAAGTTGGCTCGTCCAGATGTTGCGTACTCTCGTTTCCAACAGCACACGATCCATAGCACCGACGGCTATTGCTTCGGTTTAATACGGCGCAGAACTCGGCGTCAAGCGGATCTAACCCCATCACAGGCCCGGTTTTGATAAAATGGCCTGTGCCGGTTGACAACCTTGGGAGCGTTATCTTATGTGTGCGTTGGCGATGGGGCAAGGCCCGCTAACCGCCTCAAACAGCTGCGCCTGCTTCAACCGAAGCAACAGCCGGCTCCCATCGACAGAATGACAGGACGTTTTTAAAATCGATGATATCCTTTAACTGACAAAACTGACTTAACCGACTCAACTGGCGCAACCGCTTTCATGCACCATGGCCGCCCAAAAGACCATGAGCGTTTAGTACCGGTCTCGTCATTGGTCGGCTTCAGCCACTCGCCGGTATTGCGGTAGGCGAGGGATATCTCTTTTAGCCGGTCGTTGCGCTTCACAAATCGCGATGTCATCCCCACCAGCCAATCCCGCTGTTCGAGAGCATCTTTCAGGGCCAAAAAAGTTTGTGATGATGGAAGCCGAAAAAAATAACCCACCGGTCATTCGACTGGAACACATCAGCAAATCCTTCGGGCCGATCCGGGCCAACAGGGATATCAGTCTGGATATCCACGCCGGACGGATCAAGGCGCTGCTGGGCGAAAACGGGGCCGGTAAAAGTACCTTGATGAGCATTCTGGCCGGTCGCCTTCAGCCGGATGCCGGCCGCATTCTGGTCGAAGGGGTGGCGACACCCATATCCTCCCCCCATATTGCCCACATGGCCGGCATTGGAATGGTGTACCAGCACTTCATGTTGGTCGATGCCCTGTCCGTGACTGAGAACGTGATTTTGGGCCAATCTAAAAGGATCTGGCATTCACCCCAAAAGGCGGTTCAGCAGGTGGCGGATCTGGCTCGACGCTATGGCCTCGCGATCGATCCTGCGGAACGGGTCTCCGCGCTGTCGATGGGTGAACGCCAGCGGGTGGAGATTTTAAAACTGCTCCACCGCCGCAGTCGCATCCTGATTTTTGACGAACCCACCGCCGTGCTGACGCCTCCCGAAATCGACCAGCTTTTTGATGCACTGCGCCAGATGGCGGGCCAGGGCAAAGCCATTGTCTTTATCAGCCACAAGCTCGACGAAGTCATGGCATTGGCCGACGAAATCACCATCATTCGCAAAGGTGCCGTGGTGAGCGAAATGCCGATCGAAGAGGTCAGCTCAAAATCGGATCTGGCGCTGAAAATGGTCGGCCGTGAAGTCGTGCTGCAGGTTAAAAAGGAACCGCTCGAGCCGCGCCAGATGGTCCTGTATGTCGACCACCTGAGCGGCAGCGGCCTGACGGATATTCAACTGCAGTTGCGTCAGGGCGAGGTCCTGGGCGTTGTCGGCGTGGCTGGAAACGGTCAAAAGCCCCTGGTGGAAACCATCTGCGGATTGAGGCGACCCGCATCCGGGACGATTAAAATCCTGGGTAAAAATTGGGATCATTTTTATGACCGGCACAGTTGGGACGGAAATCTCATTTACATCCCGGAGGATCGCCGCGGCCTGGCCACTTGTCTGGACCTGGACCTGGTGGATAATTTTTTGTTGACCACGCGGCAGGGGTTTTCAATGGGGCCCTGGCTGCTGCGTCGCAAAGCCGAAGCAAAAACCCGGGAGTTGATGATGGAGTTCGATGTGCAGCCGCCGGAACCCTTGAGCTTGGCGCGGCAACTGTCGGGCGGTAATCTGCAGAAAATTGTCCTGGCCCGTGAATTTTACCGCCGGCCCCGGTTGATCGTCGCCGAGCAGCCGACCCAGGGTCTCGATGTCGGCGCTACCGAGGAGATCTGGCGCGTCCTGTTGAAGGCGCGCACCGAAGCCGGAATCCTGCTTGTCACCAGCGACCTGAACGAAGCGCTCTCGTTGTCTGACCGCATTACGGTGCTGTTCGGCGGCCGTATCATGGATACCTTCGACATCGATGATGTCGAAAAAGTCGAGCGCATCGGTCTTCTCATGGCCGGTATTGCATCCGAAACGGCAGTGTCGTGACAACCGGTGATTTTTAATGTGATCGTCCACATCTGCAGCTCTTTTCCATGTTGACCGGGAGGTTTCCTGGTTATTCTTCCTGATGGAAGCGCCGGATGATATAGCCGCCGGACTTTTCGTCGGACTCCAGGTCCATGAGTCCGCGGGTGGCCGCTTCCTCGAGGAGGCGGTTGAAGGAACGAAAGCCATAGTAAGATTCGTTAAAGCCAGGGCTGCGGCGCTTGAGGGTCTGCTTGACCATCGAGCCCCAAATCTTTTCCTCTGAACCGCGCTCTTCGGCCAGCGCTTCGAGCGTCTCCATGACGAGGTCGAGCGCTTTCTGGGTTCGATCTTCTTTTTCCTTATCTTCCTTGGCTGCAGTCGCAGTTGCTTTGCCGCCCGGTCGCGGCGTTTTGCGCGGTGTCTTCTTCCGAGGCTGCTTGTTACGCACAAGGTCATCGTAGTAGATAAACTCGTCACAGTTGGCAATGAGAAGATCCGAACTGGAGTTTTTCACGCCGACGCCGATCACAAGCTTGTTGTTTTCGCGCAGCTTGCTGACCAAGGGTGAAAAGTCGGAATCACCACTCACGATCACGAATGTATCGACATGTAGTTTGGTATAACACAGGTCCAGCGCATCGACGACCATGCGGATGTCGGCGGAATTCTTCCCCGACTGGCGCACGTGCGGTATTTCGATAAGTTCGAAGGCTGCCTCGTGCATGGCGGCCTTGAAATCCTTGTAGCGCTCCCAATCACAATAGGCCTTTTTCACGACGATGCTGCCCTTGAGCAGCAGTTTCTCGAGGACTTTGCGGATGTCGAACTGAGCGTGACGGGCGTCTCTCACACCCAGCGCAACGTTCTCGAAATCACAAAAAACGGCCATGTTCTCGGTTTCAGGCTTTTTGCCCATGAAATCCCCCCTTTAGTGTGCCCTGACCTTTTCAAAGCTGAGTACAAAAAAAGATGTCACTGGTTTCATTTTTACGCCAAATTTCGGATGCGCACAAGGGGTGCAATGGAAGGAGAGGCGATTTTTTTTAATAGACTGTTCGCCAAAAACCATGATAAAATAATACTCAAAATTGAACGGATTGATAAGAGCAACCCGCCGGCTTTCCTTCGATCCAAATTTCCAACTGGGTCACAACCAAGTATGTCAATAAAGTATAAGAATACTTTCTGGATTTTTATTTGCCTGATATCGATCTTTTCATGGAGCGGCCGATCATATGGCGCATATTTTGAAATCGATGACATTTTGGATGCTCTAAAAAAGGAGATCCAGACGGCTCAAGCCGCTGCCAAGGAAACGCGGCGGTTTGAAATTGAAAAGGTCGAATTGCAGCTTTCAGTCAGTTCCGATAAAGCATCCAACGGCGAAGTAAAACTCGAAGTGATCGGTTCCGATTACAATGATCCGGTCCAATCGAAGATCACGCAATCCTATCATAGAATTTATCTCAGTTTCTATCCAAACGACTTCGTCACCTTCCCGGCAGAGCTTTCTTCCGGTTTGGTGGAAGTCATTAAAAATGCCATCAATTCTCTCAACAAATCCTATCTCAATCCGCCGAACTTCAACTTCGACACGTTTACCTTCGATATCGTATTTGCCATTGTGAAATGGAAAAACGGTGAAATCAAATTTGTAACGACCAACCTGGCTCATTTAATTTCTTCGAGTATTCCTACCCATCGATTGACCGTGCACATGTCGATCTCAAACAAAAGCAATTCATAACGCTTTTGCAACGTTGGGGTGGTGTTACTTAGTACACACCAAATCCGTCTTCGGCGGTGTCGGAATCACGTCGGGTCATTCGTCATGCCGGTTAGCAAAGTAATACGGATCGCGGCCAAAGTCATGTCGCTCGTGTGCATCGGCGCGATTCCCTTCAACCTGTTCTTTCTGCGCGGACTTTGACCGGCCTCGATCGCCACCGGTCTGGTGACCCGAATCATCCCACTTCTCATCCTCTATTACCTGTTCGATGTCGTTGCGAATCGTGTTTGACACGCGCTTTTTGATCTCCTATTAAATAGTTTCCGTCTCGCTTCATATCGGCAGGCTGCAGCCGACCATTTTGAAATCGACAAGGAGGTTCGATAAGATGAAAGCTGTTGTAATGCGCGGTTTCGGCGGCCCGGAGGTCATGGAAATCGCAGAAGTGACGACACCGGAACCGGGGCCGAACCAGGTGAGGGTCCGTGTGCTGGCGACTTCAGTCAACCGGGCCGACATCATTCAACGCCAGGGCCATTACCCGCCGCCGCCCGGCGAGTCAGACATTCTCGGCCTGGAAGTGGCCGGTCGCATCGATGCGCTCGGCGCCGGTGTGAGCGGCTGGAACCCGGGAGACCGGGTCATGGGACTCGTGGCCGGCGGCGGATATGCCGAATATGCGCTCGTGTACGCCGAACACCTGATCCCCATCCCGGAAACAATGAACGTCACGACCGCTGCTTGTGTTAATGAAACATACATCACCGCATACCTGAATGTTTTCATGCTCGGCGGCTTTCATTCCGGCCAATCCGTCCTTCTCCACGGCGGCGGCGGTGGCGTCAACACCGCCGCCCTCCAGATTTGCCGCGCGCTGGTGCCAGACGGCACGATTATCGTCACCGCCTCCTCCGGCAAGCTCGAGCGCGTTATGGACCTGGGGGCCGATCTGGTCATCGACTACAAAGCTCAGGATTTTGCAGTCGAGGTGAGGGCGTTTACAAGGAACCGCGGGGTAGACCTCATCCTCGATCACATCGGTGCCGACTACCTGAAAGCGAACATGAAATCTCTGGCGATAGGCGGCCGGCTGGTGGTCATCGGGGTCATGGGCGGGGCCGCAGCGCCGGTTAACCTGGCCCACCTGCTGGTCAAACGTCAGCATATCATCGGTTCGGTCATCCGGTCCCGCAGCGTCGAGGAGAAAGCCGCCATAACGACGGCCTTCAAGGAAAACGTGCTGCCGCTTCTGTCCGGCCGCCGGATCGAGCCGCTCATCCACAGGATTTATCCGATCGAATCCGTCCGGGACGCCCACGGGGAGATGGAGAGCAGCCGGCACTTCGGAAAGATCGTTCTGGCGGTGCAGTAGGTCGTTTCGACCATCGATGAGAGAATATGGAAAGTCACAACTACTCAAAATCAGAGGAATTAAGAGTATGCGAATCTATGCGGCCGATTGAGCTTGACACATCCGCTGAAGGCCGCTAATGAGGTTCCTATCCGCGGCAATCTCCGATCCCGACGACAATCATTTTCATGTTTCGGGAGGGCCAATGCAGCTTAAATTTCCTTTTCACCCCTCTCATCCCGCATCTCTTCCTGCGGACACCTTTCGACCTTTCACCTTAGACACCGATAGACCGAACGCCGGTTGCTCGGTATTCATGCGGTGTGCTCGGAGGTCAACATGCGATACGTGATTATCGGTAACGGAGTGGCCGGTATTACCACTGCCGAGACTATTCGGCAGTACGATCCGAAGGGGGGCATCACCCTGATCGGTGACGAGTCCGCTGCGCCTTACTGCCGCCCCATGATCAGCCTGGTCCTCGAAGGCGCGATCACACCGGAAAAGCTGCCGATCCGGGGCTCCCGGTTCTATGACGACTTGAACATCCAGGCGGTGCTCGGAAATCGGGTGACCGACATCGATGTGGAGAAACGAACCGTCGCCGTGGGTGGCTCTTCTTACGGATTCGACAGGCTGCTGATCGCAACGGGGGCTGATCCGCGTCCGATCAAAGCCGAGGGGGCCGCGCTCGGGAACATCTCTTATATGCGGAATCAGGATCACGTTCAAACCATGCTGGCCGGTTTGAGGGACGCACGCCGGGCGCTGGTGCTCGGCGGCGGCCTGGTGGGCTTCAAGGCCGCCTATGGTCTCCTGCGTCGCGGCCTGGCCGTGACCATGCTGATCCGGTCGGGCTACCCCCTGTCGATGCAGGTGGATGAAGAAGCCGGGATGATGATACGCGACGAATTGGTGCGTCACGGTCTCGACGTGCGGGTCGACATTGAAGCGATCGCCTTCGAGGGCAACGGCCGGGTCCGGACCGCGCATCTTTCCGACGGCAGTCGGCTGCCGTGTGACATCGTGGTCATCGGCAAAGGCGTGCTGCCGGCGCTGGCTTTTGTGCCGCGCGACCGGATCCGGACCGATCTGGGGATCGTGGTCGATGGACGAATGGAAACCAGCGTGGCCGGAATATTTGCTGCCGGAGATGTGGCCGAATATGTTGACATCGCCCGCAACACGCCGTGGGTCAACGCCATCTGGCCCGAGGCCGTCAACCAGGGTCGGATCGCCGGTTTGAACATGGCCGGGCGACGGGTCACCTATCCGGGCAGCCTCAGCCGCAACGTGATCCGGATTTTCGACCTGGACATCATGGCCGGAGGGGTCGTCGACCCGCCTCAGGACGCTTTATACCGGACGCTGGTTTTCAATAACGCAAACAAGAAGCTCTACCGCAAGCTGGTCTTCCAAGGGGACCATCTGGTCGGCATGGTGATGGTAAACGGCATCGAACAGGGAGGACTGCTGCTGGCGGCCATTCAAAGCCGGGCGCAGCTGAAGGTTCCGCGCGAAACGCTGCTGGAGCCCGGACTCAACTATGGCCGATTGCTGTGGCGTCCGGCGATAGCCTGAAATTCCTCTCAAACTTTGGACAAAGGAGGAGCTATGAAACAAGTCGTCATCCATCCGGAACGTTGCGTCGGCTGCATGCAATGCATGCCAGCCTGCGCAACCGCCCATTCCCGAACCGGGCAGTTGTTCACGGCGATCATGGAAACGCCGCGTCCCCACTCGCGAGTCCATGTCGGGGCCGGTTTGATCGGTGAGGGGTTTCCCAACCGCTGCCGCCACTGCGATCCGGCACCCTGCCAACTGGCCTGCCTGCCAGGTGCAATCTTCCGTGACAGCCAGTTCGATACCGTTCTTATCGATCCGGACAAGTGCATAAACTGTGCTTCCTGCGCCATGGCCTGTCCCTTCGGCGTGATCCGGTATCATGCCGACACCTTTGCGCCACCGGGAAAAACCGTGGCCGTCAAGTGTGACAACTGCATCGTCCGCCAGGAGCAGGGACAGATACCGGCCTGCGTTGAAGTTTGCAAGTCCGGGGCCCTGACCTTCGAGGAGCCGGCCGCGGCCTTGAAGCGCAAAACCGATGCTGTGGCCCGCAGCATATCGGTCGGGGCCACGATCGAACCGTTGCCGCCGGGTTTCGGCCTACTGAATGCCATCAAGAAGGTTCAGGTCGAACTGCGGCAGGCGCGGCCGCCCGCAGCGGGCTTTTGAAACATGCGCGCATGTTTTACAGATTTGAACGAGAGATGTACCCGACCGGCTTCAAATGGCCGATGCCGCGCGTGTCGATCGACGGGATTATCGGAGACACCATTATGAACCGACACTTCACAACCGCTGACGAAAATGGAGGGCGACATGTTGATGAAACACGATAAACAGACTATCACCGAAGACGGTCGTTTGATGCTCGACAAGGCACAGACCGATCAAATCGAGACCGTTTGGGAGCGGTACCAGTCCCAACTGCCCCAGTGCGGATACTGCGACATGGGGCTGAGCTGCCGCAACTGCGTGATGGGACCCTGCCGTGTGGATCCCTTCGGCGAAGGTCCTCAGAAAGGGGTCTGCGGGGCCGACGGCGACATCATCGTGGCCCGCAATCTCGGCCGCATGATCGCCGCCGGCGCGGCATCGCACTCCGATCACGGTCGGGATCTGGTCGAAGTGCTGGCCGAGGTCGGTGCGGGAAAAGGTTCCGGGTATCAAATTCGCGACGAGGCCAAGTTGCGTGCCGTTGCAGCCGAATACGGCATCGAAACCGAAGGCAAAGAGGCCGCGGCGGTTGCCGGCGAGCTGGCCGATGCCATGCAGGAGGACTACGGCACCCGCAAGAAAAGCCTCGCCCTTGTGCAGCGTGCACCGGAAAAACGGCGCGAGATCTGGAAAAAACTCGGCATCATGCCGCGGGGTATTGATCGGGAGACCTCGGAAATGATGCACCGCACCCACATGGGAGTCGACAACGACTGGAAGAGTCTTTTGCTCCACGGCCTGCGCAACGCTTTGTCGGACGGGTGGGGCGGCTCCATGATCGCCACCGATGTGTCGGACATCCTCTTCGGTACGCCGACGCCGCGGCCGACCGGCTTCAACGTCGGGGTTCTAAAAAAGGATCGGGTCAACATCGTCGTCCACGGTCACAACCCGGTGGTCTCGGAAATGGTGCTGCATGCCTGTGAAGACCCTGAAGTGATCAAGCTGGCCGAAGCCAGGGGTGCGGCCGGCATCAACCTGGTCGGCGTATGCTGCACGGGCAACGAACTGCTGATGCGGCATGGCATCAAGATGGCCGGCAACCACCTGACAACGGAATTGGTGCTGTCGACCGGGGCCGTCGATATGATGCTGGTGGACTACCAGTGCATCATGCCCTCACTCGGCAACATCGGCGCCTGCTATCACACCAAAATGATCAGCACCAGCGACAAGGCACGCTTCCCCGGTATGCAGCACCGTGAGTTCCATCCGGACAACGCTGCCCGGCTGGCCGAAGAACTGGTCAAGGAAGCGATTGAGAACTTCCCCCACCGCGGCAACGTTTTCATTCCGGTGGAAAGCGTCGACGGAATGGGCGGTTTTTCGGTGGAGTCCATCGTCGGGGCCCTGGGCGGGTCACTCGACCCGCTGATCGACGCCATAAAAGCCGGAAAGATCCGCGGCGCGGTAGGGATCGTCGGGTGCAACAATCCCAAGATCAAGCAGGATTACGGTCACGTTACCCTGGCCCGTCGCCTGATCGAAAACGACATTCTGGTAGTCGACACCGGCTGTGCGGCCGTGGCCACCGCCAAGGCCGGGCTCAAGACGGCTGAAGCCGCTCAATACGCCGGGCCCGGCTTGCGGGAAGTCTGCACCGCACTGGGCGTGCCACCGGTGCTGCACATGGGCAGCTGTGTCGACAACGTCAGAATCCTTCTGGTGGCCGCCGCACTGGCCAATGCACTGAATACGGATATCAGCGACCTGCCGCTGGCCGGCGCCGCACCCGAATGGTACTCGGAAAAGGCCGTATCGATAGGCGCCTATTTTGTCGCCTCCGGAGTCTACACGGTCCTGGGGCCGATGCCACCGATCACCGGGAGCATGAACGTGGTGAAATTGCTGACCGAGGGGCTCGAAGAGGCGGTGGGGGCGACCTTCGCGGTGGAGCCGGATCCGGAAAAGGCGGCTGTTTTGATCCGTCGCCGCATCGAGAACAGGCGTAAGAAACTGGGACTTCCGGCACTGGCAGTATGAAATATGGGTTCATGGTTCAAGGTTCAAAGGTTTTGGAAAAACGGCGGAAGGCGGAATGAAAGAAAGGTTTAGGGTTTAAGGTTCAAGGTTCATGGTTCGGCTTACTGTCCAACTCTGCATCTGCACCTTACACCCGATACCTTATACCATAATCCTTATACCTTACCCCTTTCCCCCTGGAACCTTGAATCCCGCCTGGGCAGGAAAACTCTCAACACAGGTCTTAAATAAGATTAATAGAACCATCCGGGAATGTCCGTCAACTGAGTGCCGAAAAAGACGGCTGCGGGTCCACAGTGCCCTTTTTTCATTTGGCATGCGTTAATGAAGCATCTTTCAGAAGTCTTTCAGCAACTTCTCGAAGGGATTGGGTGAGTTGGCCTGGGGCTTCAGCAACTCGAGCAGTTCTTCGTACATGTAGATGTTGGCTTCGATGAGCCCGATGGCTTGATCCATAATTTGATTTTTTTAACCATAATGGATATCCTCGAGTTCGGTGATTGAGCGCGAGAAAACAAAGTGGATTTGCAATACTTTCATTTTGAATATAATGGTTGCAAGACATCTGTAAAGCAATTCTCAACGGTTTGGGAGCGACCGGATGGCCGCCTTCAGCGGTTTTTACAGGGAAATGATGACTGCCGAAAGCGGGTTCTTTTATTGGTTTCGCCTGCCGGGAGAAAAGCCGGCCCCTGCGAAACCGGGCGCCGCCCCGGCGGAGGCGGCTGAGGAGAAAGCGGCTGAGGAGCCGGAGGCCTTAATCCTTTGCCGCCGTTGCGGGCAAGCGGTAGCGCGCCCGAACGACCGCACCGTAAGGGACGGTTCGCATCAGCACACCTTTGCCAACCCGCACGGAATCGTTTACGAGATCCTGTGTTTTCGATCGGCCGACGGTTGCACCACCAGCGGTCCGGCGACTGACGAATTCACCTGGTTCAAAGGATACCGCTGGCGGGTTGCCGTCTGTCGCGCCTGCCTGATCCATTTGGGGTGGCATTTCGCTTCGGATAGCGGGGATAGTTTTTACGGCCTGATTTCGGATCGTTTGATATTTCCGAGTTGACATGTGACCGAACTGAGGTTTGAACCATTGCCCGCGGGGGAGGGGTCGTTTTTAAAAGAGATCGCGCAGGAAAAAGCGGGGCGTACACTTTCGTAAGATTCTTTTATTGTTCATGAATTAAGATAGCGGCCCTCGTGCCCGGGGCGCGATGAAATCAATCTGCAAAAATAAGGAGTGCGACTGTGCTGCTATCAAAGCTCGGCAATGAAATCCTTTCAAGAGGACCAGAAGCTGTTTTGCCGCAGAACCTCAGCCCGGAATGGCTCGGCCGGATCCAGAAAATGGCCGATGAATTTTTAGACACCAATTTCGAAGGCGGTGACTGTCGGAAGGTCGATTTCACCGCCGACCCGGTTCTTTCCGCCTGTGTTCTCGAAATTCTGCGCCATTTAAAAGACGGGAAAGTAGACGTCCAGGAAAAAGAAATGTTTGAAAAACTGACCCTCTACGTCCTGTCGGTCACCGTGGAAACGGTAGCCAAACAAAAGGCCATCGATCTGGAGCCGCCGACGCTGGCCACTATCTTCGACAAACGGCGATTGCGGGAAATTGTAAAAATCCGTCCCGAATTCGAGCCGATCATCAAGATTATCTGTATGGACGGCGCCTAAGGCCTCGGACAGAAATAATGGCCCATCAGGCTTATTTTTTTGTAAATCCTAACCCTGTGAGACTTTTTGATAGAGGGGCGAGATGTCGCGCAGGGTCGTCACCACATTCTTCAATGCGATCAAAAAGGTGGTGATCTCTTCGGCCGTGTTGTCCTTGCCGAAGGAGAGCACCAGGGTTCCCTGCGCATCGGCATGGCTGAGTCCCAGAGAGATCAGCACGTGAGAGGCCCGCAGAGAGCCGGTGGCGCAGGCTGATCGCGTGGAAACGGCAATGTCTTCGTCATCGAGCATCAACATGACACTTTCGCCCTCGATGAACTGAACCGACATCGACACCATGTTGGGCAGGCTGTGTTCGGCATGCGTGTTGATGAGGTAATGGTCGATGTAATTTGGCAATTCTTTTAACAACTGGTTTTTGAGCGAAAGGCAGTGGGCTGTCCACTTGTCGAGGTTCTGTCGGGTGATCGCGGCGGCCGTACCCATGCCGATGATGCCGAGGAGGTTTTCGGTGCCGGCGCGTTTGTTGCCCTCCTGCACGCCACCGTCCAGCAATGGAAATATGCGGGTGCCGCGACGAATATAGAGCCCCCCGACTCCGGTAGGACCATAAAAAGTGTTGGCGGCGAAACTCATTAGATCGACGCCCATCTTCTGGACGTCGATCGGCACCATTCCGACCGAATCGACCGCATCGGTGTGAAATATTACCTTCCTCTCACGGGTGATTTTAGCAATTTCCTCGATCGGCTGAATGGTGCCGGTTTCATTGTTGCTGTGCATGATGGAAACCAGGATGGTCTCATCGGTAATGGCATCGGCCACCTCCTGGGGATTGACCCGGCCCTTTTCGTTGACCGAAACCGAGGTCATCTTGTAGCCCATCGACTGAAGGCGCTTGAGGCTCCTAATGACGGCATTGTGTTCGATGTTCGATGTGACGATGTGCTTGCCCTTTTCGGCATTGGCCATCGCCACTCCCTTGATGGCGTGATTGACCGATTCGGTGCCGCCGGAGTTGAACACCACTTCCTTGGTCATGGCCGCATTGATCAGTTCGGCAACTGAACTGCGAGCTTTTTCGAGGGCTTCGGCGGCGGCTTCGCCGCTTTTGTGCTGGCTGGAAGGATTGTGGTAGTCCTTGTTGATGGCATCGATCATCGCTGCTTTCACTTCCGGCAGCATCGGTTTGGATGATATCTGGTCCAGGTTGATTATCTTCATTTTTACGCTTTCCCCCGTCGATTAATGTTCCTCTTCCAGGTTACTGTGGCAGGCTTCGCAGAAGGTTGACCCCTCCTTGATTTCGATGTCGCAGTAGGGGCAGTAGCAGTTTTCTCCATGAGCGTGCTCGTGCTTTTCGGTGCGGACCGCCTCCGGTCGTTTTTTTCCGGCTTTGCGATCTTCATAATCCTGTATGGCCAGGTGTAGTGCATCTGCACCCAGATTGGAGCAATGGAGCTTGTTTTTGGGCAGGCCTTCGAGGGCTTTGGCGACATCTTTGTTGGTGATCTTCTTGGCTTCCTCGACGGTTTTTCCTCTCGCAATTTCGGTCAGCATGCTCGAAACGGCGATGGCAGAGCCGCATCCGAAGGTTTGGAATTTGATGTCCTCGATCTTTTCATCGGTTATTTTTAAATAAATTGTCATCATGTCCCCACAAAGGGGATTGCCGACTTCACCGATACCGTTCGCTTTTTCGATCACACCGACGTTTCTGGGATTCCTGAAATGATCCATAACGACTTTGTTGTACATAACAGCGCCTCCTTATTATAATTGCTTAATCCAGGACCATAATAACCATTAATTCCGCGCAGTAAAGAATGCCGTTTACCCGGGAACCGGAAAGGCTTGACCGCCGGCGCCGGCATCTAAGCACACCAGGCGGCAGAATGGAAGTGCAAATCCAGAAACAGCATCTTTTGGCCCAGGCCGGCGTTCTCGCGAATTTGAAATCCTCAATCACGCCCAGGCGTGACCGGGCTACGCCTGCGGTTTCAAATTCACTGCGGCCTTGGCCTGAACCAAAATCTACTGTTTCTGGATGGGCACTATCTGAGTTTTCATCCACAGTTTCATTAAGAGCAATGATTAGTTTCCGATCCAGAAATGTGCAATTTTCTGCAAGTTCAAGGAAATCGGCGGCATTGCGCGGAGGCATACTACCGTATGTCGCACAAGCGATGCCGCCGATTGACGCCGAAATAGCGGGAAAGGGCCATTTATGGACGGAAACTAGCTGAGTTCCCTAACCGCCTGCCTGATCAAACGTCCAATGGCCAGTTTTTGAGGGCAGCGGCTCTCGGCTGCGGCATAATCGAGCGTTGCCAGGCGTCGGCGGGTCTCGGTCGGCATACCCTGGAAGACGGCCTGCGCCTGTTCCTTGTTTCCGTAGCTGCGGCTGTACATCAGGCAGCGCATGACATCGCCGATGGGTGCCTGATGGGCCACGGTTGGCTCGCAGATAACGGTGCATCCGGCGCAGTAGTCCGATTGCGTTTCACGGGCATAGTGCCGCAAAAGCCGCATGTCGCCTGAGCTGAGGCGGGTTTTGTCCAGCGCGGCAGAGACATTGCTCATCAGCAACGTCAGGTTCGGCATCTGGGAGCAGATACTGGCGATCTGCTGATTCTCCCACACCGCTTTGAGTTTGGCCTGACCGTCCGTAAACCCTTTCTCCAGAAAGCGTCCCGCCAGCCTCAGCTCGGTTTCCGTTTCGGTTTTCACCGGTCCGCCGCCCTGGGTCTTCATGGCCGTCAGGCCGATGCCCGCCTTGCTGCAGGCACCCACCGCCGCCCTCATTTGGTCGGTTTGCATGAGCCTGTAATTGTAGGTCATCATGATGCCGTCGATCCAGCCCAACTTGGCGGCTTCCAGCAGGCAATTTTCCATATTGCTGTGGGTGCTGAAACCGAAAAACCGGAGTTTACCGCTGGCCTTGGCTTTCTCGCCCCAGGCCTTGATGTCACCGTCCATCTTGCTGATACTTCGGATACCGTGGACGAAGAGCAGATCGATGGTGTCCGTCTGCATTCTTTCGAGCGAGGTTTCGAGGTGCTTTGTCATCCCACCGGTGGTCCAGGCGCCGGTCTTGGTCACGAGGAAGATCTTTTTGCGATCTTCGGGATACTTGGCAAAATACTTGCCGATCCCCTTTTCGCTGCGTCCGCCTTCGTACGAGTTGGCCGTGTCCCAGTACGTGACACCCCACTTGACGGCCTGCTTGAGCAGCAGCTGGTTGTTGGGAATGTCGAACATGCCGCCGAGCGAAAGGATGGACACCATTTGACCGGTCTTGCCGAAAGGGCGCTCGGATACCGTGAACGGTTCATCGGCCTGGGTCTTAGGGGGGGTCGAGGCAGTTGCCTGTTGACCGTAGGTGGCCATCAGCGATCCGAGGCCGACGGTTCCGGCGGTTTTGAGGAATCTTCTGCGGCTCCAATCTTTTTGGTCATGGTCGTTCTGGTTATGGTCGGGTTTTTTGCTCATGGTTTCTGTCCTCCATTGGTCGTTTAAAGGTAACGAAGACGTCGGTGCTCGGCAGAGTCAGGCGCGATCGGGTTGTCATGATGGCGTGATCACTTCAGCGTCATGGCGTGATCGGGGTTCCGGGTTTCATTTTCGGCCGTCACCCGGATGGCCCGTTTGCCTCTGACGGGGCACTCGTGTTCGCAGACGCCGCAGCCGATGCAGTATTCCGGCCGCACGTAGGGCTGCTGGAGCCGGATCAGGATGTCGGCCCGCGCACCCGGCGCCGGCGGGCGTGTCAATGGCTGCTCAGCCGATAGCGTCAATTCCCGGTCGGTGTTTTTGACGATGCGCCGTGGTCCGGACGCGTTGTCTTCCGGGATGCGGCAGTAGTAATCGCCGGTGGCGAATCGACCGTGCGGCAATTCGGCCGACCGGAAACGGATCGTCTGGGCGTCGGCATCGGCCACGAGCAGCTCCCCTGCGGTGGCCACCGGTGAAAATACCGTTCGGGTGGTGATGGCCTTGGGGCTGACGGGGCAGTTTTCCTGGCACACGATACAGGGTGTGTCCATGGCCCAGGGCAGACAGCGGCCGCGATCCACGAAGGCCGAGCCGATGCGAAGCGGCCCGGCTCCTGCAAAACGGTTGCGGCCCAGGCGCTCGTCGAGCGTGATGGGACGGATGGCGGCTGTCGGGCAGATGTTGCTGCAGGCGATGCACTTGTACTGGCAACCACTGGTGCCGATCCGGAAATTGAGCACCGGTGTCCAAAGGCCCTCCAATCCGAATTCCCATCCGGCCGGTTGAATGACGTTGGTGGGGCAGATCCGCATACACTGTCCGCACTTGATGCAGCGGCCAACAAATTCAGCCTCGGCCAACGCCCCGGGCGGACGCACCAGGCGAGGGTTCCAGTTGCCGGCCAGTTGACCGTCCAGACGCAGCAATGGCGCAGCCGCAAGTCCCGACAGGGCCGAAAGGACGAATTGTCGGCGGGTAACGTCGGGAAGCGCGAGCTCGCCGGTGGCCGAAACGGTCGTCCGGTAGCCGACCAGGTCGTGCCGGCATTCGGCGAGGCAGTTCAAGCACAGGACACATTCGTGGGTCCGGATGACGCCGGCCGGTGCGCAGGCCCCTTCACAGTTTCGTTCGCAGATGTGACAGTCGGTGCATTCGGGGTCTCGTTTGCCGATGCGCCACACCGCATGACGACCGAGAAGGCCGAACAGTGCGCCCAACGGGCAGACGAAGCGGCAATAGAACCGCGGCGTCCGAAGGTTGAGGAAGATGGCGGTCAGAAAAACGGCCCCGATCAGCCAGGCTCCCGCGTAAAACCGGGCACCGCCCGCCAGGCCAATAGGCGCCTCGTCCATCATGGGCATGAGCACCAGATTCACCGAGCGGTGCATCAGGGGAAGCGGATCGAGCAGACCGATCAGCAGAGAGGCGGACAGCGATTGCCGGTCGCCGGTTAAAACGCCGGCGACGGTCCAAACGCAGCCGGTCAGCAATATAACCGCCAGCATTCGTTGCGCGGGTCTCGAAGCTTTCCTGGACATCATGAAGGCAGCGACCGCCAAGCCGGCGACCACGGCCCACAAAAAATAGGGAAGATTCCGCGGTGGTGCAAACACCCGGTTGAGCAAGTCGGCTGAAGCCACCGCCAGCAGAAATATCAGGATCCAGTACTTGACGACCTGCCAGCGGGAGGGCTGGTTGAGCCGGGCTTTTTCAGGCGCCGGCTTGCGACGCCGGCCCAGCCAGCCCACAAACTGGTGCAGGCTGCCGAAGGGGCAGAGCCAGCCGCAGAAGAACCGGCCCAGCAACACGGTTAAAACCAGGGTTGCAAGGCTCCACAGCAAGCCCGCGAACAGGGTGCCGGTGGTCAGCAGGGTGGCCAAACCCACCAGCGGGTCCAACTCGAGCAGCCAGTTCACCGGCCAGCCGCGCAGCTGCCACCACGCCTGACCGAGGGTGGTCGTCACGCAAAACCACAGGAACAAGGCCAGGAAGAAGATCTGGGAAATGCGGCGCGCAGTGCGGGTTCTCATATAAAAAAGCCTTGGTTAAAGTGTCCTCGAAGCAATTATGAATGAAAATCAAGGATCTATAAGAAAACCGGTTTGAGAAGCGCGTAATCGGCGGTGCCGGCGCCGGACGCGGCTGCCATGCCGATGTACGGCAGGTCGCCGGCTGTTTTGCCGATGAGGCTCGCGCCATAAGCATCCGCGGCCACCTGGTCGGTGCTGACGATCATGGTGCGGGTCTCTTTAAGGTCCGAGAGGGAGCCGCCGGTGGGGCCGTTGGTGACCATGCTGGTCGTGCCGTCGAGAATCACCAGGGTCGGTTTGACCATCAGGGCCAGTTCCATGATGATGGTGTTGATGTCCTGGTGGAAAATGTTGCGGCGGCCGCCGAGAAGACCGTACCAGTTTTTCATGGTCATGGAAGCCCCGCTGCGGTGGTGGTCCTTGACCGGCGCCAGTCCGATGAGTTTGTTGACGGACTTGAAGGGTTCGAAGAGCAGCGGCCAGTTCCGGATCAGTCGGGCTCCCGGGAGGGTGATCGGTCTGAAAAACGGTTCGGCCGGCAGCATGACCCGACCACCGGCCGATTCGGCCGCGCGGGCAATGCCGGTCAAGGCGAAGCAACTGGCGGGGTCGTTGATCGGGTTGTCGGTCACAATCACCTCAACCGCCCCGGCCTCCAGACACAGGCGGGTCACCTCGGCCACCAGCTGCGGGTGCGTTGTGGCCGACAGCGCCGGCGGTGAGGCAAAAGCGGCGTTGACTTTCAGCAGGACGCGGTCGCCGGTTTTGACGAAGGTTTCGATACCGCCAACAGCCTGCATGGCCTGCCGAACCGTTTGGGCCCGATCCGTACCCCGGGCGATGCCCATTCCGGGTTTTTGTCCGGGGATCGAGAAATCGGCCAGGCGGACGCCGGCAGTTTGCTTCGGTGAGCCGCGCTGCGGACCATGCGGGTCGTAAAACCAATAGGACAGGGCGCCGGCGGCACACACCGAGAGCCCGGCCTTGGCGCAACGGATCAAGAACTCCCGCCGTTTGATCGCGTTTGTTGAGTCGTTCTTTGGATTACCGCCGTCCACGGATGGCTTCCTCGATGCTGGTGACCAATGACCGGGCGAGCGTCACGGCCCGGCTCTTGTCTGCGGCCGCATGTACACCCGCAATGTAGACGTCACGGGTGAAGATGATGTCATATTCGTCCATGATCTCTACGATGACGGCGTCTCGAATACCACCGTCATCCAATGCCTTCCCGCCGAATGCCAGCAAAAACGTACGGTACGCTGCCGCCAGATCCTTAGCTGCCTCCGGTGACCCGCGCGCGGAGACGAATGCGCTCAGCGTGGATCCGTTCAGATGATATTCGGCCACGAATGCCCGGTCGAATTTTTCGAAGCCGAAGGCATCGGCGGGAATCAAGGTGATGCTCCGGGGGTCGAGGCCGGTTTCCGGAAAAAGCGCCGTTTCGGTGATGGTCTCGGTGGCAACCGGTGAGGCGCGATTGAAGGCCTCGGCCAAGGTCTGCATCCGATTCAGGATTGCCTCGGAAGCCTCGGAGGCAATCAACTCGACGTAGTAGGGCCCGTGCACCCAGTAGAGGGCGTTGGCGGTCCGGTAGGCATAGCGGCCGAGGGCGGGCGAGGGCACGAAATCCTCGCGCTGCTGGGAGCTGTAAACCGCAAAGGCGTTCTTCTGAGAGGCCATATCAAAAATGAAGATTTCCATCCAGGTTTCGGCGGTTGAGGTATCGCTGAACCGCTGGCATTGCAGGCGCTTGAATCCGGCCGACAGATACAGCTCGGCCTTGCCGTTGATTTTATCCGACAGCGTGTCCGGTCCGAAGGTCTCCGGGGCCGTCAAAACCGATACGTCTTGGGGCAGCTGAATCAGCGCGGCCGCTGTCTGGGAGGCCGGGAGCGCCGCCGGACTGCCGCTGATCACCTGATCGGCGGCCAGCTGCAACACGGCCGGGTTGAAATGAGACTGGCGCAACAGGATCACCCCGGCGGTCAAGACCAAAACAGACAGGATTCCGAAACTTAAAACCGTCTCGAACCGGGAAGGATTTTTTGCTTTGGTGCTCATGCAAGTCTTGCTCCGCTGCGGCTCGCGATCCCATTCAATACGGATTGTCGGCCCGCAGCAACCTCATCACGGAGGGCGTTATTGTCAGCAATGAAACGAACCGGATGCAAACGATGCGGAAACGTTGATCTGCGATTAAACCGGTTGTCTTTCCGAACGCGGCCCGGCGGGTGATCGGGCGGAAACGGAACGGGCAACGGTTGGCCTGTTTTTCTTTTTATAAAAAATGGCGCGTTCTTGTCAACGCTTAGCGTTCCCCATCTTCATCCATGCCACTGCGCGATTTTATCAACCTTACGAAAAACGGCGCATTTACGGATCGGAACCCAATTCGTATTTCACGAAACGAGTATGAAAGCGCACGAAAAGTCCGCAAAAACCGCCAGAGCCGAAAATATGTTCAGGATGCTGGCGGTCGCGCCATTTTTTGGTTGAAATTTTTAATATAATATTGCATTCATAGCTTGCACTGGCGCGATGTCTTTAACCAAAAGGGAGATTATGAGGATGCAGGTCAAAAGGTTAGGTTTCTTGTGCGTTATGTTGGCGGTCATGGTCGGAATGACATGTGATGTTTTCGGTCAGGATTCTGAAGGCGAGATGTGCGTGCCGATGGGCGTCATTACCATCAAGCCTCCACCGGAGGTCACCTCGCAAAAGAGCCCGGTCGATTTTCCGCATTCGCGCCATTTTGCGACTGACTGCAAAACATGCCATCATACGTGGAAAGGCGAGGAAAAAATCCAAGGCTGCCAGACCTCCGGTTGCCACGACCAGGCCAGCGCGCCGAAAACCACCGAGTCCTACCTGTCCTATTCGGACGTGTCGATAAAGTATTACAAGTACGCCTATCACGAAGCCTGCATTGGTTGTCACAAGGAAATCCGTGCCAAGAATCTGCAGACGGCAAAGTCCTACCAGGTACTGGGTGAGGCCCTGCCGGCGGCAGGACCCTCCGGCTGTATCGAATGCCATCCGAAATAGCGTTTGCTTGCGACCCGGATGTCCCACAAAGGGTGGTCTGTCGGCCACCCTTTGTGTTGTTGCGCGGCGCCGCATAACGGCGCCCGCCTCTTCGTGCTGAACCGCTCTGCAAAGCCAAAGCACACAGTCTTGCTTCGACAGAGATCGATATATGACCGGCGGCCAGAGACAATCGATGTTGTGCCCCAACTGCGGCAAGCTGATCAGTACCAGTGAACCCCGCTGCCCCTACTGCGGGATCGGGCGTCCGGCTTCCATGAGCAAACGTCTGTTGGGAACCATCGGCCTGAGTGATCCGGATCGCCTCATCCGCTCAGTGATCTATGTCAATGTCGGCATGTATCTCATCTCGCTTCTCTTCAGCCAGAGCCGTATCGGTTTGTCCATGAATCCGCTGACCTTCCTGTCCCCCGGTGATAATAGTCTATTCCTGCTGGGAATGACCGGAACCATCCCCATCGACCGCTTCGGGCGCTGGTGGAGCCTTCTGGCGGCCAATTACCTGCACGGCGGTATTCTGCACATCTTTTTCAACATGGCGGCTTTCAGACAGTTGGCCTTTCTAACCGTGCGCGAATACGGCACCTATCGCATGGTGGTCATTTACACCGCCAGCGGAACCCTCGGATTCCTGGTCTCCTACTTGGCCGGCATTCCCTACACCATCGGAGCGTCGGCGGCGGTCTGCGGGTTGATCGGGGCCATGCTTTACTATGGAAAAAGCCGGGGCGGCGTCTACGGCCACACGATTTACCGCCAGGTCGGTTCCTGGGCGATCGGGCTCGTCGTTTTCGGCCTGCTGATTCCGGGGATCAACAACTGGGGGCACGTCGGCGGCGGGGTTGCCGGTGCCCTGATCGGCTATCTCATGGGCTACCGCGAGCGTACCGGAGAGCGGTCGATGCATCGGTTGCTGGCCGGCGTCTGCACTGTCATGACAGTGGCGGTTCTCCTCTACGCCGTTGTCTCCGCCGTTATTTACCGCTTTGCGGGGTGAGTGTCCGGAGACGATCATCGACGGCCCTGCGTCGGCGAGGCGCTCGCTCAACCTAGATTCCAAATCAGGACACCGATGCATCCCGTTCGGCTACCGGTGCGAAAAATCGGAATATCCAGATATTCCTTCTTATTCACGCCTTGCCGGACGGGCGCTTCAACGATTAGAATTGCAAACTTTTTTTCGAGAACCGCAAGGCTGCGTTCAACGAAAATTTCTGAAAGTCCCGGCCCGAAGGTGGCGCTCATCAATGGATGCCGAATCATCACACCAGACCCCGGAATTCCAACCGAGAGAAATCATCGGACAGATCGGCACGATCATCCGCGGCAAAGAAGCGCAGGTCCGACTGGCCCTGACCTGTCTCTTCGCACGGGGGCATCTTCTCATCGAAGATCTGCCCGGCATCGGCAAGACAACCCTTGCCAAAGTCCTGTCCCGGGTGCTGGGACTGAATTTTCGCCGGATTCAGTGCACCAGCGACATGCTGCCGGGAGACATTCTCGGTGTATCGGTTTTCGAGCGCAAAACCAACACATTCGTGTTCCACCCCGGCCCCATTTTTACGCAGGTCCTGCTGGCAGACGAAATCAACCGGGCGACCCCAAAAACCCAGAGCGCCCTGCTGGAAGCGATGGGCGAGCGTCAGGTAACCGTCGATGGTAAAACCCGCGGGCTGGGAGAACCGTTTTTCGTGATCGCCACCCAGAATCCCCTGGAACAATTCGGTACCTTTTCACTGCCCGAGAGCCAGCTGGACCGTTTTCTAATGCGCATCGATCTCGGCTACCCCGATCGGGCAGCCGAGAAAAGCCTGCTGCAAATGGGCGAGACCAGAGGCGCCCTCGAGGAACTGCAACCGATTCTCACCAGTGAAGACGTGCTCATGATTCAAGGGCAGGTGAGAGCCGTCCACGTCTCCGACGCCCTGTTCGACTATCTTCAAGACCTGCTCGATTTTACGCGCCAGTCGGCCGAATTCCACGTGGGACTCTCCCCGCGGGCCGGACTCAGTTTGCTGGCGGCCACCCGCTCCCGGGCTTATCTTGCAGGAAGAGACTTTGCGCTGCCGGAGGACCTGCAGCAGGTTCTGCCCTGGGTGGTTGGCCACCGCCTGAGCGCGCAGGGCGGGAGTCGCTACTTCACCTCGGATCAACTCCTTTCGATCCTCAGCCAGGTCCCCGTTCCCTGATCATGGCGCAATACGACGATTCCAGGCGGTCGAGGAAAGTATTTTCCGCCTCCGTTCTGCCCTTTACGATCAGGCCGAGGCACCTGTCATGGCGACCGACGCGTTTTGGTCTGGTGTTTGCTCTGCTGGTGACCGGCATCCTGGCGGGCGCGGTCAACTACGCCAACAATCTCGGCTTCCTGCTCGGTTTTCTGCTCGGTGGTGTGGGGGTTGTTTCCCTGTTCCACGGTTACGGCAACCTGACGGCGCTGACCCTGGCGGCTGTCCGTGCTGAGCCGGTTTTTGCCGGCGAAGAGGCGGTCTTCGAGTTGTTCACGCGCGCCGACGGCTCCGGAGCGGCGGCGGTCCGCTTTGCCCTCGAAAAACAGCCGGCATCAACCACACCCACGGATCTTTCCTCAGGGGGCACGACCACGATCCGGATCCGGGTTCCGGCACCTCGACGCGGACTTCTCGACCCAGGTGGGGTGATGATTATTTCGGAATACCCTCTCGGTCTCTTCAGATTTTCCTGCCGCCTTCAGCCGGACCTGACGTGTTTGGTGTACCCCAGGCCGGCGGCGGAAGGGATTATACCGGTTCGCCATTCGGCCGGCATGAAGGGCGAAGGGAAGAACCGGGGTGCCGAGGACGACGATTTCCAGGGGTTGCGACCCTATCGTCCCGGCGATCCGCTGCAACACATTTCTTGGAAGGCTTCCGCTCGGGGTCAGGGATTTTTCACCAAAGAATTTGCCGGAACCGGTGGAGCGACGGCATGGCTGGACTGGGATGCGGTCGCCGAGCAGGATCTCGAACGCAAACTGGCGCTTCTTTGCTACGCCGTACTTCAGGCCCATCGTGAACGCCTGGAATACGGTCTTCGTCTTCCCGGCCGTGTTATCGAACCGGACAGTGGGGAACGGCACCAAAAAAACTGCCTGAAGGCCTTGGCCCTTTACTCCTCAAATGAAACTTAAAAGTTTCCTCTTCGAACAAACTGGAGGCGGCGCTGAACCTTTTTTACCCTGAATGATCCCACGATGAAAAACGTCCAGAGACACATACCGGCCTTGATTGTGGCCTTGCTGGTCTCCATGGTGCCTCACCTGACCGTGTTGCCGCCCTGGGTCGTTCTCTGGTGCCTGACGACTTGGGGCATCATTTTCCTGCGCCTCAAGACCGGGCGGGGCCAGCCGGGAAGGGGTGTTCGCCTGCTGTTGATTCTGGGCGGCACCACGGCCGTCTTTTTGAGTTCCGGCGGAGGACTGGACCGGTTTTCCGGGATCAACCTCTTGTGGATCATGGCCAGCATCAAAATGATGGAAATCCAGTCGCAGCGGGATGTTATGGTGATGATCCTGCTGACCTATTTTCTGACGGCATCCATCCTCTTTTTCGATACCGGTCTTTTTGCCGGTCTTTACGCACCGGCGGCCCTGCTCGCCGTAACGGCCGTTCTGACCCGTGTCGTTCATCCGTCCAGCGACTGGCGCAGGAATCTGTCGCTCGCCGCCGGAATTTTTTTCCAGGCCCTGCCGCTGACCCTGGTGCTGTTTCTCTTCTTTCCGCGGGGCCAGGGCGGCCTTTGGGGGCTGCAGGGGCCTCAGGCCGGTTTCAGCGGTTTTTCAGATCAGCTGCGACCGGGAGGCGTATCCCAGGTCGTGGTCAACCGGGCCATCGCCTTCAGGGCCGAGTTCGCTGGGTCCGTGCCGGCACCCGGGTATCTCTACTGGCGCGGCGTCACCTTTACCGATTTCGACGGTGACGTTTGGCGCACCGGCGACACGGACGTTGGGCCGGCACCGTCATTGACCGGCAGCGGGATAATGGACTACACCGTCACGCTCGAGCCGCATGGACAGCGCTGGCTTTTTGCACTCGACCTACCGGTCGACGCTTCGCCCGGTACTGTCATCAAGGTCGATCACACGCTGATGTCGATCCGCCGGGTCGCCCGGCGTTTGCAGTACAGCGTCCTGTCGCTGAACGATTACAAGGCCGATCGGGTCGATGTGCCGCCGCAGGCGACCCTGATGTTGCCGGATGGCAGCAACCCGCAAGCCCGGGACCTGGCCCGAAGATGGCGAGCGGCTGCCAAGGAGCCCGCCGAAATCGTCCAGACGGCCCTGCGCTATTTCAGCCAAAACGAATTCGGCTACACGCTCCAAGCGCCGCCTCTCGGCCATCAGGCGATCGACGAATTTCTTTTTCGAACCCGTAAAGGGTACTGTGAGCACTATGCATCGGCGTTCGTTTTCTTGATGCGCGCCGCCAATATACCCGCCCGTGTGGTGGCCGGATATCTCGGCGGCGATGTCAACCCCTACGGCGGTTACCTCATCGTGCGTCAATCCCAAGCTCATGCTTGGGCCGAGGTCTGGCTGCAAAGCAAGGGATGGCGACGCGTCGATCCGTCCTTGGCAATCGCACCCCAACGGGTCGATCGGGGCGTGGCCTCGGCGCTGCCGCAGGACGAACGCGCGGCAGTCGAGGCCTTCGGCCTCGATGGACGGTTTTTCCGTTCTTGGAATAACATTCACATGGCTTGGGATGCGGTCGACAACCAATGGGACAAGTGGGTGATGGGATATACGCTTGCCCGGCAGAAGACGCTGTTGGCCGGACTCGGCTTTCACGCCGGCGGTCGAAAGGGCCTGCTGTTTTCTTTGCTGATGGCCGTCGGCTTGGTGGGCCTGATAGCCGGGGTCTATGCCGCTCGGTTCCTGAAAACCGCCGTGGTAAGGGACGATGACGTGCGGCGCTCCTACCGGCTTTTTTGCAGCAAACTCGCTCGTGTCGGCTTGGTTCGCAGTCCCGGTCAGGGACCGCTCGATTTTGCCGCAGCGGTAAACACCGCCCGCCAAGACCTGAAGGAAAGGGTCGCGACCATCATCGCCCTCTACATTCGGTTGCGCTATGATCGCCGCGGCGACAGCGAGGATTTGAAGCGATTCAAAGTCGCCGTGCGACAATTCAAGCCGCGTGAGGTTCTGGACCACCGGAAGGGTCTTTAGGGTTCCGGTTGAGGTAAGAGTCCTTAAAACTTGCTTGATTTATTTGGGATTTTTATTTAAACTTAGGGCATGGAAAATCAAATTATCGAGCTCATCGAGTCGCTCAAATCTAACAAACGGGTCGATACCTTCGACAAGGCTTCCACGAAACAGGCGATCGTCATACGGTTGCTGTCGCTGCTGGGCTGGGACATCTTCGATGTCGACGAAGTCAAACCGGATCACGCCCTCAAGTCCGTTCAGGTAGACTACTCCCTGAGGCTCAAAAACGCCGATACGGTTTTTATCGGTGTTGAAAAGGTCGGTGAAGATCTGAGCTACCACCAGAAAGAGCTTCTCGACGGCGCCTACAAGGAGGGCGTTAAGCTCTCTGTTTTGACCAACGGCGTGGCCTGGTGGTTTTACCTGTCCGCCGGTGAAGGGTCTTTCGAGCAGAAGCGGTACTGTACGCTGGAAATTTTAAAGCAGCCTCCCAAGGACGTCGCCGCCCGGCTTGTCGAACTGTTCGAGAAGAGCAATGTATCAAAGGGCAAATCCCTCAAAATCGCCGAATCGATACAGTTAAAGCGCCAGCGCAAGGTCATCGAAAAGGCAATGGCCGATGCCTGGAGCCGCCTCTTGACCGCTCCCCCCGAAGCGCTGATAAAACTG
>Ga0272443_10001772_pt1 | contig 29821 bp, 28 predicted proteins | sample SSMAcet12_FD_193581 | JGI IMG/M metagenome (GOLD analysis project Ga0272443, IMG submission 193581) | Marine sediment archaeal communities from Little Sippewissett salt marsh, Falmouth, MA, United States - SSM-Acet-12 | ecosystem: Environmental > Aquatic > Marine > Wetlands > Sediment ... | reverse complement strand
ATGCCAAGTACTCAGGGGAGAGATGGTGTAGTCAATGTCAAAGATTACTCTTTTGTGAAAAAATGTTTGGGCAATGAATCAACTTCTCCTGCTTGTTTAGCTAGAGCAGATTTCAATTTCAGTGGGGCTATAACCAATAAAGATTTGAGATTATTAATAGAAACTTTGTCTGTGGCGGAAGACGATATTTAGAATTATTTCAGATTTGCTTTAAGCGTTTAATCCTCTCCTCCACAGGGGGATGAGTATTGAACATGCTAGCAAACATGCCAATGGCTTTATGAGTGTTTTTTAAGGGATTAGCAATATATAGATGAGCTGTTGCCTTATTAGCTGCCTCCAAAGGTTCTTTATCTTGATCAATTTTTTGTAAAGCATTAATAAGTCCAGCTGGATTTTTTGTCATGGCTACTCCACTAGAGTCAGCTAAGTATTCACGCCGGCGAGATAAAGCTAGCTTAATTAACTGAGCAATTAACGGGGATAATAAAGCTAATAAAATTCCAGCTACGAATAAAATGAGCTGTAACTGAGAGCTTTTATTTTTGCTATCTTTTTTTCTGCCACCACCTAAGCGAGCTCCACGCAACATCCAATCTGCTAATAAAGAAATTAGACCAACTAAAATGGTTACGATAGACATTAAGCGAATATCATAGTTTTTAATATGACTTAGTTCATGCGCCACAACTGCTTCAGTTTCAGACCTGTTTAATCTCTGCAACAGTCCAGTGGTAGCACAAATCACTGCGTGATCAGGATCACGACCAGTGGCAAAAGCATTCATGGCTGAATCAACAATAATATAAATTTTTGGCATGGGCATGCGTTGGCTCATGGCCAAGTTTTCTACAGTAGTGTAAAAATCAAAGAATTCTTCTCTTTGGGCTTGGCGAGCGCCAGAGATACCTAAGATGATTTTGTCAGAGTACCAATAGCTGAAAAAAGAAGTGACGCCAGAAAAAACTAGCGCCAAGCCCACCACATCCAAGCCATAGCCAAAGGCTTCAGTCATGAGATAGCTGGCTCCAACGATAAAAACTATAAATGAAAAGATGATTAAAGCTGAGCGGCGTTTATTGCTGGCAACAAGTTGATAGTGAGTCATAGTCTATAAAGAGACATCTAAATAATACAATTCAAGCTATGAAAAAGAATTTTAATTAAAGTTAAAGATCAACTTTAACATCTTTGGTTTCTTCTGCACTGACCTCTACATGTGCACCTGTTGTTGGTGTACTGAGACCTTTTTCTTTTTTGAAGCCAAAAATATTAGCCACAATATTAGATGGAAAGACCACTAATTTTTGGTTGTAAGACTGAGTTAAATCAATTAAACTGCGGCGAGCATAGCTGAGTTTATCTGCTGTATCAGTCAACTCACTCATGAATTTATTGATCGTAGCGTCAGCTTTAATTTCAGGGTTATCCTCTATGACAACCTGAATTTTAGGGATCATGGAGTTAATTTTGGTAATAGCCTCATCAATGTCTGCTATATCACCAGATTGTTGAGCTTGAGTGGCAGATTTTCTAGCTGAAGCTAGTAACTCAAAAATACCTTTTTCATGTTTAAGATAACCTTTAACTGTAGATTCTAAGTTAGGAATCAAGCTGGCTTGTCTTTTAAGTTGGTTGCCAATTTCTTGGATGCTAGCCTCAATTTGAGTTTTAAGTTTAACTAAACCATTATAAGTAGTAACTAGATAAATGGCTACAACGGCAATAATGCCAATGATAGGTAATAACATTTTTTCCTTTTTATTGATAATTAATTTATTAGTTTTCAGTATACTATAAAAAACAAAAATGAGTAGATGGTGAAAGTTAGCTAAGAAAGATATATTAATTATTGGTAAAATATTTTCATGACTCAAGATGCTCTAATTTCTTTCATTAATAAGATTAAGCAAGAAAAACACCGACCAGTTTGTATCAAGCATCGTGCTTTGACTGGCGAGGTTGGTTGCGATGCTGCCAGAGAGCTAGCTAAAGTAACTTTTTGTCCACATTTAGAAGGCATAGAGGTTGATCTGCACATGACTGCTGATAAGGTTTTGCTAATACGCCATGATTTTGCGGTGAAGATTGGTCGCAAACTAGAGTGGTTGCATGATTTGAGTTTAGCTGAGATTCGCCAAGTGCTTTCTGCTGATGAATGTCTAACTTTAGCTGATTTTTTGCAAAAAATGAAAACAAATGATTTGATTTTGGATTTAGAGCTAAAGCAGCCAGGAATTGTGGCTCCAGTGATGAAGATGTGTCGCCAATTTGGTGTAGAAGATCGAGTTTATTTGACTACTGTTAATGAGCAGGCTTTTTTTGAGATTAAGCAGTATGATCCTGATTTGGCTTGTATGTTTGGCTATCCTCCTGATAAGGGAAAAAATATTTCTGATAATTGGTGGGCTGCTCCTGCTGTACAGCTGATTTTGCTTTACATGAAGTGGCTCATTATTCCCATTACTGACAAAATAATTAGGCGTACTGGCAGTAATTTTTTAAGTTTTTATCATAAAGTTGTGAGTCCAGAGCTGGTTAAGTTTATTCATGAGCAAGGTTTGCTTTGCTCTGCGGCGACGATTAATTATCGAGATGACACTTTGGCTGATCAGTCTGTGCAGGTGATGGCAAATTTGTTGCAGGCTGGATTTGATTTAATCAAAATTGATTATCCTGATTTACTAAATGAGGCATACAAGGTAGCAGGAAAAAACAATGTTTTTCATTTTGATTAATTTGTGAATTTATTTGTGAATTAATTAGAGTTGAATCAGAAGTTGAATTGCTCTAGAATCTGCAATGTTTTTTGAGTATAATTTAAAGTCTGAGAAATCTCAGGTAAAAGTCGAGTAAAAACAAAGTAACCTTAAAATAATACATTTAATGGCCCCGTGGTGTAGTTGGTTAACATACTTCCCTGTCACGGAAGAGATCGCCGGTTCGAGCCCGGTCGGGGTCGCAAAAGTCGTAGCTTGAAAGTTTTTTTTAATTTTTTTATTACTTATTTATTATTCACTGCATTTATTTTTCAGAGTGGTACGGTTTAGTTGTATTAGTAGGTACTACTAGCTGTGAGAGAAAGAGATCCTCATCAATCTGAATACACCCCAACTTATGCAGGTTTCTGTGCTGATGATAGAAAAACTCAGCCTGAACATGAAAAAGGACTTTGTCCCAATTGCAAAAAACCTGTGAGGTCGCAAGATGGTTTCTGTTGTCATTGTAGTGCTAAACTTGGTTAGTGAATTTCATTCTTTTTTGTTAAAATAAAATCGTTGTTTAAAACGGTTGTTTTTTATAGTATTTCAGCGGGATTAGTTGAGCGGTTCAACGCTACCTTCCCAAGGTAGAAAGACGGGTTCGACTCCCGTATCCCGCTCCAGATGGTAATTAGTTCACATTACAATATGGATCTGTTTGAATACAGATAATCACGAATAAAAAAACTTAATATTTTTCATGAAAAATCAACACACAGTGAATTCAGACAGCCCACAGCAATTAGATAGTTCTTCAAGCGACTATATCTCATCTAATCCACCTAAAACTAAAACAACAGCTAAAACAAATATTTTATTACCAGTTCTGATTAGTTTTTTAGTCATCATTATATTTTTTGGCTTAGGTAGATATTTAGTAGGAATAAAATTTAAAGATCAACCAAAAATACTTAAGCAAAAAACTTCAATAACTGATACAAAAATTAAGCCTCACACAGGAGCAGATTTAACTAATGAAGATATTAAATCATATTTCACTTTTGTAGATAATTTTGCTCAATTTTATCTAACCAAAAGAGGATACAGTCCAAATAATGATTATTATTTAGTTGGAATTCACCACGGTTCTCCTATTCCGAATAGAGATGAAGTCCAAGGCAACTGGATTATCGATATTAAAAACAACTCAGCAACAAGAATCATGAGAGATGAAATGAATCATCTTTTTGTAAGCACTTTTTATGACTGGATTGGCGAGTATAAAATAGCCTTTGTGGATCAGTTAGATAAAAATTGGGCTGCAGGAAAAGAACATGATTATGTTATTTACGATATTAAAACTAGGCAATTAACTGAAGCTTCGAGAAAAGATGTGCTGCCCCCTGTTATAGAAATGAGATCATTTGGAAATCAAGAGTACGGAGTTGAATTTGTTGCACCTTATCGTAAGTATCCTTCGTATAGACAAATTGTGAAGAAAGGTTGGACTAATTTATGCGAGGATCTAAATTTGACTAGAACAACCGATCCAGCTATTACTGAATACACAATAAAATCTAGCAATGAGGTTTATCTACAGGGAGTCCTTTTTGATTTAAAAGTTGATACTTCTGATGGTTCCTTTCAGATTTATTCACACGATCAGGATAGCATGCTTAGGGATGCTTGCGTAACAGAAGCTGAATATCAGCAAGTAATTGATAGTATTGATGTTATTCCAACATTGAATTAAAAAATCAATAAAAAAAATATTTTATAATAGTATTTTTTTGCGTTGAAGAAGTTCATGATTCGTTCTAAATTAGTTTTAAGTAAAACAAGTATTTATAAAAAAAATTACACATGAATTCTCAAATTATTCTTGGCACTAAAAATGCTCACCTTGCTACAGGCTTAACTGTAGTAATTGATGTGTTCCGTGCTTTTTCTACTGTTTGCTATGCTTTTCAGCAAGGAGCAGAAAAAATTATTCCAGTGGCTAGTGTGAACCAAGCTTTAGCTTTAAAAAAGCAGCATCCTGAATATTTGCTGATGGGTGAAGAACAAGGGATTGTTCCGGATGAGTTTGATTTAGGTAACTCCCCTGCTCGCTTATTAAGCCATGATTTAACCGGCAAAATTTTAGTTCATTCCACTACCAATGGCACTAAAGGTTTGATCGGGGCGGTGAATGCTGAAGAGATTATTACTGGTAGTTTTTGCAATGCTCAAGCGATTGTTAATTATATTCAGCAGCAACAGCCACAAGTTGTTTCTTTTCTTTGTACAGATGCTAGAGAACAAGGTGTGATTGGAGAAGATGAATGGTGCGCCAGATATTTGCAAAATTCTTTAGAAAATCAGCCTAATGATTTTTTACAAATAGTTGAATATTTAAGAACTCAAGGTTTGGCTGACAAGTATTTTAATCCGCAGATTACTTCTCATCCTGAAGAGGATTTTTATTTGTGCTTAGATTTGGATAGATTTAAGTTTGTGTTATCAGTCAAAAAAGATGAAAATGAAACTATATGCTTAAATCGAGTGACAGTCTGATTAAAAATGGTTTAATCCAAACGACTCTTTGTTTTTTACTTAAAGATGAAGAAATTTTGCTAGCTGAGAAAAAACACGGTTTTGGTATAGGAAAACTAAATGGCATTGGTGGCAAACAACAGCCTGGAGAAACTATAGCACAAGCAGCAATTAGAGAAGTTGAGGAAGAAATTAAAGTTCAAGTGCAAGATTTGACTAAAGTGGCTTTGGTAGATTTTTTTTGTAAAAAATATCCAGAAACTGATGCGCGAGTTCATATTTATACTGCTAGTTTATGGCAAGGACAGCCACAAGAAACTGAAGAAATGAAGCCATTTTGGTATCCAAAAAATAAAATTCCTTATGAGCAAATGTGGAGTGATGACTATTTGTGGTTGCCTAGAGTAATTGCTGGTGAGAGAATTAAAGCTACTTTTTGGTTTGAAGATTTTGCTAAAATTAATGATTATCAGTTAACAAAAGTCAAAGAATTATAAAAATGAATTTGAAAACTTTTATTTTTCCGCTAGGATACCAGCTGACTTTAGTCCGCGGGAGTCGCCTGACTTTTTGATTGAACCTTGCGACTTGAGCAAGGAATAAATCAGATTAAAAAATTGATAATAGAGTTGCTACAATGATATAAGACTATGAAGGTTCAATTAATTAACTCAATAAAAAAAATTTTTCAGCCCAAGATTATAGCTATTTGGTTACCATATATTATCTTGCTGTGCCTGATTTTTAATTCTTTTCTGCAGAATACTCTGGTTGCATCTAAAATAAAAACAACTTTTTTTTCATATAGTATTTTTAAAGAAAATGTTACAACGGAACAGGCTAGCTCAGAATCTGTGAATGAAGAAAATTTAGTTAATATTAAAATACCAGATGTAGCTGACGCAAATTATTGGGAAGTTATTGACACTAGTGTCAGTCCACAATTGCCTACGGGAATTAGATTTGACGAAAAAGAAATTCCTGATCAAACAGTAGTGAGATGGAATAATTATCTTTTAGGAATAAATCATGAACGGTATATTAGTCATGACTTTGGTTCTTTTTTATCAAATTATCAAGCTAAATATTATTCACTACACTCTCAAATAAGATCGATACGTGTATTAAATTTAGAGACTGGAGAGACTTTTGATATTTCCTTAACGAAACCTATTTGGGGAGATATTTGGGAAATTAGTTCTCAAATAGTTAATGATAGTTATTATTTTGGTGTTGGAGGGCCCTTTGGTTCGTCACTAGAATATAAGCTAAGTTTACCCCCGCAAAGAAATTCGAAAATTGTTGAATTGGAGCATTCTGTTGGAAATCGGATTGAAAAAAAAGCTGATTTGTATTTGAGTAAGTTTTGCTATGAGGGTTGTACCTATTTTCTATTTGATCCAAAGAATTCAACAACTATCTCTTTAGATAGGATGAATAAAGCAGTTAATAATAGAAATTATGAACGAACAGAAGAATTTATCGGTATTGATAGCTCAGGGAGAATGATTTTAAATGTGCGAAAAGTACCAACTGACAATCAGGGCTATCAAGCATATTTTCCTACAGAAAAAATAATTGCTGTTTCGTTAGAGAATGAGCAATCTAGTGTCACCATTTTAGAAGCTGCTGATCTTCCAGAGACAATTTATCGATATTTTATGATTGATGAAATTGATAAGATTTTAATGTTTGGTAAGTCTCAAGTTTATATTTATGATTTGTTACAGGATGAGTTTAGAGAGCTAGCAGTGGGAAAGTCATTAATATCTTATCTTAATTCAAGAGAATTAAAGTCTAATTATCCTGCTTTTATAAAAACTGCTGAGTTAATTTGTTTTGAGAGAGACGCTGAATATTCAATTAATTTGGTTGATGAAGGATACTCTGAAGGTATCTCCGAAGAATGTAATTTAGCTTCAGAAGAGAAATCAATAGAGCAAATGTTTGAATCCTTAGATTTGCCTGATAACTATAAACTTTTATTTATACCAAGAAAGTTTGAGACTTATAAAGAAATTCGAGGTATTCCTCAATCAGAAGTACCTGAGGATGCTGAAGTTATTAAATAGATTCCTAATTAAACAAATCCAGCGAAAGCAAATTTTTTTAAAGGATAATTTATGTACCATAATATAATTTTTGACTTCGATGGCACTTTGGTTGATACCTTTAGTTTAATTGTGGTTCTATATGAGCGTTTGCAAGGTTCGTTTGATTTGCCAGATTTAACTGAAGAAGATTGGCAGACTTTGCGCACTAAATCTATGAAGCAGATTATTAAAGAGTATCATTTTCCTTGGTATAAAATTCCTTTTTTCGTAAAAAAAGCTCAGCAAGAGTTACACACAATGATTGATCAACTGAAATTCAATCCTGGTATGCAAGAGTTAGTACAAACTTTGCATCAGCAAGATTTTTCATTTGGTATCGTTACTTCTAATTCTGAAGAAAATGTGAAACAATTTTTGGCTCAATATCCAGAAATGGATGAGATTTTTAATTTTATTTATGCAAGTAAAAGCTTATTTGGCAAAGATAAAACTTTGAAAAAAGTGATGAAAAAATTTAATTTGAATCCTCAGCAGACGATGTATATTGGAGATGAGGTTAAGGATGTTAAGGTTTGTCAAAAAATAGGTTTGCCTATCATAGCTGTTGATTGGGGTATGAACGATAAGCAAAGCTTAAAAGATGCCGGAGCTGATTTTGTGGTTAGTCAGGCTGAAGATATTTTTAAGCTAGTATGTAATTAAGATTATTAGAGTTGTTGAGAAATAAGGAAATAGCCACTAAGAGTATCTTCTGCGCATTTTAATAATTTTCTCTTCCTCAAGTACGACAAGCTACTATCGTCATCGAGAAATTGTTAAACTGCATCAGAATCTATCACTAATTAATCTATTTCTTATTTCACAACAACTCTATTTTTATTTATAATATGGTTTATGACCGCCAGGGTAGCTCAGTTGGCTAGAGCAACGGTGTCGTAAACCGTAGGTCATGGGTTCGAATCCCATTCCTGGCTCAGAAAGATATTTTAAAAATGTTAGATGGTAAAAGAGTAGATAAAATTAAAAAAAAGCATCGTAATGGCTATGAGGCTTTAAGGAATACTGGATTAAGCGAATTAGCTATTTTTTATGTAATATCAATAATTGATGGGGCTGGAGTGGATTGGGATCCAGGAATTGTTGCTGCGGTTCGTCTTTATTTACAAGCTTTAAAAGAAATTGGTTTCCCTACTGAAAAAAACGCAGTTACAGATGTGGATTATCTCATTCAACATTCATCATTTTAATTTGAATCAGGATTAGTAAATATTTTTGTTTAAATACTTCTTATGTTATTATTAACTTATGCCTAAACGCGTCACTTCTCGTCTAGTTAAGAAAAAACAAAAACAAATGACTAAGCAAACCTTAGGTCTGCTTTCTTTAGCAGTGATAATTTTACTGTTTTTTGTCTTGTTTTTGTTACCTAAGGCGATTGGCGCCTTTTTTGCCATCATTGGCACAGGCACTGATTATGAAGAAAAAGACGTGATTGTGCCGCAAAAGCCAGTCATTCATGCGCCGCCAATCGCCACTCACAGTGCTCAGATCAAGATTGAGGGCTATACAGAACCAGAGTCTAAAGTAATTCTTAAAATTAATAATCAGCAACAAGATGAACAGCAGGCGGATAAGGATGGACAGTTTGTTTTTGAAGCTAAGCTTAAAAATGGGGATAATCGGTTGCTGATTGTAAGTGAGGACGAAGCTGGTAATCAGTCAGAAAAAACTTTATATACCATTGAGAGGGATACAGAAAAGCCTGAAGTTAAAATTGGAGAACCTGAGGATGGAGCAGAATTTTATTTAAGAGAAGATAGGGTTATTGAGATAAAGGGTGAAACTGAACTTAAGTCTAAGGTCTACGTTAACGATCGCTTAACCTACGCAAATGAGAAAGGTTTGTTTACTTTGCGTTACCCTCTTGATGAAGGTAAAAATGAAATGAAAATTTATGCTGTTGATCAAGCTGGAAATGTCAGCGATACGCTGGAAATGAGCGTTAGTTATAGAGATTAAAAATTTTTATAAAGTTTGTCTAATTTGGTTTAGTTTAATTTTTGCTTTTTTGACTTCAGTAGAAAAACCATTGTTGAGATCTGCTAAAAGCCAATCTCTAATTTCTAATGGATAGACCAACAGGGTTTGTATTTTTTTTAGCGGAATCCATTTAGGTTGATAAAAATCATTTTTATTATTCTGCATCGCTATTTGTTCTATTGAATCAGGTTGTAATTGAATTTTTCCTCCTAGATATTGGCATAAATAAAAATACTGTTGGGAAGATCCATAATCATGGATATAGAGCAATCGTTTTAAACTGAAATTAGCACTAGTTTCCTCTTTTAATTCTCTTAAAACTGCGTCTTCGATAACTTCACCATCTTCGACTCCTCCACCGGGAAAAACTAAATATTTTTCACCTAAATTATTGCGGTCCATAAGTAATATTTGTTTTTGGTAAATAACAATGCCCACGGCTCGACAAGGGACATTTGGCTTTGGTGTTTTATTCATTAGAGTTAATTCTATTAAGAGAGAAGTAAATTAAGAGAAATAATAAAGTAAAAGGCTCGAATAGACTTAGATTAAATAAACTATGAGCTAGAACCATGTTTAATTGGGCTAGTTTAATTTTTTCTTTCCAATTTAGCAGGTAAAATTTTAACAAGATTATTCCTGCCATGCCTAAACCAACTATTCCGGTGCTGGTCAGCAAAAATACAATAATATTGTCGGGAAAACTGGCGTGCATTGGTTTATCAATTGCTTGTTGATTGATGGTAGTAACAAAAAGTCCTTTGCCAATGATCCAGTCTTTTGTAGCCATATTATCTAGTACAGATTGGTTGCTATGGATTCTGGTTTTAGCAGTAGAGGTTCGAGTCAGGTTAACTCCTTCTCCACCTGGACGGGGTAAAAAAGGCAAGCAAATTAGGAAAAGAGTTCCTAAAGAGATTATTAAAGCAAGTTGTTTTTTATTATGTTTAAGCCACTCTTGCCAGCCTAGAAAAAATAATCCAATCAAGAAAGATAAATAACTACTACGTGAGTAAGTAAATAAAATTGCACTAAAAATTACGGTGTAATTTATTAATAAAAATATTTTTTGATAAAAAATTTTATTTTTAATAGTTTTAAGTAAGGAAAACTGCTGAAATAAATAGACAAATGATAAACTTAGGATTAATCCAGTAAAGTTTGGGTCTAAAAAAGGACCGATTAAACGAAAATAATGATTATCCCATCCATACATACCTAAGTGCCGGCTATCCGGCATTAATAAATACATAATCCAGCCTAAAACTGCAACAAAAAATCCGCTACCAATTAATATTGTTTGCAAATTTTTTTTTCCTGATAACGAAGCTCCAAATAATAAATACACAATTAATCGCGCAAAATATAAAAAAGGGCGTAGTTGCCAGCCATGTAAAAAATTATTTAAGAGTAAACTAATAAAAGCCCAACTAAGAAAAACAATGATTAGTTGATATTTTTTTAAATTAATTTTTTTATTGATAATTGCCCATAATACCCAACCGCTTATGAGTATGTCATGCAAATAAAAAGCAATGCGGTTGGTAAGTTGAATCCTTTGCAGCTGGCCAATGCTTAATAAAAAAAGCAAAACAATCCAGACAATTTTTTTTAGTTCAATTTTTTTCTTCATTGGCAAATTTCTCAACATAAATTTTTTCCCACAAAAATATCCTGACCATGATTGAGTGCAAGCTCATGAGACTGGCATAAACTAAACCGGCAAAACCATCAAGAAAACCAAGTTTTAAAACATAATTGTAAAAAAATTTACCTAAGGGATAAACAACCATTTGAGTTAAAATTTGTTTTTCAGCAAAATTAAAAATTGCTGCTCTATGTTGGGCTTCCATTTCAGCATACTTGCACACATCTTGAAAAAAAGATTCCACACTTAGATGAGATTGATGGAAAATTTGAATTGGTAAATCTAAACATTTTTTTTCCTGATTTTGAATAGCTGTAAGTTCTTCATGAACAGGACGTTCATAATGAAGCTGTTGTCGTTGATAAAGTTTAATTATTTTTTGTTGTCCAGCTTCACCATGTCTAAGCTGATTTCTGGCAAAAATATCAGTTCTTATTAAGCTAGCGCAGTTATAATTTTCATCATTTATTATTTTTTTAATTAATTCAGCAGCTAGCTCAGGGTCAGCAATATATTCATCGCTATCTAAGCTTAAAATCCAATTATTTTTTGCTTGAGGAGCTAAAGAATTTCTCACTTGGCTGAAATTCTTAATTGGTTTTTGTTGTTCAATAATTTTTAAATGATATTTTTTTTGTAATGTAGTCCAATCTTTACCGCTGTGATGATCTAAAATTAAAATTTCATCACAAAATTGCACTGAGGCAATAGCTTTGTTCAAACGATCATCATTGATATGACATAAAATGATCGCGGTCACAGGAATTTTATTTTTCATTTTTTCCTGGCAAATATTTTTAAGATTTTGTTAGGTTTAATACCTAAATAATAAGCAACAGCAGCTAAAGCCAGAGGCAAACTGCACAAGCGAGAGATCAAAATTCCTTGAACTGATCCGCTTAAACCTGTTCTCTGCCCTAAAATAATGATTAGGGTTGTCATTAATACTAGATTAAAGACTAAATGCAAGTTTAAGAATTTATATTTTTTCTTAGCTAAAAATAAGGTGTAGCAAACAGCGATAATGCCATGAGTAATGCCGGCCAAAACTAAGGGAACCATTAAAGGCACAGCTTCTAGCCATTTTTCGCCCATAAGTAACTCAACAATTAGTTCAGGAAAAACAAAAAACGGCGCTGAGACTAAGCTGACTATCAATACATAAGCACCTAAAGTTTTGAAAAATGCTTTTCTTAATCTTGGTAAATCTCCAGTCATCCTAGTAAAAATAGGGATAGTGCCATGATGGACTGATTTAGAAAATTGATAATTAGCTTTATGGGTCAAACTATAAGCATTATGGTAAATACCTAAAGCATAAGTTGAGGTGATTTTACCAATGACAAAATCATCTAGATTTTCATTTAAATAATTAAATAAAGAGCCAATACTAAGCCACTTAGTATTAGCAAAAATCATTTTGGCACGGCTATGAATGTATTCAAAAACTGGTTTTTCTTTAAAGAAAATAAAAGAAATTATCACTTCAAAAATGGCAGAACTAATCATGGCCCAAACTAAAGCATAGGCAGACTTTAGCCAGAAACCAAAAGCAATGGACATTAGGATTTCTACTGCTAAAAAACTAAAACGATAAATAGTGTCCTGAAAAAACATCATTTTTTTATGCATAATGACGATGTAAGGATTGATAAATCCTTTAATTACTGGGATCAAGGCAGCTAGAGCCGTGATTGTAATAAGTTTGGGTTCATTATGAGTATGTCTTATGCCAATTCCTAATAAGATCATTAAGCTCCCAATAATAAATCCACGCACTATAGCAATTACCCAGGCTGTATTGAGAAAGTATTTGACTGAATGTTTGGATTGTAGAATGGTGAGGTTGACTCCAGTTTGAGTAATTGATTCACTTATGCCGAGAGCCACAGCTACTAAGCTGAATAAACCAAAGTCACTTGGATCAAGAAGGCGAGCCAAAAAATAAATTTTGACCATTGATAAAAAATAAGTAGAAAACTTTAAAACAGTCTGCCAACTGAATCCAGAAATGGCGCGTTTGGTGTAATTCATAAAATACATTATAACTTTAAGCGTTAGCTAGTGAAACTATAGACTAGTTTACAGCTGAGAGGAAATTTAATTAGATTTGCTGAATTTCAGCTGGCGAGTTATCATAATAAACAGGGCATGAACAAGTGTTTGTGCTTTTTGTTTTGTTTACTAAAATTTATAAAAAATATGCCTGATCCACTACGTAAAATTGGCGAACTTTTCTTAGACATTATTGAAACTTTCGCTATTGCTTTATCCATTTTTTTAGTAGTTTATTTATTTTTATTACAGCCTCACCAAGTTAATGGCCAGTCAATGGAACCTAATTTTTTGTCTGGAGAATATGTTTTAACCGATAAAATTAGTTATAAATTAGGCGATCCAAAACGAGGGGATGTAATAGTTTTTCATGCTCCAGAAGCTGCTCATTGTCCAGAGGGGACTGGTTGTGATTTTATTAAACGAGTTTTAGGTTTACCTGGAGAGACAATTGAAGTTAAAGACAATCATGTGTATGTGAACTCTACTCCTTTAGAAGAACCTTACATCCCTGATACTTTTCGCACAGATGCAGGTCAAGCTACCAAAGGAACAAGTATTTATTTAGGTACCAATGAATATTTTGTTTGTGGAGATAATCGTCCTTATTCAAGTGATTCACGAGCTTGGGGTCCGATCCAGAAAGCTGATATTATCGGGCGGGCTTTTTTCCGTTATTGGCCAGTCGAGGTAATGGGGACCTTGGAGCATTACTCTTATCAGTTGTAGTTTAAGATGGGTTATAATGAAAGCATGAAAAAAAAATGGCTTTCACAACTTAAACAAAAATTTCCTCATCTAGATTTTCAAACTAATTTCTCGTTGGCTAAATATACATATTTTCAAATTGGTGGGCCAGCAGAAGTTTTTGTTAAAGCTGAGTTTGTTCAAGATATTCAAGATTTAGTTGCTTTTAGCAAGAAAAATCAGATCCCTTTGACTGTTATTGGGGCAGGGAGCAACATAGTGGTAGCTGATGAGGGAATTAAAGGTTTGGTTTTAAGTCCTATTAATAAAGAATTGGAACAGCTTGAGAGTGAGAAGAATAAGATGGAATTTAGAGCTGGGGCTGGCTTAATGACCACTCAGTTGGCCAGAAAAACTAGTAAAGCTGGTGCAACAGGTTTAGAATCTTTTGTCGGTGTCCCTGGAACTCTAGGTGGGGCTGTGTATAACAATTCTCATTATCAGGGTGCTTTGATTGGAAATTATATTACTCAAGTGCAAGTTGTTGATTTTGATGGAAATTTAAGTTGGGTTCCAGCTGAAGAATGTAACTTTGCTTATGAGCAATCTCGTTTTCAAACTAGTAATGAAGTAATTGTGCAAGTAGATTTTCTTTTAGAAAAAGGCAATGTTGAAGAGGCTAGAGAAAAAATGAAAGTAGCTTCAAAATATCGAGCAGAAACTCAACCAACTCAACCTAGTTGTGGTTGTGTTTTCCAGAATGTAAAGAACAACGATCATTTGCGAGAGCTTTTTCCGCAATTTGCTGGAAAAGAGTTTGTTTCGGCTGGCTTTTTGATTGATCAAGCCGGGCTTAAAGGATTACGACAGGGAGGTGTGGAAGTCAGTGATAAGCATGCTGCTTTTTTAATTAATAAGGGTGAAGGGACTGCAACAGATGTCAAAAAAATCACTAAAATGATAAAAGACAAAATTTTTGCAAAGTTTAAAGTCAAATTGGAAGAAGAAGTGTTTTATTTAGGTGATTAGTTTTTTTAAGCAAGTTGCCAAATTTTTTCATGGTGATTGCTATTTTTAATTGGGAATTTTCCTAAAAATTTAGCTTTATTTTTAAAATTATTCGAATTGTTTAAAACTTCTTCAGTAGTTAATACTTGGGAATTAAATTTTTTGTTTAGTTGTTCTAGACGGCGAGCAATAATAATGGGCCAGCCGCTAATTAAAATCTTCTGGTAAAAAGGGTGATTTATCTGATGGATTAAAATATTCCCAAAATGAAGTCCAATCCCTAGTTGAGAAGTAAAATTAGCGTTTTTTGAAATATCCTGGAATGAATCGATGAGTTTAGTGGCTGTAGATAAAGCATTTATTTTACTAACACTTTCATTAGTTTCTGAAAATAAAGCTAAAAAACCATCACCAAGAATTTGATGCACAAAACCTGAGTGTTGGTAAACAAGATCAATTAGCTGAGGAAAAATTAATTGTTGATAGTTATAAATTTCTTCAGGGGACGCTAAAGAAGCAAAGTGGGAAAAATTACGAATATCTACAAACATGATTGTAGCTGGGATTAATTTTTTTTGTTTTGTAGAATGCAGATTTATCAGCACAATTTAGAGTCTATCACATTTTTATTTTTAAAAGTTAGATATTTTTATATCTGCAGTTAAAAAACCAAATTCTTTTTTTTACTAGAAATATGCTTTACAATGTTAGTATATGACTCAAAAGCAAACATTAGTAAAACATGAAAAATTTATTATTCAGGGCGGGACTCCATTGCGCGGAGTTGTCCGTCTTGGAGGGGCTAAAAATGCTTCCTATAAATTAATGATTGCAGCATTGCTTGCTGAGTCGGAGTCCCGCCTCCTTAACCTACCAGGAATTGCAGATGTAGCTTTAGTGGCAGAAGTTACTGAAAGTTTAGGAGGAACTGCTAATGAGGTTGGACCGAAGACATTAGCTATAGATCCAAGCAACTTAAATAGCTATAAAGTTGCGAGAGAGTATGGTGAAAGATCAAGAGCCTCTACCCTATTTGTTAGTCCATTATTAGCAAAATTTGGGCAAGCAGAAGTTCCTCTTCCAGGTGGGGATAAGATTGGTAAGCGCCCTTTAGGTAGACATTTAGAAGGTCTAGAACGTTTGGGCGTTAAGTGGAAAATTGAGGATGAAACTTTAAAAATGTCAGCGGATAAACTGCAGGGTATGACTTATCGTTTTGAAAAAAATACGCATACCGGCACTGAGACATTAATCATGGCTTCAGTTCTGGCAAAAGGCAAAACTGTGCTGGAAAACGCAGCTGAAGAACCAGAAATTGATGACATGATTGCTTATTTAAATCAGATGGGGGCTAGAATTAGACGGCGTTCATTTAGAGTGATTGAGATTGAAGGTGTGGATAAATTACATGGCGGCATTTATAAAATTATGCCTGATCGCAACGAAGGAGTAAGTTATGCTTGTGCGGCTTTGGCTACTAAAGGCGATATTGTTATTGAAAATGCTCGTTATCAAGATTTAAAAGCTTTTATTGATAAACTCGAAGAAGCTGGAGGTAAGTATGAAAAGGGTCAGTATGGTATCAGGTTTTATTATGATCAGCCTTTACGAGCTACAGATGTAGTGACAGAAATTCACCCAGGATTTATGAGTGACTGGCAGCCTTTGTGGGCGACTATGATTTGTCATGCTCAAGGAGAAAGTATTATTCACGAGACTGTGATGCAAAACCGTTTTCAATATATTGAGCCCTTGAAAAAGATGGGAGCTAAGATTGAGGTAATAGATGAACCTGAATATGCTCATCCAGAAAAAGTGTATAACTTTAATTGGGAGGATCGTAAGGATACAGATATTAGAGCTATTAAAATTACAGGTCCAGCTAAATTCCAAGGAGGAGAATTCGAGGTGCATGATTTAAGGGCTGGTGCTACGATTATGTTAGCTGCTATTAGTGGTCAAGGAACTACTGTTTTAACTAATATTGAGCAGATAGATCGAGGTTATGAAAATATTAAAGAAAAATTAAGCTCTTTGGGAGCAAAAATTAAACGGGAATAACTAAGTAATTATTTAATTTAAAGTAAATTATGAATTCTATTGCTCTTTTTTTAGGTTTATTGATTTTTTCATTTATTATTTCCAGTTTGGCTATTGTGCCTTTTATCAATCTTTTGTATAAAATGAGGTTTCGTCGGGCTAAGCAAGAAAATACTAGAGATATGTTTGGGAAAACTACTCCAATTTTCAATGAGTTTCACAAAAAAAAAGAGGGCACTCCAACTGGAGGTGGCCTGTTGGTGATTGGAGTGGTGGCTCTGATTTTTGCAGTAGTTTTGCCAATTTTAAATATGGTTGGGGTTGAGCTGACAAGTGTTTATGGAGATTATCAGTCAGAAGTTAATATTTTATTTTTTACTTTTCTCTCTTTTGCTGTTTTGGGTTTATATGATGATATTAAAAAGTTTTTTGGTTTTCATAAAAGCGGTTTTTTTGGATTAAAAGCTCATTTTAAACTTATGATCCAAGTTTTTTTAGCTATAGTGATAGCGGTAATGCTGTATCAAAATTTAGGCATTTCTTTTTTACATATTCCTTTTATTGGCACTTTTGAATTGGGCTGGGTTTATATCCCTTTTGCTGCTTTTGTGATTGTAGCTTTTGCTAATGCGGTTAATATTACAGATGGTTTAGATGGCCTAGCTTCAGGGACTTTAATGATTTCTTTATTTGGTTTATGGTTATTGTCAGCTTCTATTTTGGATGTACCTTTATCAGTATTTTTAGCTTTGTGGATTGGTTCTTTGATTGCATTTTTATACTTTAATGTATTTCCAGCGAGAATGATGATGGGAGATGTAGGAGCCTTGGCTTTTGGAGCTACCTTGGCTGTAGTAGGATTATTGTTGGGGAAGGTTGTTGCTTTAGTTGTAATTGGTTTTATTTTTGTGATTGAGGCCGGTAGCTCTTTATTGCAAATTTTCTCCAAAAAATTTAGAGGTAAAAAGTTTATCCCTGCAGCACCTTTGCACTTAAGTTTACAAAAGCATGGCTGGGAAGAGCCTAAAATTGTGCAACGAGCTTGGCTGGTACAGATTATGTTAACTTTATTTGGTGTGTGGCTGGCATTAATTTAATTAATTGGCTGCGGATTATTAGCTATGGCTACAAAAAAGAAATTTTCCTCTTTTTCTTTATTAATTCTAATTCTTGTACTTAATTTTGTGGGGTTATTTTTTGTTTTTGAGGCTTCAACTGCAGAAAGTTTTAACACTTTTGGTCATCAGTATCATTTTTTACAACGACAAGCATTGTGGTTAGGTGTGGGGTTGGTAGGAATGATGGTGATTAGATTGGTGCCAATTAAGCTTTGGCAAAAAATTGCCCCTTTAGTTTTTATTGGAGGATTAGGTTTGATTTTTTTGACTTTAATGCCTGGTATAGGCTTGAAGGTTAATGGCGCCAGGCGCTGGATTAACTTAGGTTTTACATCCTTGCAACCAGTGGAATTACTTAAATTGGGTTTGATTATTTATTTTGCTCAGTGGATGAGTCAACATCAGCGCCTGGTGCCCTTTCTTTTTCTCACAGCGATTCCCAGTCTTTTATTATTATTACAACCAGATATGGGTTCTTTATTAATTATAATTGCTATTGATGTGGCTTTGTATTTTTTGGCTGGGGGGCAGCTTAAGCATTTACTCATGATTGGCGGAGGTGGATTGTTGCTGCTGGGGTTGGCAGTGGTGACTTCAGATTATCGTATGCGTCGTTTGCAAACTTTTTTAGATCCTCAAACAGATCCTTTGGGTGCCAGTTTTCATGTCCGCCAGATTACTTTGGCTTTGGGTTCTGGAGGTTGGCTGGGCCAAGGTTTGGGCAACTCTCAGCAAAAGTATGCTTATATTCCTGAAGCTAGTAGTGATTCGATTTTTGCTATTGTGGCTGAAGAGATTGGTTTTATTGGCTCAAGTGTGGTGATTTTTATATTTTTTCTTTATTTCGTTAATTTATTTCGTATAGCCCAGCAACAAAAACCTGGTAGTTATCAGCATTTATTAGCTATGGGGATTTTAGTGTGGTTGGCAAGTCAAGTTTGTTTGAACTTAGCGGCTGTAGTAGTTTTAGTTCCTTTAACTGGTTTGCCTTTGCCGTTTTTTTCCTACGGAGGGTCTTCTTTAGTCGCAGTTTTGTTGGCAAATGGAATTGTCTTGAGAATTGCTTCTGAGACAAAAAAATGACACAATTAAATTAATTCTGATTATACACCGCTGCTTGCTGCGGGGAATAAATCAGAATGGGGGCTGCCAAGGGGGAATCCCCCTTGGTGTGAATTGGGGTTTAGAACCCCTATTCACAGGGGAGCAGGCTTTGTCTTCTTTAGAAGACAAAACGCTGAGGGGTTTCCCCTCAGAAATGAACTCCTCTTAGATTAATACAAATTTGTGAATTGTAATATGAAAATCTTATTCACTGGTGGTCACCTTACTCCAGCACTAGCTGTAATTGATTTTTTACAAGAGCACCATCTTGATGTAGAAATGGTGTTTGTTGGCCGTTTGTACAGTCAGAAAAAACTTAAACAAAAAGCTGTTGAAAAAAAGGAAGTTAAACAACGTGGTTTACCTTTTATTCAGTTTGAAGCTGTAAAGTTAGATTTTCATGGAGGCATTTTACAACTAATTTTAAAACCTTTTAAATTTATTATTAGTTTAATCAATGCTTACAAAATTTTAAAAGAACAACAGGCAGACATTTTCTTATCTTTTGGTGGATATATGGCTGTGCCTTTTGCTATAGCTGCTAAATTACAAAAAATCAAAATTATTACTCATGAAGGCACGCGAGTTTTAAGTTGGTCGAATAATTTAATTGCCAAGATTGCTGATAAAGTTGCTGTTAGTTTCCCAGAAGTGAAAATGCAATTAAAAGGACAAAATAATGTAACTGTCACTGGAACACCTTTGCGTCCGGCTCTATCAAAGCTAGCTTCTAAGCCAGATTGGTTTACAACTCAGGCTGATTTTCCTGTTTTATTAGTGATTGGTGGAAATCAGGGTTCTAAAGCTATTAATTATAAGATTGGTGAGTCTTTATCTGTTTTATTAAAAAAATGGACTGTGGTTCATGTCTGCGGTCGGCCTAATAGAAATGATCATTATTCATCTCAACTTCAGCAATTAGCTCAGCAGACTCTCACTCTTGAGCAGCAAAGAAGATATTTTATTCGTGAATGGATTGATGTCGAAGATTTAACCTGGATTTATCAACATGCTAAAGCAGCAGTCTCCCGAGCAGGAGCCAATACTGTGGAAGAGTTATGCCTGCATCGGGTTCCAACTTTATTTATTCCTCTACCGCATGCTCACTTAAATGAGCAGTATCAGAATGTAGCTGTATTAGAGAATAATCAAGCTGCCTTAGTTTTACCTCAGACTGACTTAAATCAGAGCAATTTGTTAGAAAATGTGCAATTGTTAGCTAAAAATAATGATAATTATAGAGAAAATTTAGAAAGAGTGTGTCCTAAAAATAATGGCACAGCTCAACTTGTAGATTTAATTTTTTCTGTATGAAAACTGTACCTGTTTTAAAAGTGATTATTTGGATGTTTGTTATTGGTGCTGTAGTTTTTTCAATTTTAAATATTTTTTTAATTAAAAATATTATCTGTCGACCTGATCAGGATAATGTTTGCCAGCAGTTTAATTTTTTGCAAGATAAATCTTTATTTTTTACCAATTTTGATAATAAACTCTTAGCTCAGGTTTTTAAAACAACAGATGGTCAGGCGATCCAAGTTTTAAACTACCAAAAAAAATTACCCAATACTTTATTTTTAGATATTAAACAACAGGATCCTAGTTATCGTTTATATTTTCAAGATCAGATTTTTTTAGCTAATAAAAAAAATTTTTTAGCTACTAATGATGAGCAGTATGATTTATTAAAAGTAAAATTGAGTGAAGATTATCAAGATCAAGTTGATCCTCCACAAATTAATAAAGATTTAAATCAAGATTTGATTGATTTGACTCAAGCCATTTCTGACTTAAGTATTAATGAGATTTTTATCAATGGCGCTGATTCAATTTTGACAGTTGATGGTTTAGATTATGTGTTTGAATTTCAAGCTGAAGATCCGCTCATTACAGCAAAAAAAATTGTATTGATGAAAAATAAAATTTCAGAAATAGAAGAAGAAAGAGACATTCTTTTGGTAGATTTGCGTTTTAAAAATCCGGTGATTAAGTTCGCTAAAGCGGTCACTAATGAAGGTAATGATGGAAATGATGCAGATGATGTTGGGCCAACTATTATTGAAGAGAATAATGATTAAGTTTTTCGCCACATCCTTATCATAGGTTCAGTTTGCAACTCGACAATTTTATCGAAACTTTGCTATTATGGTAATTAGTCTTATTCAAAATTTTTTATGCACAAAGGAAATGTAATTACCGCTATTGATGTGGGCACTGATAAAGTCGTGACTTTAATTGCGACCTATGATGAAGAACATCCTCGTTTGCGCATTGTTGGAGTGTCTGCGGTTTCTTCTTCAGGTGTGAAGCGCAGCATGATTGTAGATTTAGAAGCAGTTTTACATAGTATTGAGCAAAGTGTGGATGCAGCTGAGCGCATGGCAGGTTTTAGTATTGAGTCTGCTTATGTGTCAGTTTCTGGTCAGCATATTAAATCTAGAAATTCTAATGGAGTAGTTGCGGTTGCTCAGCCTGATCAAGAGATTACTCCGCTAGATGTTGAACGAGTGATTGAAGCTGCCAGAGCAGTTTCAGTGCCATCTGAACGAGAAATTATTCATGTTGTACCGCGTTATTTTAAAGTAGATTCGCAAGAAGGTATTCGTGACCCAGTAGGAATGGCTGGTGTTCGTTTGGAATCTGAGGCTCATATTATTACTGGGATGAGCACTAGTTTGCGCAATTTAGAAAAGTGTTTAAATGATTTAGGAGTAAATGTTGATGCGTTTGTTTTTTCTGGTTTAGCTGCTGCTGAAGCAACTTTGACTGATACTGAACGAGAGCTAGGTGCAGTAGCTTTTGATATTGGAGCTGGCACTAGTTCTTTTTGTGTTTATGTTGATGGCGTTTTAGAATTTTCTGGTTCTCTGCCCATTGGTGCAAGGCATATTACTCAAGATATTGCAGTTGGGACTCATATTAGCTTAGATAATGCAGAAAAATTAAAATTAGCTTTAAAAAAACTAGATAAAAAATTGAGTCCTCTGCCAGGAGAGTCTAAGCGCGAGTTTAATATTAGAAAGAAAAAATTAGATGTAATTGATTTAGAAAATTTAGGCATTCGTGAAAATGTGGAAGAGCTTTCTCGATCTACTTTGATTAAGGGTATTATGATGCCTCGTATAGAAGAAATTATTACCATGCTGGGTGAAGAACTAGATAAGAAAGGATTGATCAAAGAGGTTCCAGCTGGGATTATTCTTTCTGGCGGTGGAGCCGAAACTGTGGGATTGGCTGAAGCAGCTAAAATAGTTTTAGGTTTGCCTTCTCGTGTAGCTCAGCCTAAGGATTTAGATGGTTTGATTGGTGAAATTCGAACGCCAAATTATGCTACTAGCATTGGTTTATTATTGTTTGCCAAGCAACAAGGCGGTGGTCAAGAGATGAAATCAGGAGTGAATTTTTCTGAAGTTTTTAATAAGATTCATTTAGATGGAATTGGTCAAAAAGTGGCAAAACTATTTAAGTCTTTGCTTCCTTAATTTGTTATTAACGATTTAATTTTTAATATGTGCTTATTGCGTCTTTTACACTTAATTATTTTTTGATACAGTAACTCATAGTCAAATAAATTTAATACAGAAATTATTTATGGGATTAGTCAAACCTTCCAACACTACTTTTGCCAAAATTAAAGTCCTCGGTGTAGGAGGAGGTGGCGGCAACGCTGTCAACTCCATGATTAAGTCTAATCAAATTGACGGAGTAGAGTTTATTGCGGTTAATACTGATGCGCAAGCTCTACTGACTTCTCAAGCAGAAACCAAGATGCAGATAGGGTCAAATTTTACCCGTGGTCTTGGTGCTGGAGCTGATCCAGAAGTAGGACGCACAGCAGCTGAGGAAAGTAAAGAAAAGATTAAGGACATGCTTTTTGATAGTGACATGGTTTTTATCACTGCTGGTATGGGCGGAGGCACTGGTACAGGTGCGGCTCCAATTATTGCTGAGATCGCTAAGGAGGCTGGAGCTTTAACTGTGGCAGTGGTGACGAAGCCTTTTGCTTTCGAAGGTGTGCGCCGGATGCAAACTGCTGAGGAGGGCATTGATGTTTTGAAAGACAGTGTTGATACTTTGATTGTCATTCCTAATCAGCGCTTAATGGAAGTGGTGGATAAGAAAATGACTCTGATTGATGCTTTTAAACTGGCTGATAATGTTTTAGGTCAGGGAGTAAAAGGAATTTCCGATTTGATTACTATGGCTGGCTTGATTAATGTTGATTTTGCTGATGTTAAGACCATTATGCAAGATTCTGGCAGTGCTTTAATGGGTATTGGCGAAGCTTCTGGAGCTGATCGTTCGGTCAATGCAGCTCGCATGGCGATTTCCTCTCCTCTATTAGAGGTCTCAGTTGATGGTGCTAAAGGCATTTTATACAACATCACTGGTGGTGAAAATATGACTATGACTGAAGTCTCTGATGCTTCTGCCATTATTTCTAATGCAGCTGATCCAGATGCGAATATCATTTTTGGAGCTAATATTGATCCTGAAATTGGTGACAAGATTAAGATTAGTGTGATAGCTACTGGTTTTGATGAAATGGGTATGGATAGAACCCCAATGTTTGGCGCTTATTCTCGTCGTTCAAAAAAGAAATTTGGAGAAGATGATCAAGAAACAGAAAATAAAATTGATCGCGCTCCTTCTGGTTTTACTCAGCCGATTATGAAGTCAGAGCGTTCAGCAGTGCCAGCTTCTTCTACTGCTGCTAGTGTTGAGCAACAGCCAACTTCTACTCGTTCTTTTATTCGTATGGCAACTGGCAAAAACAAAAAAGTTGAAGATCAAGAAGAGTCTAAAGATACTTCTACTAATGATGAAGATAGTTTTGCTGACGAGTTTGAGATACCAGCATTTTTGAGAAAGAAGTAGGTAAAAATAATGTCTAAAAAAGAGGATTTAGAAAGATATCTGGCAAGACTTGAAGAACTAGGTAAGCTTAGACTACTAACCAGTGTTGAACTAGTTGAAGCTAGAGAAGCTGCTCAAGCTTTAGATTTGTGTCCAGATGATTATCAAAATTTAGTCTATGCCTATGTACAATTTCTGGTAAGTAAAGTTATTGTTTTAGAGAGAACAGCGAAACCCAAGTAAATTTTTCATTAGCTAATTAACTCTTTTTTAGATATAATATCTCCATAATCCGTCCGAGTGCAGTTATCACTGCACGAAATATCAGTATTTTTTATCAAAAAAAATATTACGGAGCTTGAAGAACTTTAGTCTACCTGTGATTGCAGGAAAAACTAAACACTAGACCAGGCCGGGTAAGCCCGTCACAGCTGCAACGAGACAGAAAATTTTAATTTTCTAAAAGAGGTGGTACCGTCATTGAAATTTAATGGCCCTCTGCTAAGCATCTATAAATTTAGGTGTTTTGCAGAGGGTTTTTTTGTTTTTTTAAAGAAAAAAATATCTCTGTGCAAAAATAATAACCAAACTATAAAAAGGAAAATATGCCAAAAGTCAAAACTTTTAGAAAACCACCAAACTTGCCAGAGCTTGAAGAACAAACTTTGGAGTTTTGGCAAAAAAATAATACTTTTGAAAAATCTGTGGAAAATCGCAGTAAAGATAATGCTTATGTGTTTTATGATGGGCCACCTTTTGCAACTGGTCTGCCCCACTATGGGCACTTGTTAGGCTCGACTTCTAAAGATGTCATACCGCGATTTCAAACTATGCTTGGCAAAAGAGTCGAAAGAGTTTGGGGCTGGGACTGCCATGGTTTGCCTATTGAAAACATGATTGAAAAAAAACTTAAGATCAAGGGTGGCAAGCAAGGCATTGAGGAAATGGGCGTAGATAAGTTTAATCAGGCCTGCAGGGCTGAGGTGATGAGATTAGATGAAGCTTGGGAAAGCATTATTGCTCGTTTAGGCCGTTGGGTAGATTTTGAAAACAACTATAAAACCATGGACAATTCTTATTTAGAGTCTGTTTGGTGGGGTTTTAAACAGCTTTATGATAAAGGCTTGGTTTATCAGGGTCGCAAGGTGATTTTGTATTGTCCGCGTTGCTCTACTCCGTTGTCTAATTTTGAGATTGCAATGGATAACAGCTATGAGGAAGTTAAAGAAGCATCTGATGTTTACAAGTATAAAGTTAAAAATCAGGAAAATACTTATTTATTGGCTTGGTCAACTACTCCTTGGAACAAGTTAGCGACTCCGGCTTTGGCAGTTAATCCTGATTTAAGTTACGTTAAAGTTCAGCAAGGAGATGAATACTATGTTTTAGCTGAGACTCGGTTGGAAATGCTCAAGGCAGAACCAGAATATGAAGTAGTAGAAAAATTAAAAGGTCAAGATTTAGAAGCTTGGGAGTTTGAGCTGCATTATGACTTTTATCCAGATCGCGCGGAAAATGAGCGCGCTGGGGTGGTCGTGGCTGATGATTTTGTCACTGATGATGAAGGAACTGGCGTAGTGACTTTGGCTGCTTATGGTGAGGATGACTTCCGAGTCATGCAGGAACATCAGATTCAGCTGGTGATTCATGTGGATGAAGAGGGTAAGTTATTGCCAGAAGTCAAACCATGGGCAGGCATGGATCTTTTAGAAGTGAACCCTTTGGTTAACGAGGACTTAAAAAAGCGAGGTTTACTTTATGATGATCAAGAATATAAGCACAGTGTACCGGTGTGTTATCGTTGTGGAACACGTTTGTATTATGCCCCATTGCCAGCTTGGTTTGTAGATGTGCAAGCTTTGAAGGAAAAATTAATTGCAGAAAATGAAAAGATTAATTGGGTGCCAGATCATCTGAAGCATGGGAGGTTTTTAAAAGGTTTACAAAATGCTCCTGATTGGAATATTTCTCGATCTCGTTATTGGGGAACCCCTATGCCAATCTGGCAAGGTGAAGCTGCCAATGGTGAGGTTTTGACTCGCGTTATTGGTTCGGTTGAAGAGCTAAAAGAGTGGGCCGTAGAACCGCAACAAGTTGAAGATTTAGATGATTTACATCGTGAACATGTTGATCCAGTTCAAGTTTATGTAGATGATGAGAGAAAAGTTGTTGGTCAACGAGTTGACGAAGTTTTTGACTGCTGGGTTGAGTCTGGCTCAATGCCTTTTGCCTCGGTTCATTATCCTTTTGAAAATAAAGATTTTTTTGACAAGAACTATCCAGCTCAGTTTGTCAGTGAGTATATTGCTCAGACACGAGCTTGGTTTTACACCATGCATGTGATGTCTGTGGGTATTTTTGGGCAGCCTCCGTTTGAAAATGTGCTGACTACTGGCACGATTTTGGCTAAGGATGGCGAAAAAATGAGCAAATCTAAAAAGAATTATCCTGATCCAATGAAGTTGATTGATCAGTATGGGGCAGATGCGCTGCGTTTGTACATGATGAGTTCGACAGTGATGAAATCAGAAAATTTAAGTTTTGATAAGCAGGAAGTAGCTGATTTGCGCCGTAAAGTTTTTGTCATTTGGTGGAACATGATCTCTTTCTTTAAGCTTTTTGCTAATCAGGAAGTAGATGTGACTACTTTGCCAGAAAAAGCAGAACATATCATGGATCAGTGGCTGCTGAGTGCTTTTAATAGCTTAAATAAAAAAGTGACTGAGCATTTGCAAGCTTATGATGTAGTCCGGGCTAGCAGAGCTTTAATTGAGTTTGTTAATCAGCTTTCAACCTGGTATCTGCGTTTGAGCCGTGATCGTTTGCGAGCTGATGATAATCAAGAAACCAGTCATGTCTTTGGAGCAGTTTTGTATCAGCTGGCTCAGCTGTATGCTCCATTTGCTCCATTTTTTTCTGAGTTGGTTCATCATAATTTAGTTGATGATCAAACCTCAATTCACTTAACTGATTGGCCTGAAGTTCATGAAACAAGTATAAATTCAGAATTAGAACAAGAAATGGCAGTGGTAGAAAAAATTGTAGAAAAGGGCCGAAGTTTACGCCGGGATAAACAATTAAAACTGCGTCATCCTCTTGCCAGCGTTGAGGTTAAGCTAGAACAAGAGCTCAAATATCAAGAACAGTTATCTGTTTTGCTGAGAAATGAACTGAATGTTAAAAAAGTGATTTGGGAGGTGGGGGCTGATGAGCTTGAGGTTGATTATGATTTTGTTTTGACAGATGAATTGAAGGCTGAAGCTGAAGCTCGTGACTTAATTAGAGAAATTTCTAATCTGCGTCGCAAAGCTAAACTCAAGATTGATGATCAAGCTGTGGTCTCTTTGCCTGATTGGCCTGAAGAATGGCAAGCAGAGATTGAGTCCCGCACCAACACCACTTTGCAAAAAGGTGATGAGTTGAAGCTGGTTGAGTAAGACAGTAGAGTTGTTGTGAAATAGCTCTAGTGATTTGCTATGATAGGCAGTGATGAAAAAAATGGTTTTACCTATCATCATTGCCTTTCTTTCAGCTGTAAGTTTAATCAGCTTAAAAAGTATTGCTCCTGATTTAGTTAATCGTCAATTGTTGTTTTTTTTGGTAAGTTCTGTTGTGGCTTACTTGTTGGGTAAAACATATTTTACTCATTGGCAAAATTTAGCCAATATTTTATTTTGGGGTTTAAATTTAGTGTTATTGATATTGTTAATGTTTGGACAGGCAACTCGAGGAACAGTTGGTTGGATTAAGATCTTTGACTTTTTTTGGATTCAGCCCTCTCAATATGCAGTTACTATTGTGAGTCTGTTTGTTGCTTTTAAATTGCCTAGTTTAGAGACAAAAAAGATCAAAGATTTAATTAAATTGTTAATTTGGCTCGGTTTGCCTGGCTTGTTGATATTAGTTGAACCTGATATTGGTACTGCCCTTGTTTATTTTGCTAGCCTTAGCATTGTTTTATTTATAGTAAAAATTCCTTATAAATATTGGTTAGCAATGATTGGTTTAGGCTTATTAGGATTGTTTTTGTTAGTGAGTCTGGGCTTAAATGAACAGCGCTTACAACGCATTACTAGTTTTACTTCAGGTTATGAAGAAGAAGTGAATGAAGAGCAAACAGCTGCTTCTTATAATGCGCAACAAGCCATGATTGCGATTGGTTCTGGACGTGTTTTTGGGAGAGGTTTAGGGTTTGGCGTGCAGTCGCATTTGCAGTTTTTGCCAGAAAGACACACGGATTTTATCTTTGCTTCTATTGCTGAAGAATGGGGCTTTGTTGGCGCCGGCTTGTTGGTGCTTGTTTATGCTGGCTTGTGTTTATACTTGCTGTGGCTCTCTGGACAGGTAAAATCTCAGCCGGCGCAAGTCTTTATTTTAGTGCAAACTATGTTGTTGATAGTCCAGCTGGCTATTAATATTGGCATGAATCTGGGCTTGATGCCAATTACTGGAATCACTTTGCCTTTAATTTCTTATGGAGGCAGCTCAATTACAGCAGTGATGTTTAGCTTAGGGTTAGTAATGAGTGCGGGGAAAAGTCAGAAAAAAAATACAGTTAATCAGATTTGTTAACCTCCTCTTGTAATTTAAAGTTATTTATACGATAATATCACTCTTGTTATGTCCAAATACGCAATCATAAAACTAACCGGCAAACAATTTAAAGTCACTAAAGGTGATGTCTTTATCGTTGATCGTTTAGATCAAGAAGAAGATAGCACCATGACAATTGATCAAGTGCTGATGGTTAAAGACGATAAAGAAACAAAAATTGGTCAACCTTTTGTTGAGGGAGCTTCAGTAGAACTGAAAATCAAAGAACATCAACGCTCAAAAAAGTTAAGGGTGGCTAAATACAAGGCTAAATCCCGCTACCGTCGAGTTAAGGGGCATCGTCAACACCAATCCGTAGTTGAAGTAACTGCCATTAATTAGTTTATTTTGTTTCATGTCTCAATTCATCTTGTTACTTGGCAACACACCAGAGTTGTCATTAGCAGAACTCCAGGCTTTGTTAAAAAACAAAGAAATTATTCAGTGGGATCCACATTTGGCTGTAATAGAGCTAGAAAATGATCAACAGGCTGAGCAGTTGCAAACTCTTTTAGGCGGTGTTTACAAAATTTTCAAAATTGTTCAAGTGTTAAATAAAGATTCTGCAGATGAGCAGATTGCAAATTATTTAGTAACCCAAAGTGATAGGCCTGAATTTGCTTTGAATGGTTGGAAAAATTTGCAAAATCAATATACGCCACAAGCGATTAAAAAAATTTTAAAAAAGAATAATATTTCTTGCCGCTATCGGCAAAGTGATCAATGGGGAGCTTCTTCAGCCATTACGGAACATGAAAAAGATATGATTGACTTGATGGTGGTTGAGCATCAGGATGAGCATTTATTGCTTCACACAGTAGCTGCTCAGAATGTAGATGAGTGGGTGAACCGAGATCGTAAGAAACCATATGCTGAAGGACACAAAGGCATGTTGCCGCCAAAATTAGCACGAGTAATGGTGAATATTGGCTTAGGGCACTTGTCAGCTGCAGAAGAAGCAGCTCCAGTTTTATATGATCCTTTTTGTGGTACTGGCACTGTTTTAATAGAGGCATTATTACGAGGCTGCTCTGTATTAGGATCAGATTTAGATCATGATTCAGTTGCGGGAAGCTTGGAAAATTTATATTGGCTTGAAGATCAATATAAGCAAAAATTTAGTTATCAAGTTTTTCAGTCTGACGTAGCTCATGTGGATCAACGAAATTGGGAGACTAAGGTCGATTTAATTGTAACTGAACCATTTTTAGGTAAACCTAATCCTAAAGATAAAGAATTAAAAAATATTTTTAAGGGATTAACTAGTTTATATCTCGGAGCTTTTAAGTCTTGGAGTCAGATTTTACGCTCAGGAGCGGTAGTTGTGATTGTTTTCCCTTTTGTTGAGGCTAAAAATAAACGCCATGATTTGCAGGATTT
>Ga0272443_10001771_pt1 | contig 29836 bp, 24 predicted proteins | sample SSMAcet12_FD_193581 | JGI IMG/M metagenome (GOLD analysis project Ga0272443, IMG submission 193581) | Marine sediment archaeal communities from Little Sippewissett salt marsh, Falmouth, MA, United States - SSM-Acet-12 | ecosystem: Environmental > Aquatic > Marine > Wetlands > Sediment ... | reverse complement strand
TTTTTCGGATTGGTGTAGTGAGTCGGCTTTTTTGTCCACTTGCGGCGAGAGGAGCTCCTGGAGCTGCGTAAAGGGGAGGGGTGGATAAAGAAACCCGAGGTGAAAAGACCCAGGGCTTTAAGTTTCGGATATCAATTTGTTCTTTCAACAACTGGCGCTGGAATTATAAAGAATATTTTACTCCGGTTGCATCTTCCGAGATTTCCCACAAGCGTTTGGCGATGAGTTCGTTACGGGAGTGCGGGGTAGAGGTAACCTGTTTTGGATAGCCGCGCATCTCGAACAGGCCGTCCGGACCGTAAAATGAGCCGCCTTTCTCCAGCGGGATGGTAGCCGCCATCAGGGTTGGTAGCACACCCTGCGGTGGTTTCATCGCAACGATGTGGTTCATGAAACTGGCGGATGCGGTGTGGCGCTGAAGATCCGTTGCAGTCCAGCCCGGGTGTGCTGCGGTTACAATGGTCCCTTTGCCCGAAGCGTCCAGTTTCCGTTGCAACTCATAAGTAAACATCAGGTTGGCGACCTTGCTTGCACCGTATGCTGCCCACTTGCGGTACCTCTTCTCCGAATTGAGGTTGGTGAAATCGATTCGTCCTATCTTGTGTGCGGTGCTGCTGACGTTCACGATTCTCGAGCCGGGGGTAGCCATGATTTTGTCCAACAATAATCCTGTCAAGGCGAAATGGCCGAGGTGGTTGGTGCCGAACTGAAGCTCGAACCCGTCCGCTGTCTCCTGCCGCGTGGGAGGAACCATCACTCCTGCGTTGTTGATCAGGATGTCCAGCTTCTTGAAAGACTTATTGAATTTCTCCGCGAACTCTCGCACCGATTCGAGGCTTGCCAGGTCCAACTTCATCACTTGAACGTTGGATTTCTCATTCTCCTTGCGGATTTCTGCGGCGGCTGCCTCGCCTTTGTCGGTATTTCGGCACGCCATTACCACTTCTGCACCCTTTTCAGCCATTACTTTGGCGGTTTCGAACCCAATACCGCTGTTTGAACCTGTCACAATGACTGTTTTGCCCGTCATTTCGGGTATATCTGCTACTGTCCACATCGTTTTGTCCTCGATTTATGTTCTACAGCGTTGTTTTCCGTCAATGATCGCTATTTTACCTCGTTCTCCATGTCCCTGAGCACTCGTTTGAGTATCCCGCTCACTGATTCGCGCAGATTAATCTTCATCGCCGCGAACTCCGGGCGGGTGAGTACCTGCTCATGTGCGGGGGAGGGGCGGGCGGAGTAGTAGAGCCCGGCGGTCAAGGTGTGCAAGAGGTTGAACAGTTCACCCCCCATCTGTGTGGTAAACCAGGGGAATTGGGTCTGTATGATTCCGTGCAGTTCGCTGCTTACTTTCATCGCTGCTCTTTTAAACTTCACGATCGACTCCTCCGAGCTGTTCTGCTCCAGAGAAGAGCTGAGAACTGCAGTGAGTGCCAGGAATTCCTCGCTCGCTGCTTCGGGGGAGATGAGAATATCCGCCAAGTCATCGATTTTGTTCAGCTTTTTACGTTCCAGAGTTCTGGTTATCAACTCTCCCCAAGCTAGCATCCGGTTCTGGATGAGCGTTAGGAAGATCTCTTCGCGGGTCTGGAAATAGTTATAGATGTTCGATTTTGCCATGCCTGCCTGGCGGGCGATGCCGTTCAGGCTGACGCTGTTGTAATCGGAACTGGTGAACAGCTCCTCCGCCGCATGCAGGATCTGTTGCCGCCTTTGATCTATCTGCTCCGGCGTTCTGGCCCGTTTCCATCCACACATGGTTGCGTCCTCAATAAATGACCGCTGGTCACTAATATAAAAGACCGTAGGTCGCTTAATCAAGGGGCGGATTGACTCCGCCTCGGAGAGGTGGAGAGGATACTGCTCTGAACAGGGAAGAGCCCCGCCGGGAAACCGGCAGGTGGGTTGCTGCAGTTGTGTCATCCTCCGGCTTGACCGGGGGATCCAGATAGTGTCTTCCTGTATTGCCCGGTTAGACCGGGCAACGACATAGGAGGAGTTTATCTCTGATTGGGTGGCCCGGCTGCTCTGTCAGCCGGGTTTCTCGGAAGGAACTCAAAGATAACCAGATTGGGTGGCCCGACTTGCTTGCCAAGTCGGGTGTCTCATGTTTTATCGATTTGATATGCGACCGTTTAAACCGGGCAATGACATTAAAACAATAATCCCTGTTGGATGTGCCAACAGGGTCTATATGAACGACGAGATTGCTTCGTCCGCCTTCGGCGTCCTCGCAATGACACACCCCAAAAGCGCGGAGTAAGGTGATCGAGAAAAGGTGACAGTCACTAGGAATTATCCATTTAAGAGTGACTGTCACCTTTTCTAATGCACTCAACTCACCTTTCGCAATCACGCTCTCTCACGCAAAAACCAGCCTAGAAAATCACCTGCGTGAACATCAGGTAGAAGGCGAAGCCGACCATCATCAACCCTTCACCTGCGATAAACCCGCTCGCCAGCGACGCGCCGTATTTGTCCACTCGCACCGAGTTTTTCTTGTTGTACAACTGGGTCAGGAACGCACCGAGCCACATGCCGATGCTGTAGACTGCCGGGACCATGAAGGCGATGCCGAAAGCGACCGGGCTGGGCAGCCATTTCTTGAGCCAGTTCGGGCCGAACTTGCCGAACAGGGGAATCAGGATGCCGAGCAATGCACCCGCTCCTGCACCCCAGAGGGCGCCTGCAGGAAGTGCTTTCAGGCCAACGGCTAGAACCTCAGCCATCTTGTACCAGGCAAACACCGAAGGTCCGGGGAATTCATGACCCGGGATTTCGTAGACGACGGTCAGGACGCGGTAGGTTCCCGCAGCCGCGAAAACGCCTACGATCACGCCAACCAGCTGGGTGAAAACCTGTTTACGGATCGACACTTTGAGCAGGTAGCCAGCTTTCAGGTCGTGCATCAGGTCGCCAGCCTGGCTCGCGCCAGCGCTGGTGATCGCAGCGGCCATCAGGTTTACCACCATCTTGCCCGGCGCCAGCGCACCGTAGACCACCTGGGTGATCTTGCCCATCGCCCCGACGGGGTTGATGTCCGTCTCGCCCGTGGCGCGGACGGCAATGGCGGCGATGAAGAAGCTGAGGAAGACCGCCAGCAAACCCTCCCAAACGGGGATGTTGAAATAGATTCTAGCGAGGGTGACGGTCAGGGTCGTCGCGAGAGCCATCCCGATTACCCAATATTTCAATGGGTAGGGATCTGGCGCATCGGGTTCCTCATCCGCTTCGACATCCACTCTATCGCCATTTTTCTTGGTGATTGCCGACTTCATGCTGCCGAAGGTCCTCGCGATTGTTTTGTACTGCATGGCGAGGCTTGTCAGCGAGGAGGTGATTAGCAGCGAAACACCGGTCCAGAGCACCCAGTTAAAACCGCTGCGGTAGGGGCTTGTGGTCTCCGGGGGATTCGTAATCTGGGGAACGGGCTTCATCTCATCTTCCGGCATCATCCCCGCTTCACGGAGCAGTTCCGCTGGTGCGTTGTAATGACGAAGGACATCCACCGTGGTCACGCCCGCACGGTTCTCGGCCAATTTGTCCGCACGCTGGATCGCCTCCTGGGAGACGGTTGCAAGTGCCCGCTCGGCTCTGTGTGAAACGGGATCATCCGCCACTCTTTCCAGCGCGGCCCTTACGACTCCCATATTCGGGGCGATCTCCACGGTGCCGTTGTCCAGCAGGACAGGCGTCATGATCCCCCACGCGATGATCGCACCGGCGAGCAGGCTCCAGCCGACTCGGGGGCCGATCAGAACGCCCGCACCAAACATCATCGGGGAGAGGTTGAAGCCGATTTGTAGCTGGTAAATCGGGATGCTGAGAATCGCAACACCCGCGAGTCCGAAGTCGTTGAAGGAGAGATCCTCAAGCGTGCCGATGCTGTCGGGAAAGACGAGATAGAGCAATTTGAGGCCCGCTGCGAACAAACCCGTGTAGAGCAGCACCTTGGTCTTTTTCAAAGCCTCCGCGCCTGAAGCGTACATCGCCTTGATCGTTTCAGCAGTGGCTGTTCCGGTCGGGTAGCGGAGTTTTTCGGTGACGACCATTTGACGACGAAGCGGGACGGCGAAATGGACGCCGAGGAACGCAACCGCCATGCCCCAGATCACCAGGGATACGTAGGGAAGGGGCCCCAAGCCCTGATCCGCACGAATCATCTCGAGGGCGGGGATCGCCGCCACAAAACCGCCCGCGGAGGCCATGGTTCCCGAGGAGGAACCTGCAGTCGCGGCGATCAGGTTCTCTTTCTCATCAAACGAACGCTTCATTTTGCGCATTGTGGCAAAAATGGCGAAGCTGATAACGGCGGCGGTAATTCCTGCTCCAAATGTCCAGCCGATCTTCAGGCCGATGGTGACATTGGATGCGCCGATCAGACAGCCGACAAAAAGTCCGGAGAGTACTGCGCGCAGGGTTAGCTCGGAAAGTGGTCGGTCTTTCATGGACACCTCGTACGGAGTTAGGATTTGTGCAGATTCGTGAAAGATAGGTCCGCCCGGGGAAGGTGGCAACGGGGCTGAGAGAGTCTTAAACCCCGCCCCGCTAAAGGGAGACGAGTGTCCTGGGTCACTTGAAGCGTGGTGCGGGTTTTGGTAATGTGAATCTTAAGCGGTATGGGATCAGCCCCCAGCCGTTCAGCCAGGAACCTTTGGAGGACTTGATGGAAGAAAAGGGCGACATTCGCAATCCCCTGAAGGCCTATATGGGAGGGCCCTGGGCGCTGATCTTCATGGCTGCGGCCTCGATCATCGGCGTGGTGCTCATGCTGGCCCGGCGAAAACGGAGGCGCGCCCTTGCGCCGGACCCGGTGGTGGAAATTGATTTGGAGCGGTATGAGGGGCTTTGGTACGAAATCGCCCGCATTCCCACCCAGAACAATCTGGACTGCATCGGCAATACTGTCGTGTACACGCTGAAAGGTGATCGTTTCAGGGTTCTTCATCACTGTTTCGTGGGCAGCTTCGATGGCCCTCAACGGACGGTTAAGGGTGTGCTCTGGCCAGTGGACCCGGCGGTAGATGGGCGGATGAAAGTTCGGCTGGGCTGGAACATCTCTTCCGATTACTGGATCGTTGACAAGGATGAAGAATACAACTGGACCGTGATCCTGGGTCCCGACAGCATGAGAATGCGTATCCTTTCCCGTCAGGCGGTAATGCCGGAGGGGCAGTACAGGGAAATCCTCCGAGGGTTGAGGGAGCGCGGCGTGGACACTAGCAAGCTGGTGCCAACTCCGCAGCCAGACATAGAGCCGGGTCAATTGTAGTCTCCCAGGGGACGATCATGTCAAGGAAGTCCTATCCGTCCATGAGAACGCGAGTAAAAGTCTGTTGTATCCAGAACACGGAAGAGGCAGCTCTTGCGCTTCGCTACGGTGTGGATGCGCTCGGGTTTGTTGCCACTATGCCAAGTGGCCCCGGTCCCATCCCCGAGGGCCGTATCGCCGAAATCGTTTCCACACTACCTCCGGCGGTGAGCAGTTTTCTCCTGACAAGTGAGTTGAAAATCGAATCGGTTCTCGAACAACACCGCAGAACTCAGACGACGACCATCCAGATATGCGATCGGGTGACGCCCGAATTTCGCAAAGTCCTGAAACGGACTCTTCCAAATGTGAGAATCGTTCAGGTTGTCCACGTTGAGGGGGAACAATCTGTGGAAGAGGCGATCGAGGTCTCAAAAACCTCGGATGCCGTACTCCTCGATTCCGGATCACCGGATGGGGAGGTGAAACTTCTCGGAGGAACCGGGAGGACACACGATTGGAGCCTCTCCAAACGGATTCGCGACAGCATTGATGTTCCCATGTTTCTGGCTGGTGGGCTAAACGCGGACAATGTGGCAGAAGCGATTCAGATTGTGGACCCGTTCGGCGTTGACCTCTGCACGGGTGTCAGAACGGACTACCTGCTTGACGAGGCAAAACTGGCGGCTTTTATGAAAGCAACAGCCTCGACGAGTGTCTAGGCTGAGATGCATTTTACAGTCAGTGTACGAGCGAAAAATGGTAACAGTTACTGAAAGACTTCGGTAACAGTTACCATCTTTATTTTCTTCAAAATCTAAAGATCACAGCTCGAGTTCGAGATACTCGATTCCCCAATCGGATTCCACCAGCAATGTGGATCCATTGGCCATCGCCGCAGGGAACGTGGCATCCATAACAATACCATATTCACCGGTATCAAGGTTTGTGTAATGGAGGTTCCCCGGCGTGCTGCTGCTGATCCGGTCCGCGAACAAATGGTCGCCGTCACCACTGATTGAGGGTTGCCAGGCTCCATTCAGAATCGCTGTGCCGGTGGCATAGGCGGTGAGCGTATACCGCACGATCACACTCTGCTCTTCCGAGTCCACCACGCTGATGTAGACACTCAACCCTGTAGGTGAAAAAACAGCATCATTCCCGACTCCCGTAGCCACGGTAACCGTCGAGCCCCATTCGCCATCGTTGTAGGGTTTCCAGTAAAGGGTTTGCCCGTAGGAACTGGCGTTGCTGCGTATAAAGGCAAATCCGCTGCCATCGGGGGCACAGATGGGGGAATAGCCAGCTCCGATTACCTCGGTGATTTCGCTCGTAGTGAGGTCGATCGCGACAATTCCTCCTTCGGCAGTCTCAGCGATGAGAATGTCGTCCGTCAGCCACGCTGGATGCTTTCCACCCTCAAGAATGAGCGAATCTTCTTCTGTGTTCACGTTGACGATGACGACGCCACTCCCAACATCCGGGGAGCTGAACGCCACCCTGTTCGCATCGGGGGAGGGGAGGTAATCGTGGTTGTTCGCGCCTGTCCAGAGGGTGGTCACCGTGCCGTAGAAACCGGACATGTAGATTCCCTCAACCCCGATGTCGTCCTTGTAGGAAAACAGGAAGTAGGAGTATGTGTCGTTTAACCACACAGGCTGGGCGCCGTTTTCGACCAATTCCGTCCTAATCGTTGGTATGGTGTCGGTTAGTCCGTCATCCGGTGGATTGTTCGTTCCGGAATCGCAGCCGGACAGCGCAAACATTGTTGCCAATAAAATGATCAGGAACAACGTTTCATTGAGTTTTTCCTTACCGTTCATATCGGATCTCGTAGTTCAGTGTAACCGTTTTTCCCGGATCAACCGGGACATCAAATCGAAGCGTGCGGGCATCCTCTTCCATGGAAGTTACTGCGGCTCCATTGAGGTCCGCTCTGTTTAATTTCCAATCACCAAACAGTCGTTCAAGCACTCGGACGACAACCTTGGCGTCACCCGAATTCCCGATTCGAACGCGGAAACTTTGCTGGGTGTCCATCCCGGCGGCGGACCCTTCGTGCATTCGCGTCCTGTCCGCGGTCAGGTCAAAGGATTGCGCGAGTTTCAAACGGAGCGGTGATCCGGGCGGAGTGCTGTCCACGTTGTCCGAACCGATGAACCATGACTCATTCTTGATCTTGTCATAAATCCGCATTTCGCCAGCGGGAACAGCCTGGTCCGCAGTGGTCTCAACCAGCGCGTGGATACGGTCGTCATAGATCGTGGCGTCGTAGAGGTAGAGACGGTCCACCGGGGAGGTTTTTCCGCTGGAAAGGGTGTAGGTCGTACGGCTTTCCTGCGCAAGAGTCCCCGGAACCTCGACAGCCCACTGCCTCAGCTCGCCAAATCGGCTCTGTTTGTCCCCCCGTGAAGCGCCCGGGTTGGGATTCACACGATCCACTTTCCGCTGATCTCCAGCGAGGTGGATGTCAGCCGCCATGAGCAGAATCTTCGAATAACCGAGATCCGCGCCGGTCATATTGGACACGACTGCACCGGCGACCAGTTCCCCGCCGCTGTCATCCAGATTAAGTTTGTGTTCGCCGTTCCAGGTGAGGCCCGTTGCGAGGTAACGGACACGAATCTTCGCTTTTCCCGCGCGATCCGCCTTCACATTCCAACGCAGCGTTGGCTCACTGACGAGGACGCCAGGGAGGGAGGAGATGGAGAGACCCTCCTCGGCCGTGGAGCGTGAGACAAGCGTCAGCGCAGGGCCATCCGTTTCCTGCAGGTAGAGGTCCGATCCGGTTACGCGGCGAAGAATCCCCGTGTAGCTTGTGTCGCCAGCCTCTACGGTTATTTTTTGCCCAATCTGCGCGGTCCACCAATTCTCCAGGTCTACAAGCCTCTCCAGGTACTGCAGGGATTGTGTCTCAATTCCCTTGCCGGAGATCAGTTCGATGATGACAGAACCCGGCTGCAGGGTAGGGGCGACTCCGCGAAAATCAATGCTCTGCACACCGGCGGCGAGAGAGACATTCCGCACTTCGCGCACCTCCGCCACGTCCCGTTGATAAATCACCAGTTCACGATCCACCTCTTCGGCTTGGAGGGAAGAGGGCAGCAGAGAGATACACACCACCAGCGTCAGTGCGGCGATACCAAGTTGTCGGGTTGTAAACATGTTGACTCCGGTCAAAAGGTCCATGATTCGTAAAAGATACGCACTGGAGGGGGGCAGAGTCCGGCTTGGGCCCTTGTGAAGAGATGATCTCAAATCGTGGATAATTCGAACCGGATCATGGGAGAAATCTCGTGTTTTTGGCGATTGTCGAGGATTTTCAGGCGGGTTCAACCATCGCGGTAACACAGGCCGCTACGACAGTTCCGGTCTCGTCACGCACCGGTGCAGCCTGCGCATTTAGAGTGAGAGAGGGGCCATGAATCCGCCGCACCGACCATTTGAAATCCACCAGTTCGCCCTTGCTGATGGCGTTTGATGCTGCTGGTCCCAATGTACGGCCTCCCTCATCGGCAAAAACCTCTACCGTTAGCCTGCCAACGACCTCGTTTTCGGGGCGTTCTATCAGGGCAAGGCCACCCTGGCTCATTTCGAGGATTCGACCCTCGCGGTCGAGGTAGGCAATCAGAATGGGTGCTGATTCCATGAGAGTGTGGTAACGCCCGCGGATCTCCTTCAACCTGCGTTCGCTGTCACGAAGCAGGGAGGCTTCCCGTTTGAGATGCTGGTAGTCATCCCAGAATTGTTCCTGGTCCATACCTGAGTATGATCCTCCATTCCTGAATACTGCAACTGGAAAACGGCGAGGAGACGGTTCAACCGAGACATGACACAAGTTTCGACCTATCTTAGGAAACCTGAGCCGAATCCTGGAGTCTGAATGCGAAAAGTTGTATTCACCCTGCTTGCGCTGGTCCCCCTGTTCCTGTTCTCCTGTGACTTGAACCAGACCGCAGTTCCCTTGACTGGCACATTGTACGGTACTGTTTATGACGCTTTGGATGGCGATTCACTCGCTGAGATTCTCATTTTCACATCCGGCAACGTGTACTCTACGACCACGGACAATTACGGTAGTTATTCCCTTGAGATGGAGGCGGGAGAATATTATCTGTACGCCACAGGCACAGGGTACGCCGCGGACAGAGACACGGTGATTATAGACCGTGATTCTTTCGCCGAGCATGACATTGCCCTCTATTCCGAGGAGAATGGGGCGGCTAGAGTCTATGGGGATATCTACTGTAGTGCGGCTGATACCTTGATTCCCGATGTGGATATTGTCGCCGAAAAGCTGTCCGGATACATCGGTACCTCGGATGAGCAGGGTAGATTCGAGTTCTACCTGGCGCCGGGAGAGGAGACCGTTACGTTCCTGCACGATGAACACCAGGATGCATCTTACGATCTGGTGCTCGATATTTCGGATACAGAATTTCTGCGTGTCTGGATGGACCCCCTCGAGGCGGATACAACATCGGGTAACTGATTCGGCATCCGCCCGAAGTCAACCTTTTGCGAGATTATTCTTCCGCTTGCGCTCGAAGTCGCTCAATCAAACCAGCGTCCATCCAGAAAATGTCCTCATTGCCATACCGTGAACTGGTGAAAAAGAACGCTTTGCCATCCCAACTCACCCAAGGGCAGTAATCCCGGCTTGTGCTGTTGACCTCGGGGCCCATGTTCAGAGCCTTGGTCCAAGTGTCATCCTCCCGCCGGAAGCAGATATAGAGGTCGCCATCCCCGATCGATGATTCGTGATGCGCTGTAAAGATCAGGTACGATTCATCCGCTGCCACGAAGCTGTTGTAAGTGCCGGGCACAAAATTGATTTCTTCGGGCAGTGGTTCCGGATCTGCGTATCCACCCTCAACTTTTCTGGCTCGTTGCTGCATTTCGTCTAGTGTCAGGTACATCGTTCCGTCGTTGGTGAAACTCGTGAAGTACCCGCCGGTAAAAGGATCGCCAATGCGTTTAGCCTGTGACCAGCCATCCGGTTCTCGAGTGATATAAAAGAGGTCCCAGGCCGGTGCTGGTGCGGAACCGCTGTCGGGGCGGTTGGAGATGAAGAACATCGTCTGTTCGTCACGTGTCAAGTATGCTTCCGCCTCGGTGAAGGGGGTGCAGAACCCGGCCGCTGCTGGTTCACTCCAACGTTTCTTATCCACTCTGGTCACCTGAACATCCCAGGAGCCTCGAGTCCAGCGGGTGAAATAGAGCTCACGCCCATCGCTGGTGAACTGAATGTCGCGTTCGTTTGCGTAGGGCGTCGAAATGATTCGGGGTGCGAAAAGACTTGCCTGCTTGCCGGGTTTTCGCTGTCCAAGGTATCTGCCCTTCGGTATCTTGTCCGGTTTGCTCCCGGATTTGGCCTTGTGTGCTTTCAGAGTCACGATCGAAGTTGTGTCCTCAAAGGCAACCGCGTAATCCAGCGGAGTCATGCCGTAGACATCTTTTTCGTTGATCCTTGCGCCTCGCTCGATGAGGGTTTCTATACGGCGGCTTAGCTTGCCCTCCACTGCGGCATGGACATAGGATCGGCCGGTTATGTTGTGATGGTCCGGGTTGAACGCGTTCTGCTCCAGCAGGAACTGAACGATCTCATCCGACCCTGTGGCGAGTGCGAATTCGAGTGCATCGCCACCATCTTTGTCCTTCGTCCCAAGAGCGGCGCCTCGATCCAATAGCAGCTTGACGAGATCCAGGTTTCCTGATTCGACAGCGTTGTGGAAGATGGTTTTACCGGTTGCGCTGGCCGCATTGATGTCCGCACCAGCTTCCAGTAAACGTTTGGTTGCGTCGGCATGTCCCCTCATCACCGCGTAGGTCAGGGGAGTTGCGCCAGTCATCGAGGCAGCATCCGCTGGAAGTCCCAGTTCGAGTAGCCTGTTGATCACCGGGACGCTGCCGGAGAACGCCGCATAGTGCATCGTGGTTGTGCCTGCGGTCGTTATGGCGGTGGGATCTGCGCCCTCTTCAATCAGGTAGTCGACCAGCGGAAGGTTCGCCATGTGCGCGGCAAAATGGATAGGCTGTCGCCCAGCGATGTCTCGAGCGTTCACCACGGACGGGTCCGCTTCAACAAGCTCGACCACCGCGGCCGAATCGTTCTGCTGAATTGCTGTGAAAATGTCCTGCGCGAGTGTACTGGTTACCAGCAAGAGCAGGAGTAGAGTTCCGAGAAAAAAGATTCTGTGGTTCATGGGTGAGTCTCCCGACCGGCTCGGGATGTCTCGGCTCAGGAGAAATGTAAGGGTGAAACCAGTTAGAGTGAACAGCAGGGGCTCATTCATGTAACATCGCTTCAGAGGAATAAAAATCCCGAGCATATATATGCCCGGGACTATTCTTCTAAGTAATAACCTTTGGAATTGCTAGGATTCTTGCTCCTCGCTCTCTTCGCTCTCTGTGTCCTTGTCTCTCAGGAGCGGGAAGAGGATGACGTCGCGGATCGAGGGACGGTTGGTCAGAATCATCGTCAGACGGTCAACGCCCATGCCGAGTCCAGCGGTCGGAGGCAGTCCAAGCTCCAGCGCCCCGAGATAGTCCTCATCAAGAGGCATCGCCTCTTCGTCGCCCGCTTCACGGTTCCGCTGCTGCTCCTCGAACCGTGCCCGTTGATCCGCCGGGTCGTTCAACTCGCTGAAGGCGTTGGCTAGCTCAAAACCACCAGCAAACGCCTCGAAACGTTCCACCAGCCGTTCATCTGTGCGGTGCCGTTTGGCGAGCGGCGAGAGTTCACGCGGATAGTCAATGACAAACGTTCCCCGGCTGGCCAAAGTCGGCTCCACCAGTTCGCCAAAAATCTCATCTACAACTTTCGACCAGCTCGCTCCATCGGGCAGGCCGATATGATGCTTCTTCGCGAGCGCCTCTACGGTCTTGAGGTCCGATCCGAGCAGATCTTCGCCCGTAACCTCTTTCAGCGCGTCAAAGAATTTTACGCGTGGCCAGGGTGGAGTCAGGTCAACCTCGATGCCCGCGAAGGGGACGATATAGGAGCCGCGAAGTTTCATCGCCATGTCCGCCACCATCGTCTCGACGAGGTCCATCATAAAATTGTAATCCTCGAAGGCGGCGTAGCACTCCATCATCGTGAATTCCGGGTTGTGCGTCCGGTCCACACCCTCGTTGCGGAAATCCTTGCTGATCTCATATACCCTGTTCAGCCCACCGACGACGAGCCGCTTCAGATAGAGTTCGTCTGCGATCCGCAGGAAGAGGTTTTTCTTGAGTTGGTTGTGATGGGTGGTAAAGGGCCGTGCCGATCCGCCGCCGTAAAGAGGCTGCAAAACCGGTGTTTCCACCTCGAGGAAGTCTGCGCCATCCAAATGCTCGCGCATGGTGCGGATGATCAGCGCCCTTGCGCGGAAAACTTCACGTTCATCCGGGTTTACGATCAGGTCGAGAGGACGGTTACGGTAGCGTTCGTCCGGGTCGGCGAATTCGTGGTGACGTTCGCCCGTTTCCGCCTCCTCCTTGACCACCGGCAGGGGACGGATGCATTTGGCGAGCGGTGTGATCTCGTGAACGTGCAGAGTGCGCTCGCCCGTCTGAGTCACCATCATCACGCCACGAAGTCCGATCCAGTCGCCGAGGTCCATCGCGGTTTTGAAGACGGAGTAGGGGGTTGTTTCGCCCTCTGCGCCCTCGGGGTTGATGTCATCCCGTTTCACATAGATCTGAATGCGTGCGGTATCGTCGTGAAGGTGCGCAAATGCCGCTTTGCCCATCACACGTTTAGCGACGAGCCGTCCTGCGACACGGATTTCCGTTTCGTTCTCTTTCAACTCGTCAAACGTCTCGAGCGCCTGCTGAACGGTGTGAGTCCGGTCGAACGAGTAGGGGTAGGGTTCGTACCCCGCAGCGCGCCATACATCGAGCTTCCGTCGCCGCGCTTCTATCAGGTCCTGTAAGGTTTCCATCCCTTGCCTTCGTATATGCGTGGAACACGTGGAGTCCATCCACAAAGAATTTCGTATGCGATTGTATCCGCTTTCTGGGCGATTTCCCAAGCGGTGATCGTTTCATCACCTTGCGTTCCAAGCAGGGTGACATCCTCGCCAACCGCGAGTTTGTCATCACCGAGGAAAATCATCATCTGGTCCATCGAGATGTTGCCGACGATGGGGTAGCGCTTGCCGTTGATCAGCACTTCACCCCTGTTCGACATCGAGCGGGGGTAGCCGTCGCCGTATCCCATCGGGAGCGTCGCAAGCCATCCATCCCGAGGGGCGTTCCAGGTGTGCATGTAGCCTACACCCATCCCCTTGCGGACACCTTTGAAGTAGACCACCTCGCTATGCAGGCTCATCGCCGGTTTCAGCCCGATCTCGTTCTTCAAATGAGCCCCGGGCGGATAGCCGAACATCGCCAATCCGGGCCTGACCATGTTGAACAGGGCATCCGGCAGGTTGAACAGTGCCGAGCTGTTTGCCATGTGGATGTGTTCGAACTCGATCCCGTTTCGCTTGCACCCCTCCAGCACCTCGTTGAACAGCTCGAGCTGCTGCATGGCGAGAGTCGTGTCCGGACCCTGTGCACGAACGAAATGGCTGAAGATGCCGACCGGTTCAATGTTGGGCAGGCGCGCCACCTCTTTCGCAAAATCGATGGCACTCGATGCACGGACGCCGATACGGTTCATCCCGGTGTCAATTTTCAGATGGATGCGGGCGACACGGTTCATCCGCTTGGCCTCTTCCGAGATCTGCTGCGCCTTGTGAAGCGAGGAGGCGGTCAGATCGAGGTGGTAGTCGAGGAAATGTTTTACTTGATACCCGACGAGTCCGCCGAGGATCAGGATCGGTGCCTCGATACCGGCATGGCGCAGCATCACAGCCTCTTCGAGGAATGCTACACCATAAAAATCAACGCCTTCATCCGCCAGTTTCAACGCCACAGGAACGAGACCATGTCCGTAGGCGTTGGCTTTGAGGATTGCCATCACCCGCGACCCCTTCGCCTGTTTGCGCAGGATCTCGAGGTTGTGACCGATGGCATCCAGATCGACACGGAGGTAGGTGGGACGGCGCCGGAACGTGGGCGGCATCCGGTACTCCGCGTAGGGATCATGCATTTCAGTAAAAGTGGCCATTTTCACTCCAAAACGGAGAGGGCGGATCGTCCTCATCGCAACAGGGTACACAATTGAGGTGAATGGCGCAAATATAATGCGGCGTTGGACCTATTGCGGAGGGATCGTCAGACTTTTCAGAGTCTTTCTGCTAATTTGTCGTTGTCCGGCTTGATATATGGCCCGGTCAGCTTGATGACCGGGTTTCTACTATGCTGTTCAGACTGAGTGGCTCGGCTGCTCCGCCAGCCGGGAATCTCAGACTGAAATACAAATAAACCCTGTTGGACATGCCAACAGGGCCTATTCTTCAATGTGGTGTTTCACTGGCTTGCTTCCAAAATCAGTTATCCGGATAATTACATGCGCTTACTTCTTATACTTAACGATTGTACCATAAATCTTGATTAGACCAATATCAACATTAGTATTTGGTGATCTTTTTTCCGCTGACAATTCCAAGGCTATATACTCTACATTCATGTAGATCAAAGCGTCGGCTTGATTATCGTTTATCTCTTTGTTGATTCTCCTTCTCAACTGTTCATAACTGGCAGACCAAATTGTTTTTGTATCTAGATATGGACTACTGGTTTCAACCGTTTCAAGCCATATCTGATCATATAAACATTCGTAGGGCCTGGAAATGTCACCGGCTGTCATTAGGATTTCCCTATCAGCCGGTTTTTCCGCATTAGTAGAAGAGAGGGGGAAAAGAATTGCAGCTACTAATAGCAATAGGACGGATTGACGTTTTAACATAAAACTTTCCTTTCGAAAGGACCTTTCGTTAAATATAGTTATGATTGAAATGTTGAATCCTCATTTTCCAATTATGAGCAATATTTTTTCTGTAGATACCAACCGCATCAGCTTACATGGAATTGAATTCATATTCCCCACCGTCCCTAAAACGTTCGTTCCTGATTGAAGCCTGTATGATTCGGCTTGCGGGTGGTACAGAACTGGTCAGCCATACATTTCCGCCGATCACAGATTGGCGCCTGAACGTTATCCGTTCGAGGATCGTTGCCCGAAGAAGTTGAACGTTGATCAGATGCTTTTTGGATCAATGCTGGACGAATACCGTGGTAGTGGGCTGCACGAGGGTGTGGTATTCGTCCGTTCGGGTGATCCAGGCACATTTGCCGAGTGTGTCGTTCGGGGAAGTGTTTTCGTACATCCCGCCGAGGATAAGCGCGCCATCCGACTCTGCAATAGACTGCAGAAAAGCGTTGTACTCACCCGTGGAAGCGGCACCTGATGCCTCGCCCCGGTCAAGTTGAAACTCGTGAAACCATTCCGAATGGTCGCTCTCCTCGCCCACCAAGACATAGTTCCCGGACGGCAGTTCGAGCAGGGAATAGCCGACGAGGTCCGTGAAGTTTCCAAACCACGTCCTGTTAAGCGTCTCATCGAACGCGACAACCGTCGAGCCGGTGCCGCCGCTCCATTCCGCCGTGACGATCACCCGGTCTATGGCGCTGAGGGTCGCGCCCTTGGGGCGAAGCGATTCGCTACCCTGATAGGTGACAGAATCCGCAAACTCGCCGCTGCTTGAGACGGAGACGACGAGAAGTCTATCCTGATACTCTGAAAAGGGAGTGGCCCGGCCAACCAGCAAAGCGTTCCCATTCGCCTCGGTCATCGCCAAGTCGCCGAACAGCCAGCCGTTGGGATCATCATGGAGAGAAGTCAACTCATAGGCCCAGTCGAACTCGTCGCTCGAGTTCAGGTGGAGAAGGATCGCGTCCGCGTCGTTGATCTCTTCTGTGTCGTAGGTCCAGCGGGTTCCGGTGATAAAGAACCCGCCGCTGCTGTCCTGCGATACGTCGGAAAGGGATACAACGTTTTGGAGAGAATCCGGCAAGTCGACATAACGTGTGCTCTTCCCGCTGCCGTTACTCTCCATCGTCGTGATCAGGATTTCAGTGGCGTTCTCAACGCCGCGCTCCTCGATGCCGAACGCCAGCCAACCGCCGTCGTTGGGGAATAGCACATGGTTCCAGTCATTCTCAAGTGTACGGTACCAGTCAAGCTCGCCGAGCGAGTCGAGGCCGACGATTTGCTGGTCCCAAGCAGAGAAGGGGGAGAGGTCGAGCAGCGCCACCGCGCTGAGGTTGCCATCCGAATAGACCTGAAGAGTCTGAGCACCGAGCTCCTCCGAATCGAGCGTCACACTCCAGACGCCGGGCGTTGGGGGAGTGACCGGATCATCGTCATCGTTCCCGGAGGGATTCGCGCATCCCGCCAGCACGAGCCCAAGGATCAGGAGGACGAGCAGAGTTCGTTTGCAGCAATCCCGTCGATTCACGTGAGTACCTCGCGGCTTTCACATTATCCATCTTCAGATACGGTTGTCGGCTGGAAATAGGGGGCTGCCGAAAATTGCACTGGACAGGCTAGTCTTCGTCGTCCACGGCGCCGCCGTGCTTCACTCGTTTTTTGCCGAGCAGGAAGTTGGTGATGAACTCGTGGATCGCGCCGTCCATCACCTCGTCTACGTTTGACGTTTCCACGCCCGTACGCAGGTCTTTTACCATTTTGTAGGGGTGGAAGACGTAGGAGCGTATCTGGTTTCCCCAGCCGATGTCACCCTTTGTATCCTCGATCTCTTGTCGTTTCTTCGCCTCCTCCTCCTGCTGTAGTTGGTAGAGGCGTGACCGCAGCATCTTCATCGCGCTGTCACGGTTGCGGTGCTGACTACGTTCGGTCTGGCAGCTCACAACGATGTTTGTCGGGAGGTGGGTGATACGGATCGCGGAGTCGGTCTTGTTGATATGCTGGCCACCCGCACCGGAGGCACGGAAGGTGTCCACGCGCAGGTCGCTCTGGACGATCTCGATCTCGGCGTCATCCTCAACCTCCGGCAGCACGAAAACGCTGGCGAACGAGGTGTGGCGGCGCGCGTTGGAATCGAAGGGGCTGATGCGGACGAGACGGTGAACACCGGTTTCCGCTTTCAGATAGCCAAAGGGGTGGTCCCCCTGTACCTCGATCGAGGCCTCCTTGATCCCGGCTTCCTGCGCCGGCTGAAGGTCGATCACGCTGAAATCATACTCCATGCGCTCGAGGTAGCGGGTATACATACGGAAGAGCATCTGCGCCCAGTCCTGCGACTCGGTGCCGCCCGCGCCCGGTTTGATCGTGATAATCGCGCCCTTGCTGTCGTCGGGGCCGGAGAGCATCTTCGCCACCTCCAGCTCCTCGACGCGGGCTTCCAGCGCTACGAGGTTTTTCTCGGCGTCAGCGGGATCTTCGTCGAAGAGTTCGAGATAGACCTCGAAATCATCAATGTCAGAGGAGAGTTCATCATACCGTTCGATGGTGCGGCGCAGGAAAGAGGCCCCCTTCAGCACCTTTTGCGCGGATTCCTGATCATCCCAGAAATCAGTGGCTCCAGCCTTTTCGTCGAGTATTGCGAGACGTTTGCGGCGGGAGTCGATGTCAAAGGTACCCCCGGAGTTGCTTCATCTTCTCTCTCAATTCTTCCCAGCGTGACTGGGCTTCCTGCATCGTAATCATCTTCCTGCATCTCCATCGTTCGGGCGGTTGTCCGCGTATGACAGGGGGAAGGTACATGGCGGGGCGAACGGACGGCAACCTCGCACAGCAATCATCCGAGCGCGAGCAGTTCCACCGCCAGACGTGGACTTCCGGTGTTATCCCTGTTTACGTTCTTAAGAAGAAGAGACGAGAGGATGGCAGGATGAGAAAATACTTGAATCTGTTCGGTCTAGTAACCGTCGTGTTGATCCTCGGTGGGTGTGCGGCGGGGATTCAGATTAGTACGCCGATCCCGGCGATGGAGCAGGTGCAGGCGATGACAGCCTACCTGATGAGCGAGTTGGCTCTGCCACCGGAGATGAGACCACAGGTGAGAACTGTCGTCGAGGCGAATGCGGAGGTCAAGAAGAATGCCTACCGCATGGCGCGGGAGGGACGCAGGGATATCAACGACATGGAAGACAGCCGGTTCCGCCGTTTCGAGAGAGAGATGGCGCCCCTGCTTCAAACCAAGGAGCAGAAAAAACACCTGCACAAGATCGCATCCCAGCTGAAAAAACGAGAGTCGGCGAAAAGGTGGAAGAACAAGAACCTGATGCTGATGCCCGACATTGGCGATCTGGAGGATTGAGCAGCACGTATTCACGGCTTTCGAAAAACAGAAATAATGGTGACCGTTACTAACGTCCTCTGGTAACTGTCACCATTTTTTTTTCAATCGTCAAGCGAGTCTAGGACATTCCCGCCCGCTGCCAGTACTACTCGTCCAGAACCCTGATGAACTCCGTATGCAGTCCCTCGTAGAGCGGTTCGTAGAACTCCCACTCCTCGGGGTGGTACTCGTGCAGGTAATAGACCCGTTTGATTCCCACCGCGGCGATCATCTTTGCGCAGTTCCAGCAGGGCATGACAGTCACATACATGTCGCAGCCGTCCACCGAGGGGCCATACCGCGCCGCCTGGGCGATGGCGTTCATCTCGGCGTGAACCGTGCGGACACAGTGGCCGTGAAATATCGCGTGCCCCACCTCGTCGCAGGTGTCGCTGCCGGAGGGGGCGCCGCCGTAGCCGCTGGCGATCACACGTTTTTCGCGAATGATCACCGCGCCAACCTGGGCTCTGTCGCAGGTCATGAATTTTGACCAGAACCGCGCCAGGTCGATAAACCGTTTTTGCCATTTATTGGGAAGAACCGACTCAGCCGCGATCATGTTCTGTCTCCCTGCTGAGAGTTTCTGGATTGAACCTCACGTTCATATGCCTCTAGAATTGGTGCCGGGGGACGAACAGGTTTGCCATTCTCCGGACGGAACCAGATACCCACCTGCTTTGCCGTGGCGCGAACTTCACCCTCAACCGTGAACCTGAAGTGAAGGTTCCAGCGGAGTCTGCCGCGATCCTCGAGCCAGATTTCGCCGACCACTTTCTCAAAAAGTCTGATCTGCTTGATGTAGTCGATTTCCGTTCTGAGCAAGGCTGGCATGATCCCCTCTTCCGCCTGTTTCTGCAGCGGGTGGTACTCCTCCAGCCATGCGAGACGCAAATCCTCCAGCCAGCGGATGTAGCTGATGTTGCTGACGTGGCCGGAGGCGTCAATGTCGTAGGTTTTCGGGGTGAATTCCTGAGCCACTGTCAAGTAGCGCCGTTTTTCAGCTGCTTCGCTCATTTCTTCCTGGTTTTCTTTTTTGACTTGGGTTGGGTCGTTTTCTGCTTCGATTCGGTTTTCAACTCCTCGATAGCTTTCGCAACCGATGCCACCCTGTCTGTGGAGAGGACATCCGCACCATTCTTGTAGAGGTCCCGGTAAATCCTGTTTCCACGGGCTTCGGCTCGCTGATCAAGGTTTCCCATCACACCGAGAATGCAGCGGATTCCGCGGGAATGCAAGAGCTCATAAAGCGGCTTGTCCGGCTCCGTGATCCCGACAAAGGCGATCATGTTCTTCGTGGGAACTCCACCGTTGACAAGTCGATTCAAATCCTCCTCGCTCGAGATGCCGACCGAAAGGACGAGGTTGGGGTTCAGATTATGGTATACAAATGCTTCGTCGGCGTTGTACGTGATCACCACAGCGTAGGATTCTGCCTCGTGTGCTTCGATGGCGGCAACGATTTCCTCGGGAGTCACAGGCCGTTTTACATCCACGGTCAGGATGGCCTTTCCACGCGCCCAGGTAAGAGCCTCCGAAAAGGTGGGGATCACATACTCCGTCGTGTCAGCGTTTTCGGCGATCAACTGCAACGTCTTCAGGCTGTCGAGGGTAAGCGCTTCGATCGGCCCGGAGGCTGTGGTGGTCCTGTCCAGTGTCCAGTCGTGCATCAGGACGAGTTCTCCATCCAGCGATTTTCTAACATCCAGCTCGATCACGCAGGGGCTGTAGCGGATGGCGTTCTCAAAGGAGGCGATGCAGTTCTCCGGGTATCCCGGTTCCGGTCCGCCTCGGTGGGCGCTGATCAGCGGTTCTCTGTCCGGCGTCCAGCGCAGGTAGAATTGCAGGGAGGGGGCATCCGGCAGGCGGACAGTGTGCAGTTTCCCGCCTTCGCCAGCAAAGACCACCGAAAATGCGAGAAGAAGTCCCGCCGCGACGAGCAGCTTTGTGAGCGGTTGTTTCGTCCGTTTCAAAAAGCACTCCTTTCGCGTAAAAATATTCTGTCTGTCTTACACTCTGCTTATGACAAACACGGTCCGGAAAATCGCCTTCTCCCGGACCGCGTGTGGGTTCATCCATGATGCCCTGCTCTATTCAGAGGAGGGCAACTTGTAGAGTGTCAGTTGCGTCATCGCCACCTGAGTCGCTTTCAGGTAGGGCCGAGCCTCCTTGGGCAACCCGACCGTGGCTATCGGGGTCAGTTTCTCCGGTTCAAACCCGAGCCGCTCGACGAGATTGTACCGCGTAGCAGCATAGGGGGTTTCCGGGAGCACAACGTACCGGACACCACGACTTTCCAGGAGTTCCTGAGTCGTGCCGCTGATGATAGCCTTTGACATCTCACGATCCGTGGTGCCGCGCAGGTCGACGATGAAGTGTTTGCTGCGGTATTTGAGCAGGCCGATGTCAAAAGCGCCCACCGATTCATCCATCGGCACACGCTCGAGAACGCGATAGGCCATTTTCAGGTGGACGTTTCTCAAATGATCGACCGTATCGGCATGCCAGTTCGCCCAGCGGACAGTCTGCGGGAGAAATCCGCCGACGAGGAAAGCGCCGAGCATCAATGCCACGGACATCCTCATCGCATAGTCGTGCACCAGACCGATCAGGTAGTTCCAACCGAGAATCACAACCATCGGCATCAACATCCAGAACGGAGCCAGATACCGTCCCATGTGGCCCTCGTGACCGATGAGCAGTCCGACGAAGATCGGCATGAAGATCATATAGAACGCAGTCGCACGGCCTGTGGATTTGTCACCCAGGAGCAGACGGATCAGCCCGATGACGAAGAGCACGAAGACAATCGCCGCCCAGATCCAACCGATCACGCCACCTGGACCTATGGAGTATTGTAGCCGTTCCGCAATGGAGACGAAGTAGTTCCAGATCGTAAGGGGAGCATCACCCTGCCATGTGAAGAGCTGAGTTCCCAGCCCGTACATCCAGCGTCGGCTCGTCAGGGCGGAGGGAGCCGTTCCAGCGAGCATGCTGATCACCGCCAGCCCCGCGAGGAAGACGATGATCACCTGAATCAGACGCTCCGTGGGACGTTCCATCGCGCGCCAACCGTTTTTGAAACGGTGTTTTCCTGTGACGGCGTTATAGAGGTCAGCGAACCACGCTGTTAAGGCGGCAAACACCACCTCGGGCCTGAGCAGGCTGCCCGCGATAAAGGCCGCAAGAGCACGCTTGGACCACCCCTGTCCGTGGAAATAGAGGGCGAGAATCACGAAGGCCGCGATGCTCATTGCCTCCAATCCTGTCAAAGCGGTAGCCGCATGCTGACCGGTGACGACGACAATCGCCGCAGTAACCCAGGCAGAAGCCGGTTTCATCATGGCGAAAGCATAGCGGACTGTAAATGCGACAGCGAGGCCAAGTGATAACACGGAAAGGAATACTGCCGAGATATCGGGCCGAACACCAATCCAGGTGAAAACCGTAAGGAGAAAAGTCCATACTGGACTGCTGGATCCACCACCCTCCTGGCCTGCGTTGAGCCCCAAAACACCTGTATCTGCCAGATTATAGGCGAGTACAGTGTGGATGTAGCCCTCATCCAGGCTGAGGAGGAACCCTCCACGTGCCTGTGAAACAAAGTGATAGATCACAGCAAGGGCAATAGCGGCAAGCCCTGCGAGGACCGCTGGTCCCCAACCCCAAGGGTCGAAAAGCCAATGTTGCGGTTTGGTGACTGGAGTCGAGGGAATTCGTTCCCCGAGGTGCGGTTTTGGCGTTTGCGCATTCAGTGCCATGCGCTCACCTCCCTGGATAGACATTGCTCATTCTTGGATTGAGCGAGTTTAACTGTGCCGTAAGATAAGCTCGTGTCGGGCCTGTTTTCCTCGGAAGTACAGGAAGAAACGAAATTAAGGCTCGATGAAATGAGATAGAAGAGACAGCTTCTCCTGTGCTGTAAAACTGCACAGATAGATGAAAAAATCCTCCGGGAATGCCGGAGGATCCAAAATAATCAAACTGGAAAATGGTCACCAAATGGATTCGATTTTGGCTCCCTTGTAGAACAGACCTAGAATTTTTTCGTATTCCATGCCGTTTGCAGCCATTACCCCCGCGGCGGTTTGATCCATACCAACGCCGTGTCCAAAACCGGCGCCAACGAGGATGATCTCTACCGGATCTCCCATGTCGCCCATGACGAGGTCAACAGCAAAGCAGGAGCTGTTGAGAGCGCTTTCCGAAAGCACACGGCGGATGTTCAGCTCTCCACGAACCTTATGGTTGCGGTGACTGCCGAGAATCTCGAGTTCCGTGATTCTGCCCGATTCGCCACGAGTCAGCGGCTGGATGTCGATCAACGTGCCGATGTCGAAACCAAGCTTACGCTTGATGATGTCCTCGAGGTCACGCCGGGCGTACCGGACTTCCCAACGAAAATAGCGTGTGTTACGATCGAGAATGTCGATGCCGGTGCCGTGCGGGTTGGACCATGTATCCGGATAAGACCGCACCCACTCGGAGACATCGGAGTTGTTCGTCAGGTCGTACTGGAATTTCTTGGCGGCCTTTGGATCCATTACCGGGATACCCTGCAGATAATCCTCGCCGGGTGGCATCCAGTTTTCCTTACTCTCCGTGTGTCCACCGCTGTTGCTGTGAAAAAAGGTCTCGCAGATTCCATTCCCGGATTTTAACACCTGCCCACTGGTCTCCTGTACGGCCTTGTTGGTCGCTTCATGTTCTCGTGTCGTCCCGCTGTAGACCTGAAAGAGAACCGTCGCCGGGAAATCGATCGGGTCGTTGGAGGGACGGTTCGCCAGCTTTGCCATCGTGTAGCTTCTAGCGGCGACAGCTTGAGCTTTCAGTGCCTCGAGCGGATAGGTGTAATGCATTTCGGAGGGGATCACACCCTTGAGATAGTCGTCGAGCAGCAGCTCGTTGATCACCATCAGGTTGCCGCCGTTGTCCACGCGAACTTCCATCACGCCACGATAGGAGCGGTCTTCTGTGTGTTCCCAGTGGAAGCCGACACCGACGCGCATGTCGTAGACAATCGTCTCGACCAAATCGTTTTCCGGGACGATGCGGAATCCCATATTGACGATCGCGCTCTTGTCGTACTCGGCGTCATACACTTCGACTTTGCCGTTTGGCTCGCTGATCCTGTGCCGGAGGATTCGCGGGCTGAAGTCTCCCTCCATCTCCCTGATCTTCTCGAAGAGGGGGACAGCCTGCTGTTCTTTTTCATAGGCACCGACGATTACCCGCCAACGCTTCCCCTCATGGATCGTTTTTCCACCGATCAGGACCTCTCGGCCAAGCGGGAGCACACGGGCGGGTTGATCCTCGCCGCGTAACTGTTCGGCGAGCGCATTAGCTTCGCTTTCCGCATCGAGGGTATCAACAAGAATGGAGTAGACGAATTTTGCCGGAACGCTTTCATCTATTTTACAGCGCCAACGGAGATCGGAATCCACATTCTCATAGATCGTTTCACCGTTCAAATCAGTCAGGCGAAAAGGACCCTTTATGCGAAAATCCACCTGGCCATAACCATCAAGCAATCCAACTCGAACGAGCGGTTGATTTCCTTTGACGATACGACTGTCAATTGCCGCCGAAGGGGCTGAAGGGGGTTTGCTTTCGGTCGGAGGAGTCATCGTTTGCATCTCCTTGAGGGGTGCTGCACAACTCGCCAACATCATGGCGGTAACAACGATAAATGGAAGAGCACGGAGGCGGATCATTCCGCGCTCTCGTGAAGCATGAGCCAACCACGACGGCTCATCATCTGATGCAACCGGGAGAGGGCTTCGTCTGCGAGGGTAGTTTCAACACACAACCAAATCTCGGCATCCGTTGCGATCATCCCCATTGTTTCTATTGTATGTTTTTTCTGCAATTCCTCAACAATAGCTTCCTGCAAACCTTTTACAGGTCTGCCGGAGGTGACAACAGTGAGTCCGCTCAGGGGACCCTGGTCACTGGAGTCTGCATCGCTCCACAGAACCCAGCGGCCACGCTGCTGCACAACTCTGCACCACCCATCCACATGAGGTACAGAGCCCGTTCCCTGGGATCTCGTCAGTCCATCACGGCGGGCGATTCCAACGACCTCGCCGCAGTCAAAAGGCCTGTCTGTGATGATGGTGCCAATCTGGTCGGTGGAACTGTTGCCAAGGGCTAAAGTTACGTTGTGATCTCGTGCTAGTCGAGCGGCCTCGCTCTGGAGCGCTTTGGTGCCGCCACGGGCCATGCGAAGGGCGCTCTCGAAATCCAGTTTTTCGATAATTTTCGCCTCTTCCACAACGCCGGGGTGAGCGGAATAGAGCCCGTCCACATCCTTCATTAATTCGCAGCGGTCCGCCTTGATTGCTGCCGCAAGCGCCACAGCAGTCAAATCTGAACCCCCACGGCCCAAAGTGGTAATCTCCTTGTCAATGGAGACTCCCTGAAAACCAGCAACGACGACGACCTGGTCCGCTTCAAGCGCCTTGAGCAAACGGGTGGGGCGGACGTCGACGATTCGTGCTTCACCGTGGTGAGTGTCGGTGATGATACCCACCTGGCTTCCAGTATAACTGACAGCGGGGACTCCCTCAGCCTCGAGCGCCATCGCCAGCAAACTGCAGGAGATGCGTTCTCCCACTGAGAGGAGCATGTCCATCTCACGCTTGGGTGGGTCGGGATTAAGGTCCCGGGCGAGTGAAATCAATTCGTCCGTTGTGCGGGCCATGGCGGAGACAACGATCACCAGTTCGTCACCATTCCACTTCATATCGGCGAGTATCTTCGCCACAGCTCGAAGCTGCTCCGGTTCACGAAGGCTGCTGCCACCGTATTTTCTTACAATCCTGGCCATGCTTAGAGTCCCAGAACATCCTGCATCGTGAAACCACCTCTCTCTTTTCCCGCGAGGTGTCGAACGGCCGGTGCAACTCCCCGGGCAAATGCCATCCTGCTCTCTGCCCGGTGTATTATCTCTATCTGCTCGCCATCAACAGCGAAAAGAACCCTGTGTTCCCCCACGACTTCACCAGCACGAAGACTAACTACCTGCACGGGCCCGCCAGCACGTTCCAGCTTGTCCCGCATCTTCTTCGCTGTTCCGCTGGGGGCGTCCACCTTGTGTTTGTGGTGGACGTCAACGATTCCGACATCATACTGGTCACCGAGAATTTTGCGGATTCGCGGCAACTCTTCGAACAGCATGTTCACACCGACCGAAAGGTTGGGCGCAATGATGTGCGCGCAGGTCAGGCGGTCGAGTCGTCGAGTATGTTCCTCCGAAAACCCGGTCGTGCCAATCAGGATTGGCCTGCCGAGTTGTTCAGCACGAAGAGCGTGGCGGTAGGCGACCTCAGGCAGAGAAACATCCACCCAGACATCGCTTTCAAAGTTATCGCCCGGATCATCGGCGACGATGGGAATGCCGTTGATCTCGTTTTCCGAACGGTCAATAGCATGAACGACGTCGATGTCGCCCTCGCGTTCCAACGCGCTCAGAACGGCACGACCCATGCGTCCCGCCGCTCCAAATAGTGCGACTCGGATCATGGCACCCTCACTGACGTTGTCGGTCATGGGAATCCGCCGGCGGAATAACCGGTGGGCTTTCGGCAAAGGTACGAAAAACTGAGCGTCTACGCAGAACGAGGCGAGACACCGGAGGTCAGGCACCTTGTGTCATCCCAAAGCTTCGAGGGCTGACGGGCAATTCGGGACAATCTCGAAGAAGTTTCTTTTTAAGAGGGACAGTCCTAGAATTGCCTTTGCGGAACCCGGTTTGACAAGTTGTGTAGCCCGTGACCACCGTGTCCAGGGGAGGGTGGCCGTAACAGGGGGATCACCACGCCCGCCTTTGGCGAGCTGGTGATGACATGGATAAATGAACATTTTTAGTTTACGGGTGGCCCGGGTCTTTAGACCCGGGTTTCATGAAACAAGTAAACCCTGTTGGACAAGTGTACAGACCGGCAGGGTGGCCCTACTTACTCGTCAAGTCGGGTATCCCCGGAGCTGGATTGCCCGATCAAGTCGGGCAATGACAAAAGGGTTGGGTGGCCCGGGTCTTTAGACCCGGGTTTCATAAAACAAGTAAACCCTGTTGGACAAGCCAACAGGGCCAAAGGCATGTAGCCCGGGACCACCGTGTCCCGGGGAAATTCTACAGGAGAGTATGCCGGGATCACTGAACCCGGCAAACAACTACAAAACACCCAGAGCTTTCAAATCCGCTTCGATCTGCTTCTCCGTCGCGGGTCCGGCTGGAGCAATTGGTTCGCGGACATCTCCACCGGGCAGGCCGAGCAGTTTGAGGGCGTGTTTCGCCGGGGCGGGGCTCGCCTCCATGAAGAGGTTCACACACAGGTTGTGGAGTTTGTCGTGCAACTCCAAAGCAAGAGGCCGATTGCCGCTTGTGTGCGCGTTATAAAGCTCGACTGCCAACTCCGGCAGAACGTTTGAGAGCACGGAGACCGAGCCGATCCCACCTACCTCATAGATGGGCAGGTTGAGCCCGTCATCCCCCGAGAACACCGCAACACTGTCTCCGAACCTTCGGGAGGCTTCCCAAATCTGCGCGAGGTTTCCGGAGGCCTCTTTCAACGCTGCTACGGTGGGAATTTCTGCCAGCCGTGCGAAGGTAGCAGGGGTGAGGTTCAGCCCGGTGCGGCCGGGAACGTTGTAAACCATCATCGGTAGATCGGGAACAGCTTCGGCGATCCGTCCAAAGTGAATAACCAGCCCATCCGGGTTCGGTTTGTTGTAGTAGGGGGTGATGACCAGTGCGCCATCCACTCCCATCTTCTGGGCGGCCATGGTGCGTTCGACGCTCTTCTGTGTGTTGTTGGTCCCAGTTCCGGCAACAACCCATGCCTTGCCTTTCGCGACTCCCACAGTGATTTCGATGACTTTAGCCCACTCGTCGTGAGTCAGCGCGGGGGATTCGCCGGTCGTGCCGCAGGGGACGATGCCGTGAATCCCGGCGTCTAGCTGGCGATTGACCAGGGTTTCAAGTCCCGCCTCATCAAGCGAACCATCCGCTTTGAAGGGGGTGACGATCGCGGTGAAAACGCCTTTCCATGGCACACGCCGGATTGTTTCCATGTACCGTACTCCAATCAGTTCTCAGGATGATACTAATACCTTACGAAAGATTTTAGTTGTCTCTACTATCTAGTTGCTCCTTTATCCATTCTTCATAAGTCTCAAGTTCGTTTAATTCAGTTACAGAGACTCGATATCCAGAAGATGCGTGCATGACGTTATTACGCAGAGTATTTATTTTTACTAACCATGAGGTTTTCTTGTCTTTATTTCCTTTATCTCCGTAGGCATAGTAGGTATCGAACACACCCATCCAATTCGCTATAATTATATCTCTATAATCTATCAAGTTAAGATAGTTTTCTCTTTCACCCTTAGCGGCTTTATCCTTATTTCGTCTTTTATCCACTTCGGTTCTTACAGATTCTGGTACTCCTTCGAACCACCAGAGCTCACTATCCTCAGGATGATCGTTCTTGAGGCGATTGACAATGTGATCTTGCAACAATTTTTCAATGCGGATAATAATTTCAAATGCTCTTGAGTTGGTCTTTTGTTTAATCGCTTCTAAATCGTCGCTTAATCCCGGAGGATTAAAATCTTCATTTACTTCTTTTATCGCCATCTGACATTCACGAATTCTAGAGGTTTGGCCCTGTCTTCCCCTAAGACTACGAAACACCTCTCTTTCCTGTTCATTTTTTCCTGAAAGATATTGTCCTACTATTATTGCATATGGAGATATTAGTGCAGCAATATCGATATCATTATAGTGGTTCAATTGGTATCCCTTATTCTTTAGGTGATCCAATATACTTAAAAGCACATCAATAATAGAAACAACACTATCGTTCATTGCCAAACCCCCACCAAAACCAGATCCTAAATCCCACCACTCTTTATTAAACTTTACAATCTCATTAAACCAAGAATTAATGATATTTGTTGTCCGTGTCAACGTTTCATTATTATTTCCCCTCCAGAATGGACCATAATCGATAGCTTTGCCCTTGTTGTACTTTGATACAAATGCATTTGAATTATTTACGGACGTAAATATGCTCTGTATGCTAATGCATCGTATATGGCTTGCCCGACTATCTGCATATTTGATTCGTTTGTAAAAAGGTGAAGATGGATCTGTATCTAATGAAAGGACTGCTTTCGAAACAATTGCTGTTATTCTTTTTCTAACATCTTCACTATCCCAGTTTAGTTCAGCAAATAACTCTGTTAGCAGGTTTTTTGTTACACTTGTTTGTCTATGATTTATATCGACAAATTGGGCTGCTTGTTCGGAAGGTGGAAGATCAAGAAATGCCATCACATTTACAATTGATTTGCTAGCTTCCGCCATACCTGCATAAGCAAATAGCCTGTGCTGACCATCAATTATCCATGCAGTTTTGTACGATGGTTTGATAGTAAGCCATCCCAGCGATGTGTTTTTGTCTTCGGAAGTGCTGGAAGTTTCAAATCTAGTGTTTCTATTAGAAACTAAGTTTACTACTATGTTTGTAGCAAAAATTCCTTTATCTCTTATATATTCTCTTATACTTTTTATCTTTGATTTCTTTATCATTCGCTGATAGGCATCTATATCTGAACTTTTTCCTTTCGTACGATGCGAAACGTAAGCTATCTTTAGTAAGTAGTCTGGTTCTATAGAAAACAAATAACATTGACTTCCGCCCATTCTGTACTTTATAGAAGGGATTCGTTTTTCAAGAGATGGTATCGAAACTCCACTAAAAATATCTGCCAGTAGTTGATATTTAGCTACAGTTTGTATCTGTTTTACCAGCGTTTCATAGTACTCAAGTTCCCCTTCTTCGAATAGTGTTATGTTCTGATTTTTAGCTCGTTGTCGGTCGACATCGGAAAGAGCGTAATTGTATGTGAAAAAGACTAACCCAAGTTTAAATGTCTTTTCCGAAAATTGATTTTTGAGAGATCGAATTATTTCTGTACGTAATGTTGATAATTTAGCTAGATCAGATTGAAAATCCTTTGGTTTCTTATTCTTTTCAAAAGACTTACACTCAATAACCAAGCATACTTCATCATCAATTGCAACAACATCTAATTGATTTTCTAGATTAACCTTATCAGGAGATAAAGTTGTAATTATTGATCCTCTTGAGCTGGATAGTAGAGTAAACCTCATTCGATATAGAAGAGTCCAAACACGGTCTTCGAGCAACCTATCGTGTGATTTTTCTTTTCTAATACGTGAACGTGTTTTTAATTTTTTATCTAGGACCCAGCCATCTTCAATATAATGATCAACTTCAAAATCTTTAATAGATTTTGTTTCAAAATCTGTTCTTTT
>Ga0272443_10001770_pt1 | contig 29837 bp, 23 predicted proteins | sample SSMAcet12_FD_193581 | JGI IMG/M metagenome (GOLD analysis project Ga0272443, IMG submission 193581) | Marine sediment archaeal communities from Little Sippewissett salt marsh, Falmouth, MA, United States - SSM-Acet-12 | ecosystem: Environmental > Aquatic > Marine > Wetlands > Sediment ... | reverse complement strand
TCGGCTTACAGAAGAATGCAATTAACGGAAGTCTTGAAAGGCCATAAAGTTAAAAAATTTATGAAAACGAACCCCGTAAGCGTATCTTCTTCACTAACGTTAAAGGAATTGATAGAGGACTATATATACACGCACCACTATAAAATGTTTCCCGTACTTAAGGACCATAAATTACTCGGATGCATTACCACCAGAGAAGTAAAAAATATACCGAGAGAAGAATGGCAGAGCACAAAAATAGAAGAGGCTATGAACAAATGCTCTCCCGAAAACACGATTTCACCCGAAGAAGAAGCCATAGATGCTTTGAAAAAGATTAAGAAGAGCGGAAACAGCAGACTGATGGTGACGGAAAATGATAAACTGATAGGAATAATAACCCTGAAGGACCTTGTCGAATTCTTTTCTCTGAAATTCGATCTGGAAGGCGAAGAATAACAAGAGAAAGCAACCACAGAGGACACAACGCGGTAAAACCGCTAACACATAATATGAACCACAAAGCCCACAAAGGACACAAAGGAACATTTCAGCGTTTAATTGTAAATTGAAAATTGCAAGTTGTAAATTTTAAATTTAAAACAAAGAGAAACAACAAATAGCACGAATTGTTTTTTGTTTTTTGCCGTCAGCCGTCAGCAGTGAGCCGCGAGCTGAGTTTGACCACAAAGAACACGGCAACAATTATGAATGTTGAATGTTTAATGTTAAATTAAAAACTCAAAATTCAAAATTAAAAATTATAATGCCTAAAACCCAATACCGGACACCTATTTTTTGCGCTTCTACACATCAACGCATTAACTAAATCAAGAAACAACTAATATCACAAACTTTTTTTCGTTGACTCGAAACCAGAGGGCGTGCTGCCCTAAAGATATTAGAATGAAAAAACGCAGCTAACCTTGTCATTGAACTTCTCTTCATTCTTTTCCACTACTACTAAAAACATACGTACCTTTTCCTTACCCCAATTTAAGGTTTTGCATTAGTATCAAAATGCTAAGACCCTGCAATTAAATCACTTAACTACTCTTGACATTTCGACAAACCTTGTTATTATTATTGACTGCTTTGACCATGTAATTAAAGCGTAAGTGTAATTATAAATTTTTTCATAGTATTATTGAGGGGGTTAATTTGAAATTCGGTTATTTCGACGATAAAAAAAGAGAGTATGTGATCAATTTGCCCAGAGTGCCTTACCCGTGGATCAACTACCTGGGTTACAACGGTTTTTTTTCTTTAGTTTCCAACACAGGGGGCGGTTACAGCTTCTACAAAGACGCCAGACTTAGAAGGATTACCAGGTACCGATACAACAATATCCCCATCGACGATGGCGGGAAATATTTCTACATAAACGAAGGCGGTGACGTCTGGTCGCCCGGATGGAAACCGGTAAAAGCAAAATTAAATAAATATGAATGCCGTCACGGCCTGGGTTATACAAAAATCACGGGAGAAAGGAATAACCTGGAGGCAGAAGTCCTCTATTTTGTCCCTCTTGGATTCAACGGTGAAGTACAGAGAATTCGTCTCACAAACAAGTCCGATTCCGAGAAAAATTTTAAACTTTTTTCGTTCGTCGAATTCTGTTTGTGGAACGCTCTCGACGACATGACCAATTTCCAGAGAAATTTTTCCACTGGTGAAGTAGAAATTGAGGGTTCGGTTATCTACCACAAAACAGAATACAGGGAAAGAAGAAACCATTTTGCCTTTTATTCAGTAAATTCAGAAATCGAGGGCTATGACACACAGATGGAAGACTTCATGGGACTTTACAACGGGTTTTCCTCCCCGGACGCTGTTTTCGAAGGCGAACCGAGGAATTCCGAAGCACACGGATGGCAACCCATAGCCTCTCACTGCATCGACGTCGAACTAAAACCCGGAGAAACAAAAGACTACATATTTATTCTCGGCTATGTAGAAAATGGCACCGATGAAAAATGGGAAAAGCCGGGAATTATAAACAAAATCAAAGCGGAAAAAATGATAGAAAAAATAAAAACTCCGGAAGACGTCGATCGTGAATTAACCTCTATTAACAACTACTGGGATAAGCTCCTTTCCGTCTATCAGATCGAGCATCCCGACGAAAAATTATCCAGAATGGTAAATATATGGAATCCCTACCAGTGCATCATAACTTACCATATGGCAAGAAGCGCTTCATATTTCGAATCCGGCATAGGAAGGGGCGTCGGTTTCAGGGATTCCAATCAGGACCAGTTGGGATGCACGCATCAGATACCTGAAAAATCGAAACAGCGAATTTTAGATCTTGCCGCCACACAGTTAGAAGACGGAAGCGCGTATCACCAGTATCAGCCCCTGACAAAAAGAGGAAATGACGAGATAGGCGGCAATTTCAACGACGATCCTCTGTGGTTAATAGCTTCTGTTTCCGCTTACATAAAAGAAACGGGTAACTTTTCTATATTAGACGAAAAAGTACCGTTCGATAACGATGAGAGTAAAAGTGCAACCCTTTTTGAACATCTAAAAAGATCTTTTTACCATGTCGTTAATAATCTGGGTCCGCACGGCTTGCCCCTTATCGGCAGAGCGGACTGGAATGATTGTCTGAATCTTAATTGCTTTTCCGAAAATCCGGATGAATCTTTCCAGACAACAGAAAACAAAGAAGGGAAAAACGCTGAATCCGTTTTGATCGCAGGTATGTTCGTCTGCTACGGAAGAGAATTCGAAGAGATATGCAAAAAAACCGAAAAAACTGAAGAAGCAGAAAGGGCTAAAAGACATATTCATAACATGATAGAAGTTATAAATAAATACGGCTGGGATGGTAACTGGTTTTTAAGGGCATACGATGATAACGGGGATAAGGTCGGAAGCAAAGAGAATAAAGAGGGACAGATATTCATCGAATCCCAGGGTTTCTGCATAATGGCCGGAATCGGAATCGACAACGGTAAGGCAAAACAGACTCTGGACTCTGTAAAAGAAAGGCTTTTATGCGAATACGGTATAGTCCTTCAGAATCCTCCCTATTCAAAATATTACCTTAACCTTGGTGAAATATCCAGCTATCCTCCGGGATACAAGGAAAACGCGGGTGTTTTCTGCCACAATAATCCCTGGATTATGATCGCGGAAACTGTTATAGGCAGAGGCGAAAAAGCCTTCGACTACTATAAAAAAATAGCTCCCGCATACCTGGAAGAAATAAGTGAAATTCACAAAACCGAACCATACGTATATTCTCAGATGGTATCGGGAAAAGACGCTTATAAAAAAGGAGAAGCAAAAAATTCCTGGCTTACCGGTACGGCAGCCTGGAATTATGTGGCAATAACACAATATATACTGGGAATAAGACCGGATTACGACGGTCTTATTATCGATCCCTGCATCCCGCCGGACTGGGACGGTTTTAAAGTAACAAGAAAGTTCAGAGACGCGATTTATGAAATAAAAGTCGACAATCCAAACAAAAAAAGTAAAGGAATAAAGGATTTAAAAGCGGATGGCAAAGAAATAAAAGGAAATAAAGTTCCGATATTCGGCGACGGAAAGAAACATCGGGTGGAAGTCACTCTCGGATAAAATTTCTCGGGAACTGAATTTTATGATTAATTTTTAATAAGGGGGTTTTATGAACATAATAGATATAAGCATTGTAATAGCCTATTTTGTAATCGTAGTTGCTATCGGTATCGCTGTAAGAAAAATGGCTTCCCAGGATATCAGAGCTTACTTCCTGGGCGGCAATAAAGTTCCTTTCTATATCTTAGGTCTGGCAAACGCTTCAGGCATGTTCGATGTAACCGGCACCATGATGCTGGTGACATGGCTGTTCGTTTACGGAATAAAAGGAGCTTTTCTGCCCTGGGTCTGGCCGGTATTCAATCAGATTTTTCTGATGGCATTTCTAGCCAAATGGCTCAGGCGTTCCAATGTTATAACCGGCGCGGAATGGATAAAAACCAGATTCGGAACCGATACCGGAGCCAGACTTTCCGACATCAGCGTTGTGGTTTTTGCCATCATAAGCACAATAGGTTTTCTCGCCTACGCGTTCCAGGGAATAGGTAAATTTTCTCAGATATTCCTGCCGTGGGAACTTTCCGCCAACACATACGGAATCATCATAATGAGTATCGCGAGTATATACACGATTATTGGCGGACTGTTCGCGGTTTTGATAACCGACGTATTTCAGTTTTTTATTCTAACGATCGTATCAGTGTTTATCGCTTACATAGCGTTTACAAATGTTACGCGCGAAGCAATCGTCTCGGCAATACCCGCAGGTTGGGACAGCCTTAAAATCGGGTGGACCAGTCTTAATCTCGACTGGTCGACTTTGATGACCGCCATAAACAGCAGGATAGCCACAGACGGCTTTTCTTTAGCGGGCATCGTTCTAATGATGATGCTTTTTAAAGGCGTACTCGTCAGCGCTGCCGGACCGGCTCCGAATTACGATATGCAGAAAATTCTTGCTACCAAAAACCCCAGGGAAGCTTCTCTGATGAGCGGATTCGTTACTATGGTTCTTTTCCTGCCACGTTATTTGCTTGTAACCGGTATCTGCGTTCTGGGACTGGTATTTTTCAGCCCACAGCTAAATTCCATGGGAGCGGCTGTGGACTTCGAGCAGATTTTCCCCTATGTTGTGCATAATTTTGTACCTGTGGGTCTTACCGGACTTATACTCGCCGGTCTTATTTCCGCTTTTATGAGTACTTACGACGGAACACTCAACTGCGGCGCTTCTTATATTACCAATGACATCTACAAAAGATACATAAACAAAGACGCTAAAGAAGGCAAATATGTTTTAGTAAGTTACCTGAGCACTTTTTTGCTTATAATTCTCGGTTTTATTTTCGGGATGCTCGGGAAATCCATTCATCAAATTACCATGTGGATTGTTTCAGGACTCTGGGGCGGGTATGTGGCGCCCAATGTTCTCAAGTGGTACTGGTGGAGATTCAACGGTTACGGGTTCTTCTGGGGTATGATTTCCGGAATGGCGACCGCAATAATATTGCCCCTGGCTCTCGGCAATCCGGATGTTTTATTCGGCATTCAAACAAATCTCGCTCTTTTCCCGTTTGTTCTCGCGATAAGTACGGCTGCTTCGATTATCGGAACTCTCGCGACAGCTCCGGAAAAAGACGAAGTTTTAATGGATTTCTATAAAAATGTACGTCCGTGGGGATTATGGAAACCAATATATGAAAAAGTAAAAGCGGCTGATCCCGACTTCGAAAGAAACAAAGATTTCCCGCGTGATATGGCAAACGTAATCGTGGGTATAGTCTGGCAGATGACTTTTGTTTTAATACCCATATATCTTTTAATAAAACAATTTACAGGAATGTGGATTGGCATCGCTGCGCTCGCGGTAACTTCTATCTTTTTGAAATTTAACTGGTATAATAAATTAGAAAAAAACTGATAGGATAACTACAGGGACTCACAGGAAGAAAAAAAAGAGGAGAATTTATGAATACAATCAATGGTAAATTATCGATGACCGAAAAAATTAGCTACGGTTTCGGAGATCTTGCCTCGGTATTGTACTGGCAAACTTTTATGTTATACTTTACTTATTTCTACACGGACATATTCGTGATTCCTGCAGCCGCCGCAGCCACCCTTTTTCTGGTGAGCCGTGTCTTCGACGGAGTAAACGATCCCGTGATGGGTATGATAGCCGACCGAACAAAAACCCGATGGGGAAAATTCCGCCCCTATCTGCTCTGGTTATGTGTGCCGTTCGCGTTTATCGGGGTACTGACTTTTACCACCCCGGATCTTGGTTCAACAGGAAAACTTATCTGGGCATATATCACATTTAACCTCATCATGATACTCTATACCGCTATCAATATTCCCTACACCGCGCTGCTCGGCGTCATCTCGCCGGATTCAAATGAACGAACCACCGTTTCTTCCATAAAATTTATTTTTGCCTTTCTTGCGGGGACTATCGTTTCATTTACGCTGCTGCCGATGACCAAAAAACTCGGAGCCGGTAATGACCCGCGCGGATGGCAATTATCTTTCATAATTTATGGTATTGCAGCCGTTATTTTCTTCCTTATCGCATTTAAAAATACACGTGAACGGGTCCAGCCGCCGAAAACACAAATATCATCGATCAAAAAAGATCTTTTAGAATTAGTAACCAACCGTCCCTGGCTCATTCTTCTCGCCACCACTATCACTTTTATCCTTTTTGTCGCGGTCAGGAGCAGTGTTACCGTGCATTACTTCAAATACGTTATCGGCTCGAAAGAGCTTTCTTTTCCGTTTTTCGGAAAACGCATTTACGATTTCAATACGATAACTTCTTTATTTAACGGTGTAGGACAGATAGCGTCACTGATAGGAGCTTTACTCGTCAGCCTGGTCGCTAAAAAAATCGGAAAGAAAAAAACATTTATAATCCTCTTTCTTATCGCCATAACAAGCACAGCCGGCTTTTATTTTATGACCGCCGAACAACTCGGTTTTATTTTTGTTCTGCAGTTCACGGGTTCTATAACCGGTGGACCGCTCAGCGTGCTGTTGTGGGCAATGTACGCCGACACAGCCGACTACGCCGAGTGGAAAAATAAACGCAGGGCGACAGGTCTGGTATTCTCAGCTTCCACCATGTCACAGAAAATGGGATGGGCTATAGGCGCTTATATCGCGCTCATGCTTATGTCCCAGGTCGGGTTCATACCGAATCAGGCGCAGACCACGGAAAGCCTGAAGAGTTTAATACTGCTGTTTAGTTTGATTCCCGCGGGACTAGGTATCATATCTCTCCTTATATTATCACTCGCGTATCCTTTAAATGAACAGCACGTGGAAGAAATCGAGTTGGAATTGAAAAAAAGACGCGAAACTGAAAACGAAAACAATCAAAACGGTTTTTCTTCAATAGACAACACAAAAAGAGTGGAAGAATGAAAGAAACAATCATAGGAGACCCTTTACCGAATATTCCCTGGCAGAACAGACCCGAAGGGTGCACAGATGTCGTCTGGAGATATAATAAAAATCCGGTAATCGGGACAGACGTCTTAAACGGGCTCAGGGTCTTCAACAGCGCGGTAATACCTTATAAAGATCAATTTATAGGCGTTTTCAGAGCAGATCACAGAAACGGATACCCAAATTTGCATCTCGGCAGAAGTAAAGACGCCATAAACTGGAAAATCGAAGAAGAAGTAATCAAATTTCAAAATGAAGACGGTTCTCCCGCAAAACCGATTCTCTACGGTTACGATCCGAGACTGGTTAAAATCGAAGACGATTATTACATCACATGGTGTAATTTCTTCGACGGACCGACTATCGGAGTCGCCAAAACGAAGGATTTTAAAACCTTTATTCAACTCGAAAACGCATTCGTCCCATTCAACCGCAACGGGGTTTTATTCCCCCGAAAGATAAACGGTAATTTTGTCATGCTGAACCGCCCCAGCGATAATGGGCATACTCCTTTCGGAGATATCTTTTTGAGTCAAAGCCCGGATATGACGCACTGGGGAAAACACAGATTGGTAATGAAATCACCACATAACTGGTGGAAAAATCTGAAGATCGGTCCCGGCCCTGTACCGATAGAAACAGCCGAAGGCTGGCTCTTGATATACCACGGAGTCTGCCAGTCCTGCACCGGTTACATATACAGTATGGGAGCCGCCCTGCTGGACATCGAAGACCCTTCAAAAGTAATCGCGGACTGTGAAAATTATGTATTGACTCCCCAGGAATCATATGAAAGAATCGGATTTGTCGACAATGTAGTATTTCCCTGCGCCACTCTTCACTGCGCTAAAAAAGGAAGAATTGCGATTTTTTACGGTTCTGCCGATACAACCTGCTCACTGGCTTTTACTCAGGTGGATGAACTTATCGACTACATCAAAGCTAATCCTCAAAAACCGATTTAAACAGGAAAGGTAAATGCAATACGGCTATTTCGACGATGATAACAAAGAATATGTAATAGAATGGCAGAATACTCCCAAATCATGGAGTAATTACCTCGGTTCCACCGAGTACGGAGCCATAATAACCAACAACGCCGGAGGTTACAGCTTCCTTAAATCTTCGGCTCAGGGTCGATTCACGCGTCTTCGATTCAATTCTATCCCCATGGACCAGCCCGGGCGTTACATATACATACACGACCGCTACAGTAAAGACTTCTGGTCCGCTTCCTGGCAGCCTGTGGGAAAATCCCTCAACGAATACAAATCCGAATGCAGGCATGGAACCGCGTACACGACTATAACTTCGAAATATTCGAAAATAAAAACCGCAACAACCTATTTTGTGCCTTTAAACCGATATTTTGAATGCTGGCTTTTTAAAATTACCAATAATGATTCAATAAAAAGGAACCTCAGATTATTCACTTTTGTCGAATATGCCAACAACTGGTTTATGCTTCAGGATTTTATAAATCTTCAATATACACAGGCAATTCTCAGCATGGACATCGTGGGCAATATAATCGATCACGGAATAAACGTACTTCTTCCCGACGATACAAGCGGAGATTTAGAAAATCACGACGGCAATCGCCACACATTTCTCGGCGCAGCCGGCGCGAAAATTACCGGGTACGACACAGACCGAGACGTATTTCTGGGTCCTTACCGTTCCTACCATAATCCGCTGGTCGTTGAAAAAGGCGAGTGCGAAAATTCACTCGCCAAGGGAGACAACGGCTGCGGCACACTGCAGATGGACGTAGAACTTAAGCCGGGAGAATCAAAAGAACTTGTGGTTCTGATGGGAGTCGGAAAAGCGGCGTTGGAAGGGAAAAAAGCGCTCAAGGAATTCGGACATTTAGATAAAGTTCACGATGAATTCAATAAAGTTAAAAAATACTGGCACAGCCGATTGGAAGGAATGACGGTAAAAACCCCCGATCCGGAATTTGATAGTATGATGAATATGTGGAATCCGTTTAATTGCCTCATAACTTACACCTGGTCGCGTGCCGCCAGTCTGGTGTACAGCGGAGAACGAAACGGACTGGGATACCGCGACACTGTACAGGATATTTTAGGAGTACTGCATTTAATACCCGAAGAAGCGGGCAGGCGTTTGGAGCTCATGATAACCGGTCAGGTTTCGTCGGGTGGAGCGATGCCGGTGGTCAAACCATGGGCGCACAATCCGGGTGAAGAAGAACCGCCGGAGAAAGAAGAATTCCGGTCGGATGACTGCATGTGGCTGTTCAATACTATCCCAGCCTACGTAAAGGAAACGGGAAATATTCCCTTTTACGATAAAGTGCTTCCCTACGCGGATTCGGGTGAAGACACGGTGCTCGGACACATGAAACAGGCTATAAAATTCAGTCTGGAACACATGGGTACGCATGGGCTTCCATGCGGACTTTCCGCCGACTGGAACGACTGTCTCGAACTCGGCTACGAAGGCGAAACAGTATTTGTGGCTTTTCAGCTTCGCTATGCTTTGAAAACATATATAGAAATTTGTGAAATGCTCGAGAAAAAAGATGAGCTGAAATGGGCGAAGTCTCATCTTAAAACTCTCGATAAGAACTTAGAGAAACACGCATGGGACGGTGATTGGTTTATTAGGGCTTACAGGTACGACGGAATGAAATTCGGTTCAAAAGATAACGATGAAGGTTCTCTCTGGCTCAACCCTCAATCCTGGGCTATCTTGAGCGGACACGCCGATCAAGAACAGAGTAAAAAAGTTATGAAAGCGGTTAAAGAGAGATTGGCAACGGATTACGGCATAATGGTGGTAGATCCTCCCTATGAAAAAACCGATCATAAAGTTGTAAAAGCATCGCTTTTCAACAAAGGAATGAAGGAAAACGCGTCAATATTCTGCCACACCCAGGGATGGGCTATAGCCGCGGAAACGATTCTGGGCAACGGAAATCAGGCTTATGAATATTTGCGCGCTTTTATGCCTTCCGCCTACAACACAAAAGCGGAAATACGTGAAATAGAACCTTACGTTTACTGTCAGTACACACACAGTAAATACAGTCCCCGCTACGGCGCCTCACGCCTGCCCTGGTTGAGCGGCTCGGCTACGTGGGCATATTATACAGCCTCACAATACATACTGGGTATTCAAACCGATTACAAAGGATTAAAAATCGATCCGTGTATTCCATCGAGCTGGAAAGAATTCAGCGTACAGAGAAACTTTAGAAATAAAAAACTCGATATTAAAGTTAAAAATGATTCGGGCGTTCAAAAAGGCGTAAAAAAAATGGTTCTTAACGGAAAGGAAATCGAAGGGAACTTCATTCCTTTCGAAAAGATGAAAAAAGAAAATACCGTTCTTGTGGAGATGGGATAATTCCTTTTAAAAGCGGATTTACAAAAAAATTTCTCACACTGAGCCATGGAGGACACAGAGAAAAAAATATGTTGTTTTACCCAACACCACACAAGAATTAGTCACGGATTAACACGGACAGACAACGATTACACAATATTAACACAAGATTTTTCATTCTTTTTAAAACATATATCATGTGTTCATTCACTTTCTACGGCTCTCAGAAGATCGAATATTTGTCCGGCGGTTTTTTCGTTTATATCTCTGTTATACTCTATGGCTTGTTTTCTCGCGTTATAAATATTTCCCATGTAGTATCTCCTGAAAAGGAAATAATAAATAATAAAAGCGTTTCCGTATTCTTCTTGTAACAACTTGTAAATAATAAAGTAAATATTCGCGCCGTTTAAAACTAACGCGTTAATCCCGTCACCCGCGTTTCCAACGTACATCTGTCCTATACCGGGAACGAAAGTCGAAAGCCACTTCGCGGTACCGGTAGATTTATATTTTATATCTCCCGCCTTAGAAAGCAAAGAATCGATTATATAAGCGGCTTCATAATTACTTTCTTCTTTAAAATATACTTCCAACGCGTCTTCTGCGTATTCCCACTCGTAACAATAAAGATGCGCCACACCCAGAAATAGCGATGCCTTCCTTCTTATTTCCGGAATTTTACTAAAAGATATCAACTTTAGTAAAACTAACTTCGCTTCACTGTATCTCCCCCATGCGATGTAATTAACTGCTATGTCTATTTTCCTTTTATCCTTTACAGAATCGGAAACCGCGGTTGCCACAGAAGATTCAAACGCGTCTAAAGATTTTTCCGGATTATATAAATTCCTGTAGGCAAGTCCGATTTTGCAGTAAGAATAACTAACATCCGCTCCGGTACGATTGAAAAAGATATAACGCTGATATTCGGTTATCGCTTCATTATATAAACGCGAATCAAAAAACTTATCGGCAAGGTCGAGGACAGCGTCTCTTCCGTAAAGAGGCAAACAAAAACAGATTAGGGGAAAAAGAAAATACCTGCTAAAAATTTTCATTCAAATACTTATTGACGGACAGTCTAAAAAAAACTTCCTGTTCCTCATTGTAAATATCCGCGGCGACAACCGAACCGTAAATGTTCCCAAGATAAAAAACTCCTCCGACAACCCCAAAAATCCATCCTTTTACGGAATGAACCCCATCAGCTTTAAAACCCTCGTATGCCTGCCATCCCGTAATACCGACCGTGAAAAGCGAATGGAAACCATCCGCGGGACGACCGCAGTAGATTTTACCCGCGCCCGGAATGACCGCGGAAAAGACTCCGGAAACAAACGGATTTTTTCGGGGTAGGTTTTGACCTGTTTCTATAAAGGTTAATAATTGTCCCTGTAAAATATCCGTAGTGTGTAAAACCTCCCTTGCCTTATCCCATTCTTCCTGCTGTATATGATTTAGAGCAATCAATTGTTTAACCTTCTTATCCATATTCATCAAAGAATCATTTAAAAAGTGAGCTCTTAAAATTTCGTTAGATTGTTTAAAACTATCGACAAAGGAATAATTTAAACCCATTTCGAAATAAGCTTTATCTACAAGATTACTCCGCGAATATTCATTAACAATTTTCTGAAAATAACCAATCGATTCTTTATACTTTTCGGCAAAGCGGTAACATAAAGCTATTTTAAAAAAAACCGAATCCGCGTCTCGAGGAAATGAATCCGACGCAAAAAGAAAACGCTGATACTCACCCGCCGCACGTTCATATTGACCTTCATTAAATAAGTACCCCGCGAAAGAGTATATATTCTCCGGCTTAAAATACTCGAAACCGGATTTCTCCGCCCGCAGATAAAAGCTCAGGCTTAAAAATAACATCGGAATTAATCTTAAGTGTTTCACCTGTTAAGTCTCCGGTTATTTTCCTGATTGGAAAGCAAAAACTCATACAAAAAAGATTCATTTCCCCCATTTCCTATATAATAAACTTCAACAGGATAATCTATCGCGTAACCCGTTTTAGGATCGAGCGGATAATATTTCCTTGAAAGACCGAAACACCGCTGGAGTCTATCTCCACCCATAAGTATACCATGTATTGCCCCGTATTTTTGAATCGCCTTTGTAGTAAAACGAGAACAGGTGAGGGTAAAATTGCAGGCGGGGGCATCCTGGGAAGAAAGAAATACCTGGTAAAGCCTTATAATACCTGTAAAAGCGAGTCTTACTTCTGAAGTTTCTTTTAAATTAAAAAAGGATTTATACCTTTCATCGGTTTCTTCAGTTATAACCGGATTGACCTCATAGATAAAATCCATTTGATTTTTAATTTCTCCGTAAGAGAAAATATTAAAAGATAAAAAACAGGTTATTAAATTTACCATTTTATTTCCTCTATTTCTATGTCTTCCGGAATCTCAAAATTTCTAACTTCTTCCGGGAATGTGTCGTTAAAAATAGGTTTTTTATAAAAAATTTCCTCAAATATCGTGTCTTCGTCCATAAATATTGTCGTACTTATTACCATAGGAAAATAATATTCTCCGTAATGAAAATGTTTTCTGTAAAAAGATTTCAACATAAATTCTCCGTCTGTTTTTTTTACCTCACATGAAATTATTTTATTACTTATATATACTAATTTTAAATTTTCAATGGTTTTTGATAACCTCTCCGATGGCTTCCAAAAAGTTATTAAGGTATCTTCAATTATTTTGTGCGCCGATAATGTATATCCCCTGTCGCAAAGCCCGAAATCCTCTTTCAAGACATTTAAAAAAGTATTAAAAAACGAAAATGATACAGGATAACCGGAAATAATTTTAAACGCGACAGAATCCTCAGGATAATATATTTTAATCGAGTTATTATCAAAAGATAACCACTGGCGTACCGGTTCGTCAATATATACGATAATCTCTTCCGGGATTTTACAGTAAAGCACACCGTCTATTTTCTCTTCTGCTTGTCCCTTTTTCAAGCTTCGCATAAACTCGACAGCAGCGTTGCGAATGATCTGAGCATGAGATGAGATACTGCCAAATGTAAATAACAGAAAAAAAAGAAATTTAACCCTTAAGATTCCTGAATTAAAGCTAATTTAAACCATCCTCCTTAACTACCATCAGCGCAGGAAGAACCACTACCGTCACTGCAGCCTCCTCCACTATTAAGACAACCCTCGGTCTCTTCGGTGCTTTCAAAACATCCGTCAAAACAATTATCGATTCTCATACAATCCGATTCTACATCACTCGCAGCATTGCTTATAAGTACTATCATACCGACAACTAAAAGAGTCCCCGCGCATCCAAGAGAGCTGTAAATGATTTGCTCTTTCTTTACTCTGGAATTATAAGATTCAGTATATGCTCGGATATATTCCGGAGATTTCCCCACAAATTCAGCCGGATCAGGTTCTGAGGATTTCCATATCATAGCGACTCCAAAGCCAATTATCGTCGCCCCGGCGCCCAACCAGCAAACTTTATTAACATCTTCCATTGCGGCCCTTTTACCCTCCAGATTACCCGTGCTTATGTCTGTTGCCGCCTCAGCGAATATTTTAACGGGTAAGAATAAAGTTAAAACTAAATAAAATAAAAAAAATCTCTTCAGAAATAACATAATAATTTCCCCCTTCTTTTATAATTTTACGTGTATAATATTACATGTCAAGAGTAAATATCATTTGATATTTTGTTGGGAATAAACCCCAACTCTGCTTGACAAAATTCTATAAATACCTAAAATCTATACTATACAAAGGAGATAAAGCGTGAAATTTAGTATTATTTTAATTATATTTGCAAACATAACCCTTTATTGTTCATCTCATTCGCAAAAATTCAATATGCCTGAAAGCGCCGTGTTCGATCCGCTAACAAAGAGTTACTTTGTTTCAAATTTCGGGAATGGTACTATTATTCAGATAGATTCTACAGACAAAAAGACTTTTTTTAAAAAAGGTCTTTCGAAACCACTCGGAATACTTATGTATAAAAATATATTATATGTCGTGGATAACCCTAAAGCTGTAAGAGGTTTCGATATTACAGACGGAAGTACAAAATTAGAAATAGAGATAAAAGAAGCTTCGTTTATAAATGATATCGCCTCCGACGGTTCGGGATTTTTATACGTGACCGGCAGTACTACCGCAACAATCTATAAGATCGACATTGATTCACAATCTTATTCGCCGTTTATAAAAACAAAAGGCGGTCCGAATGGTATTACGTATGATAAATCAAATAACCGGCTTTTAGTCTGTTACTTCTCGGAAAAAGCCACGATAGACGAGATAAGCCTCGAAGATTCCACTATTTCAACTCTTATCCGAACAGAATTCACCAACCTCGACGGAATAACTCTGGATGAGGAAGGCTATTGTTATATTTCAGAATGGGGCCCGGGGAGTTTTGAAAGCGGATATACAAAACAAGGCAAAATTTATAAATACGACAACTCATTTAAAAAAGAACCCGAATTAATATCGAACATACACCACGGCCCCGCAGATATTTATTTCAATAAATACAAAAACGAACTTGTTATCCCTTCACTTTTAGCCGACACCGTAGAATTCATATCTTTAAAGCAAAAATAAATAACAAACGGATACTCTTGCTTTCACCAATAAATTCTATTATAATTAATAAAAAGAGCGTGGAGGTTTATTTATGCATAATGAATTCAACGCGGTAATAGAAAAAGACGGCAAATGGTTTATAGCTTATTCTCCTGAAATACCAGGAGCTAACGGACAGGGGCTTACAAAAGAAGAATGCCTCAAAAGCCTTACAGACGCTGTCCATCTTATATTGGAAGATCGAAGAAGAGATGTTATGCGAGGTCTTCCCAAAAGCGCTATAAAAGAAAAAATTATATTAGAATAAAACGAAGCAAATTATTAAAACATTTGCGTCGTAACGGTTGCTACTTAAAGCGTGAAGGACGGTCTCATTTTTTATGGTGTAATCCTCATACCGGACATATCGAAGCCGTGCCCCGTCATACGGAAATTCCCGATAAACTTGCAAAGAAAATCATTAAATCACTGTCTCTACCTGAATTGTGATCACTATTTGATGAGAAAAGATTTACTTGGAAAAAAAAATTAGATTGGAACAATTTTACATATATAGATGTAATTGAAGACAAATAAGGTTACTATTATCAAAAATATATTCGTGCTATTTGTGTGATTCGTTTTCGAACTTAGCTTTTTGCTATTCGCCTTTGGCTTTTGGCAAAAAACACAACTCTGTGTTCTCCGTGTCTCCGTGTGATATGCCTTTTTTAAATTATTACTTGTAATTTTGATTTTTTTTTTGTAGTTTTACAATTTGATATTTGATTTTTACATTTAAGCGGCTTTGCCGCTTAATATCCTCTTATCGAGTCGAGTTCTTTCTGCATAACTTTCTCGGGTATCTGCTCATACTTATTGAACTGCATGAAATGGACGCCTCTTCCTCCGGTAAGAGAGCGCAAAGTCGTAGCATAACCGAATAAATTCGCGAGTGGAGCTAATGCCTCGATTATAACCACATCGCCTCTGTGATCGACATGTTTTATGTCTCCTCTGCGTGTATTAATATCATCCAGAATAGTTCCGAAATACTCATTGGGAACGGTTATTTCTACTTCCATAATGGGTTCCAGAAGCACCGGATTTGCTTTCTTATAAGCGCTCTTAAAAGCTCTGGAAGCGGCTATTTTATAAGCTATATCCGTTGAATCTATTTCATGATAAGAACCACCCGTCAAAGTAGCTTTAATTCTTAAAACTTCAAAGCCGCCCAAACTTCCTGAAAACATCGCTTCCCTTATTCCTTCCTCGACCGCGGATAAAAATTCCTTGGGTACTTCATCGGCTTTAGCTTCGTTTAAAAATTCAAATTCTTCGGAGGGTTCTATAGTCAAAACAACATCTCCGTATTGACCCTTACCTCCGCTCTGTTTTATAAATCTTCCCTCGGCAGTCGCTTTTTGAGTAATGGTTTCCTTATAAGAAACTCTGGGTGTCCTTACCCTGGTCTCGACTTTTGATTCTCTTTTTAACCTTTCCATAATAACCTCGAGATGGAGTTCTCCCATACCGTAAATTAAAGTTTCCCCCGTATCGGGATCTTTCTTTACAAGAAAAGTCGGATCTTCTTCATGAATCTTATTCAGGGCAAGCATAAGTTTCTCCTGGTCGGCGATAGTTCTGGGAGAAACGCTGGTAAAAATCACAGGCTCGGGCAGCCGGGGAGGTTCAAAAATGATGGGTTTCTCAGGGACAGATAAGGTATGTCCTGTCGACACTTCTGAGAGTCCTATAAAAGCGGCTATCTCTCCGGCTTCGATTGATTTTACTTCTTTCCTTTTATCCGCATGTATAAGAATAATTTTGGAAAGCCTTTCCAATTTATTCGAATTAACATTTAAAACTTTGTCGCCCTGATTTACTTTACCTGAATAAACTCTTACAAATGATAATTTACCATGAGGATCTGAAATTATTTTAAAAACTAAAGCGCTAAAAGGCTCTTTCGGGTTATTTTCTCTAACCTGTTTTTCCCCGGTCTTCGGATTCTTACCCTCCGGGGGAGGGACATCCAGTGGAGAAGGCAAATAATCCACAATAGCGTCCATAACTTTCTGAACGCCGATATTCTTTAGCGCGGTTCCACCGATAACAGGAAAAAAATCGGCGTTAATTGTACCTTTTCTGATAGCTCTTTTTAAAATATCCGGATCTATTTCTTCCTCTTTTAGAAATTTCTCCACAACTTCATCATCATGAAAGCTAACTCTATCCAGAAGTTCTTCTCTGTATTTAGCGGCTAAATCGGAATATTCTTCGGGTATAGGCATGGATTTAAACATAACACCTTTTTCGTCTTCCCATACCCAGGCATTCATTTCTACTACATCGATCATCCCTTTAACTTTATCATCAGAAATAAAAGGCAAACTTACAATCAAAGGTGTTACCTTAAGCCTTTCTTTCATCATTTCAACTGTTCTGAAAAAATCCGCTCCCTTTCTGTCCAATTTATTTATAAAGGTAATTCTGGGGAGATTATATCTGTCCGCCTGCCTCCAGACTGTTTCAGACTGTGCCTCCACCCCTTCCACTCCGCTGAATATAACAACACCTCCATCCAGAACTCTGAGACTCCTTTCTACTTCAACTGTAAAATCGACATGTCCGGGGGTATCTATCAAATTTATTCTTTTCCCCTTCCAGAAGATAGTAGTAGCGGCAGAAGTAATAGTAATACCTCTTTCCTTCTCCTGATCCATGTAATCCATGACCGTGGATCCTTCATCCACCTCGCCCAGACGGTGGACTCTACCGCTATAAAAAAGTATTCTTTCGGTAAGAGTTGTTTTACCCGCATCGATATGCGCAATTATTCCGATATTTCTGATATCAGGTATATCGACTCGCTTGCCTGAATCAAAATTCCGCGACATTAAAAATTCCTAAAATACTATAATAATTGGTTTTACCAGCCGAAATAGGCAAAAGCCTTGTTGGCTTCCGCCATCCTGTGTGTATCTTCCTTTTTCTTGTAAGCCGCGCCCTCTTTTCTGGACGCCGCAATAAGCTCATTACAGAGTTTATCCTTCATTAAATTTTCCCCTCTGCTTCTCGCGGCAGTTACCAGCCATTTGATCGCGAGAGAAAGTTTCCTCTCAGGCCTAACTTCCATCGGAACCTGATAAGTCTGTCCTCCTATTCGTTTAGGACGTACTTCTACCATGGGCTTTACATTATTAACTGCCTGATTAAACACATCGATGCCTTCTTTTCCTGTGCGTTCCGTAATGAGATCTATAGCTTCATAAAAAATTCTTTCTGCCACGCTTTTCTTGCCGTCTTTCATTATATTATTTATAAATCTGGATACAAGTTCCGAATGGTATTTATGGTCTGCTGCCACTTCTCTTATCAGAGCCCTTCTTCTCCTCATTTTTCCTCCCCGGAGCTGCTCTTAGGCTTTTTAGTACCATAACAGGAACGGCTCTTTTTTCTGTCTTCGACTCCGGTCGAATCGTAGACTCCTCTCACAATGTGATATCTTACTCCCGGCAAATCCTTAACTCTACCGCCTCTAACCAGAACTATGGAATGTTCCTGCAAAGCGTGTCCTTCTCCGGGTATATAAGCGCTAACCACTTTCCCGTTAGAAAGTCTTACTCTGGCAACCTTCCTTAAAGCCGAATTAGGCTTCTTGGGTGTAGTCGTATAAACTCTTAAACAAACACCTCTCTTCTGCGGACTGCCTTCCAGAGCAGGTGATTTTGTTTTCTTTTTCACCCTTTTTCTTCCTTTTCTAATCAATTGATTTATTGTCGGCATATATAAAACCTCCTATGCTCTTTTTGCTTCTTCTGCTTCTTGTGCTTCCTCTTTTTTGTATTTTAATTCTATATCTCTAAATTTCTTAAATCCAGTGCCGGCGGGTATCTTACCACCGATTATAACATTTTCCTTTAAACCCTTAAGATAATCAGATTTCCCTTCCAGGGCAGCATTTAAAAGCACCTTTGTAGTATGCTGGAAAGATGCCGCTGCTATCACCGATTCATGAGAAAGTGAAGAATGTGTAATGCCGAGTAACAGAGGCTCGAACGTAGCGGGCTTTCCTCCTTCACCGGCAACTTTCATGTTTGTTTCTTTGACTATCTTGGCATCCATAACCTGTCCTTCCAGGAAGGTGGTATCCCCGCTTTCAGCGATACGGACTTTCCTGAACATCTGTCGAACGATTATACCTATGTGTTTGTCATCTATGGTAACTCCCTGCATTCTATAAACTTCCTGAATTTCGTTGAGCAAATATTGCTGCGCGGCTATAACACCTTTTACTCTTAAGACATCGTGCGGATCAACAAATCCTTCGCACAATTTGTCACCGGCTTCTACTCTCTGCCCTTCGTGAACCATAAAATATTTACCATAAGGAACTTTATATTTCCTTTTATCTTTATCCGATTCTATATAGATATTTCTCTTTCCTCTCGAGACTTTACCGAAATGAACAATCCCGTCGATCTCAGATATTATAGCTTTATCCTTGGGGGATCGGGCTTCAACCAGAGCTTCGACTCTCGGAAGACCACCGGTTATATCCTGAGTACGCGCAATGTCACGCGGTTTTTTAGCCAGAAGAGCACCAACATCAACTTCAGCTCCGTCTTCAGTGAATAAATAAGAGCCTCTCGGTATTGGATATTCCGCCACTTTTTTATTTTTCGATCTGATCTCAATAGTAGGCAGATACTTACTCTTCGTACCATAAACCAGCATCCTTTGTCGTTTCCCGGATTCATCCACCATTTCTTTAAGAGTCACGCCTTCTTTAATATCAACGAATTTAACTTTACCTGCTTTTTCTGCTATTATCAAGTTGGAATACGGCTGATATTCAAAAAGAACTTCCCCTCTTTGAACTTCCTGATCATCTCTTATCTTAAGAACCGAACCATAAGGAACCCTATATTTCAATTTCCCTTCAGAATGAGTCAAATAAATCGAGGAATTCCTGGAAAGAACCACCAGCGGTTTACCTTTAACATCATTGTAAATTAAATCACTGGCGAATTGAACTTTGCCGTCTTTAGGAGCCTTCTGATAAGATTCTGCGGCTCCTCCGGATGCGATTCCTCCCACATGGAAAGTCCTCAAAGTCAACTGTGTTCCCGGCTCTCCTATCGACTGGGCGGCAATCACTCCCACGGCGGTTCCTATTTGAACTAAATCTCTTGTGGATAAATCTCTGCCATAACATTTCTGGCATATTCCTTCCTCGGATTCACAGGTAAGAACAGAACGTATCCTGACAGATTCCACACCGGCTTCTTCTATTTCATGGCCTGTTTCTTCGTTAATCCATTCTCCCGCCTGCACGATTATTTCACCCGTCAGAGGATGAATTACATCATCCGCCGTATAAGAACCTTCGATTCTGTCGAACAAAGACTCGACAACTTTCCCTCCTTCGACAAGAGCCGCTACATCTATACCCATAACCGTACCGCAATCTTCTTCGGTAATAACAACAGCCTGGGCTACATCGACCAATCTTCTCGTCAAATATCCCGCCTCAGCTGTTTTTAAAGCCGTATCAGTAAGACCTTTTCTTGCTCCGTGAGAGGAAATAAAATACTCCATTTCATTCAAACCTTCTTTAAAGGAATGAAGAATAGGAGTTTCGATGATAGCCTGCGAAGAAAGTTTTTTCTGAGGTTTTGCCATCAATCCTCGAAGACCGCAGAGCTGTCTGATCTGATCCATGTTTCCCCTGGCTCCGGAAGTACTCATCATATGGATAGGATTAAATCCTTCTCTATCTTCCGCCAGAGCTTTTTCTATTTCTTTTTCGATTATTTCTGTCGCTCGCGTCCAGGTATCGATAATCTTATTGTAACGCTCGCCTTCCGTGATGATCCCCTGAACCTTATGCTGCTTCTCCGCTTCCTGCACTTTCTTCTGTGCATCTTCAATAACTTGTTCTCTTTGCTCGGGAATAACCAGATCGGCGATACCAACCGTAAGACCAGACCTCGACGCGTATTCAAACCCCAATTCCTTAATCTGGTCCAGAAACTCAGCTGTTTTATCCATACCGACTTTTTTATAACATTCAAGCACTAAATTCTTCAAATTTTTACTTTCTAAAGATTCGTTTACCCACCTGAGTGGTTCGGGCACTATTTCATTAAAAATAACTCTTCCCACAGTTGTTTCCAACCACTCATCTTTATACCTTATCTTTATCCAATCATGAAGTTGAACTACTTTCTCTTCATGCGCGCAAATAACATCTTCAATGCAATCGAAGAAACGCGCTACTTCACCTTTTTTAGCTTTCGTAAGATAATAAATACCGATAACTATATCCTGGGTAGGAACCATTAAAGGCACGCCATTAGCCGGAGACAATATGTTTCTTGAGGCCATAATAATAAAATAACTCTCCAACTGGGCATAAGGCGATAACGGAACATGCACCGCCATCTGATCTCCGTCAAAATCGGCGTTAAATGGCGGACAAACCATGGGATGTATACGTATTGCGTTTCCTTCCACCAACTTCGGCAGAAACGCCTGGATAGAAACCCTGTGCAAAGTGGGTGCACGGTTTAAAAGAATCGGATAGCCATCTACAACTTCCTCCAGAAGATCCCACGCTTTAGGATCATTGGCCTCCAGAACTCTTCTTGCCTGCCTTATAGAATCGACCACACCTGTCTCTTCCAATTTTCTTATTATAAAGGGTTTGAAGAGCTCTTTAGCCATCTTTTTAGGAAGTCCGCATTCGTACAATTTCAGTGTGGGATCCACCGTAATTACGGATCTTCCTGAATAATCAACTCTTTTACCCAATAAATTTCTTCTGAACCTTCCTTTTTTACCCTTTAAAGAATCGGTCAGAGACTTGAGGGGTCTATTCCCTCTTCCGGTAATCGACCTGCTCAATCGCGAATTATCCAGTAAAGCGTCTACCGATTCCTGAAGCATCCGCATCTCATTTCTAAGTATTGTAGGAGGAGCGTCGATTTCCATTAAATTCTTTAACCTGTTGTTTCTGGTAATAACCCTTCTATAAAGATCGTTAACATCTGACGTCGCAAAAACTCCACCTTCAAGAGGAACAAGAGGTCTTACATCGGGCGGTATTACCGGCAAAACACGCAACACCATCCATTCCGGCTTATTTCCCGATTGAAGGAAAGCTTCCACAATAGAAAGTTTTTGTAGTAATTTTTTCTTTTTGTGTTTAGAAGATACTGAATTTATCTCTGTTTTAAGTTCTTTGGAAGTTTTATCGAGATCCAATTCTTTCAAAAGCTCGTATATCCCTTCTCCACCCATCTTGGCGACAAATGCGCCTTTATATTTATCTTTCAACCCTATATATTTTTCGTTAGAAATAACCTGACCTTTTTTAAGGGGAGCATCTCCCGGATCTATAACGATATAGGATTCATAATATAGAATTCTCTGCAGTTGTATCTTCTTCAGACCGAGTAACTTTCCTATAATACTGGGATTGACCTTGTAGTACCAGATGTGAACTACGGGCACCGCCAGTTCTATATGACCCATACGCTCTCTTCTGACACTGGATTTCGTAACCTCGACTTTACATCTTTCGCAAATATGACCTTTATACTTTGGTCCTTTATATTTTCCGCAGTTACACTCATAATCCTTAACAGGACCAAAAATCCTTTCACAGAACAATCCGCTCATCTCAGGTTTCTGAGTTCTATAATTTATCGTCTCCGCTTTCTTAACTTCGCCATGAGACCAGGACAATATCTTCTCAGGATAAGCGAGAGAAAACTTTATAATGTTAAAGTTTTTGGGTAATCCTTCTTTGAATTTCCCTTCATTAAATTTCATATTTATCCTCCTCGCCTTCCTTAAGAAGTTCGACATTTAAACCCAAACCTCTTAATTCTTTAATAAGAACATCAAATGAAGTCGGCAAGCCCGGTTCCGGTGGTGGATCTCCTTTTACAATAGCCTCGTAAGCTTTATTTCTTCCCTCTACGTCATCGGATTTTATGGTCAACATCTCCTGCAATGTGTGCGCAGCGCCGTAACCTTCCAGAGCCCATACTTCCATCTCTCCGAACCTCTGTCCGCCATATTGAGCTTTACCCCCAAGCGGCTGCTGAGTAATCAGAGAATAAGGTCCGGTCGCTCTGGCGTGATGCTTATCCTCTATCATGTGATAAAGTTTCATTAAATACATATAACCTACTGTTATTTTCTGATCGAAAGCCTCACCTGTCCTGCCATCGTAAAGAGTAACTTTCCCATCTTCAGGAAGATTGGCTTCCTTAAGCAGTTCTTTTATTTTTTCGATAGAAACCCCTTCAAAGATTGGACTACCAACTGTCATATTTAAATCTTTCGCAGCCCATCCAAGATGCGTTTCAAGGATTTGCCCCACATTCATTCTGGAAGGAACACCGAGAGGGTTAAGCACGACATCCACAGGCGTACCATCTTCCATAAAAGGCATATCTTCTTCCGGAACCACAGCTGCAACAACACCTTTATTTCCATGTCTTCCGGAAACTTTATCTCCTATAGATATTCTTCTTCGCTGGCCTATATAAACTTTAACCATCTTATTTACTCCCGCCGCCAGCTCATCTCCCTTCTCCGCAACTCGAAGAGCATTTTCCATCTGCTCTTCCATCTTTTCGATCAACTTATCTATCTTTTCTAAAAATTTCTGAATTTTAGAATAACCCTTTAAGTCCGCCCATTTATCCAATTTCGCCAGGTGTTTTTCTGTAATTGTTTGATTTTTTCTTACCAATACTTTCTTCTTTTTCCCTTTTTTAGAGGCCACATAAATCGAATCCTTAGCTTTTTTACCCAGAAGCTCCTCGGTAACAGCCGAAAGCTTCATATTTTTTAATTCCTCTATTTTATTGCCGTACTCTGATAACACTTTATCTATATTTGATTTACGAGCATTTCTTTCCAGAACCACAGTACCAATAACTACACCATGTACATCGGAAGGAACTCGGAGGGACGTATCTTTAACATCTTCAGCCTTCTTACCAAAAATCGCTCTTAAGAGTTTTTCCTCGGGGGTAAGTTCGGTTTCTCCCTTTGGAGAAATCTTACCTACCAGAATGTCCCCTTCTTTAATCTTGGCTCCGATTCTTACTATTCCTTCTCCATTCAAATTTGCGGCACTTTCTTCAGAAACGTTAGGTATTTCTCTGGTAGTTTCCTCGGAACCCAATTTTGTATCTCTTACTTCACATGTATACTCTTCGATATGATATGAAGAAAAAATATCTTCCTTCAAAAGTCTTTCAGAAACCACTATCGCGTCTTCGTAATTCCAGCCGAAATACGGCATAAGAGCAACCAAAACATTCTGACCGAGCGCGAGTTCACCACCGGAAGTGGCTCCCCCATCTGCGATTATATCTCCCGCTTTTACTTTATCGCCTTTACTGACAATAGGTTTCTGGTCGACACAAGTATCCTGGTTAGTTCTTTCAAACTTTCTCAATATATAAATGTCATAAGGCTCATCAGAACTGCCATTCTCTTTAGCTTTAATCCATATTTCATCCGCAGAAACCTTAATGACGACTCCATCCCTTGTAGCAACAACTACTGTACCGGAATCTTTGGCAACCTTTCTCTCTATTCCGGTTCCCACAAGCGGAGCCTCGGGTTTTATCAACGGGACTGCCTGACGCTGCATATTTGAACCCATCAAAGCTCTGTTGGCATCATCGTGTTCTAAAAAAGGAATAAGAGAAGAAGAAACCGAAACAAGCTGTTGAGGTAAAAGATCTATGTAATCCACTTCTTCTCTTTTCACAAAAGGATATGTATCTCTATGCCTGGCGAGAACATATTCATCGACAATCTTTCCTTTCTTGTCTACTTTCAAATTAGCCGGCGCTATAGTATACTTATCTTCTTCATTTACATTGAGATATTCAACTTCATCGGTTATAATACCTTTTTTAACCTTTCTATAGGGCGTCTCTATAAATCCGTCCTCATCTATCCTTGAAAGAGAAGCAAGCGATGTTATAAGACCGATATTAGGCCCTTCGGGTGTTTCAATGGGGCAAATACGACCGTAATGAGAATAATGTACATCTCTTACAGCAAAACCCGCGGTATCCCTGGTAAGACCCCCCGGACCAAGCGCTGACAAACGTCTCTTATTTGTAAGCTCTGCCAATGGATTTGTCTGATCCAGAAATTGAGAAAGCTGCCCTGTGGCAAAGAAAGAATTCAAAACTCCTTTAATCTGTCTGGAGTTTATAAGTTCTTGAGGAGTTATATCGGAATCCTCAGAAACAACCATCCTCTCGGTAATGGTCTTAGCCATTCTTCTGAGAGCTACACGGAATTGATTTTCCAATTGCTCTCCCACCGTTCTTATTCTTCTGTTTCCAAGATGGTCTATATCATCTTCTTCTCTTTTCCCATCCGCCAATTCCATCAGACCTTTAACTACATTTATAAAATCGTCGGTAGCAAGGCATAGCAAATTTTCGTCTACATTTTGATTCAACTTTCTATTTAAAACATGCCTTCCCACTTTGGATAAATTAAATCTTGTGGGATCAAAAAAAGAAGAAGTAAAATAATCCTTGGCAATTCTCAAATTCGGCGCGTCAGTTCCCCTGAGGAAACGATAAATATCAAGAATCGCATCTTTTCCGTTTTTTGATTTATCTTTTCTAAAAGCATTCAGAATATAATTAACCGACTTCTTCTCGACTCCTGAAAGTACCGGAACTTTTTTCAATCCGGCTTCTTTAATTTTATCAATACAATCTTCTTCTATATTATTTCCTGCCTGAAGTATAACTTCTCCAGTCTCCTCAGCTACAACATCTCTGGCAAGAATCCTGTCCACGCTTTTTTTATCTACTTTAATCTCTTCCCTATCGAAAAAAAGAGCGAGAATTTGCTCTGAATTATTCCATTTCCCCTCAACGGCTTCGAGTTCAGCATCGATTTCTTTTATACGGTCTACATGCTTTTGATTATATTCTTTTTCCTTTAAAAGTTCTACAAGTTTTTTTCTCTCTTCCTCGAGTTCTTTAATATCTTCAAGATACCCCAACGCTTTAATAAGAACCGTAACAGGAAAATTGCGTCTGCCATTTAAATTTACTTTAATAGCCTCGGTCAACTTTATATTGAACTTCAACCAGGACCCTCTATCGGGAATTATTTGAGCATTATATTTGCTCCGAACTTCGTCGACTTCTTCTTCTTCGAAATATACTCCGGGAGCTCGATGCATTTGGGAGATTATAACTCGTTCTACACCATTTATAATAAAATCCCCTCTCTTTGTCATCAAAGGAAAACTTGCAAGGAAAACATCCTGTTCTATAGACTGCTTAACTTCTCTCGGGGGCTCAAACCCTTCTATTTCCTCTGATAATTTCACTTCTTCGGGTTCTTCATATTCAATCAGTCTGAATCTACCATAGAGAGACGCAGAGTAGGTAAGCTCCTTCTCTTTCGACTGTTCCGGAGAATATTTTGGTTCATCAAAATAGTAGTATAAATATTCGATTTTATACCTACCATGAATATCCTCTATAGGAAAGACCTCTCTAAAAACCGATTCCAGACCAATATCAGGTCGATTTTCCCGATCGTCGTTATATTCCAGCAGAATAAATTTCTCGAAAGAATCTCTCTGGACAGATAAAAAATCCGGAGGATTAAATTCGATATCCTCCAAACTGGCTAATCTAACTCCATTAACAAAAAACTTCCTTTTTGGAGTCAACAGATTACCTCCTTTTATAAAAGTTCTAACGCCGATTACTTGATTTCTACTTCTCCGCCTGCTTTCTCAATAGTAGATTTAATGGACTCAGCGTCTTCTTTTGAAGTTCCTTCCTTTAATAATGAAGGAGCCGACTCTACAAGTTCTTTCGCTTCTTTGAGTCCCAGGGAGAGCAAAGATCTAACTTCTTTAATAACAGCAAGTTTACTATCGCCAAAAGATTTCAGCGTAATGTTAAATTCGGCTTTTTCTTCTCCTTCTTTTGCACCTTCACCAGCAGCTACTCCGGCTGCCTGAACCACAGGAGCCATAGCCGTAACACCAAATTTCTCTTCCATCGCTTCAACCAGACTGTTCAATTCAAGGATCGTCATATCTCCGATTAAATCAATAACTTTCTCAGCATTTTTGGATAATTTTGTCCCTTCTGCCATTATTCCTCCTTTTGTTTGGCTATCTCAGATAAAACTACCATTAATTTTCTTGTTATCCCCGACAAAATAAAAACAAATTTGCTTAAAGGAGCATTCATAGAAGATAACATTTTTCTATAGAGCTCATCTTTAGGCGGTATTGCTGCTAATTTTCCGAAGGTTTCAAAATTAAAATATTTCCCTTCAATAAAACCGCCGTTAACAACCAGGCTTTCATTTTCTCCTCTGAAATCAGAAATGGTTTTCAGAGGCAGCAGGGGATCTTCGTAACCAAAAACTAAAGCTGTCGGACCTTCCACCAATTTCTCTATGTCCACGTCTTCGTTTTCGTTATCAAAAGCTTTCTTTATCAAAGTGTTTTTAAAAACCTTTAACTCAGCGTTTTGTCTCTTCAGGCTTCTCCGAAGATCATTAAGCTGAACCGCTTTCAAACCCGAAAAACCGGTAAAACATAAAGAATTTGATTTTTTATATCTTTCGCTAATTTCTTTTACAATAATCTCGTTTTCTTTTACACCCATATTAACTCCCCGTAATCATTTTACCAGTAAATTTGTGTCGATTTTAACACTCGGACCCATCGTCGTAGATATTGCTACTCCTTTCAAATATTGCCCCCCCACCGACGAAGGTTTTACACTCCATATTTTATCAATTAACTCTTTAAAGTTCTCATATAATTTATTGTCTTCAAAAGAAGCTTTTCCTACAGGCACATGAAGATTTCCACCCTGGTCGACTTTAAAATTAACCTTTCCTTTCTTAATTTCTTGTACAGCCTGGCCTATATTTTTGGTAACGGTTCCGGTTTTAGGGGTAGGCATTAATCCTCTCGGACCAAGTATCTTACCTAACTTACCAATTTTGGGCATCATTTCGGGAACAGCTACGATAGCGTCGCACTCGAGCCAGCCTTTTTCAATTTTTTCCACAAAATCCTGACCTCCTACCCAATCGGCGCCGGCTTCTTCTGCCTCTACCTGCTGTTCTCCTTCGGCAAAAGCAAGCACTTTCTTTTCCTTTCCCGTCCCGTGAGGAAGAAGAATCGTACCCCTAACCATTTGATCCGCCTTTTTGGGATCTACATTTAATTTTACGGCAACTTCGACTGTCTCGTCGAACTTGGCGGAAGCCATTTTTTTAATCTTAGTGATGGCTTCCTTAATTTCGGACTTTTCTTCCCTGGAACGAGAAGCGCTTATCTCATTATATCTCTTGCTTCTCTTCATTATTCACTCTCCTCTATCAACAAGCCCATAGAATTAGCAGTACCTTCTATAACTTTTACGATAATATCTATATCATCGGTGTTGAAACTTTCTTTCTTCTTCTCCGCAATTTCTCTTAATTGCTTTCTCTTGATAGCCGCGACTTTCTCTCTATTTGGTTCTCCCGAACCCTTAACAATACCCGCGGCTCTTTTCAATAGGAACGAAGTAGGAGGGCTTTTCATTATAAAATCAAAAGAATTATCCCTGTAAACTGTGATGATTACAGGTATCAAATCATTTCCCCGTCCTTTACTTCTTTGATTAAACTGATTGCAAAATTCCATTATATTTACTCCATATTGCCCAAGAGCAGGCCCCACAGGAGGCGCCGGAGTAGCCTGTCCCGCCTGTATCATTAATTTAATCTGTCCCTTTTCTTTTTTTGGTGGCATTTTTACTCTCCTAAATTGGTTCAACCTGATTATAACTTAATTCGACCGGTGTAGATCGGCCGAAAACCGTAACTAAAACAATCAATCTTTCTTTTTCTCTGTTTAACTCTTTAATTGTACCATTGAAATCAGTAAATGGCCCATCGATTATTCTCACGGTCTGTCCTTCTAAAAATCTTGTATCGCTGACCTCTTCCACAGTATCCATAAGTCCGAGTATTTTCTCCGCCTCTTCATCTGATATCGGCTGTGCGCCTTTTTTCCCCAAAAACCCCATCACTTTTGGCGATTCAGCTATCAGCTGCGTCACAGCATCATCTTCTTTAGCATGTATCAGAATATAACCAGGGTATAATCTTTTCTCTTTCTGTTTAATTTCTCCGCTTTTATCCCTGACTTTAATCATTCTTTCCGGGACAATAATCTGATCGATCAAGTCATCCATCTTCATCTTCTTCCTTTGCTCGGCAAGATATTTGCAGATAACCTTTTCCTGCCCCGTAAATACATGAATTATAAACCACCTGTAGTTATTATTCGAGCTCATAAATATTATCTAACCAATAAAATAAAGAACCTCGAAAAGAGAAGATCCAACACCCATATAACTAATGTCAGAATACCCGAAAAGACTATAACGACTCCAGTCGAAGCCCATATTTCCTTTCCCTTCGGCCAGGAAACTTTGAATAATTCCTGTTTTACTTCTTTAAAAAAAGTTACTATCTTCTCTAACATTTCATCTCCTAAATGCAGGCCTGGGAGGACTTGAACCCCCAACCCCCGGATTTGGAGTCCGGTGCTCTAGCCAGTTGAGCCACAGGCCTATTTTTCTTTATGAAGCGTATGCTTCTTACAACGAGGGCAATACTTCTTTAGTTGCAATTTCCCACCCTGAGTTTTTGCCCTGCTCGTCGTATAATTATGATTACGACATTCACCACAAATTAAACGAACAATTATATTCAAGCTTTACTCCTCGATTGCTGTTACCACACCGGCACCGACAGTCCTTCCGCCTTCTCTCACCGCAAATCTGAGCTCTTCTTCCATGGCTATCGGGTGTATTAATTCTACTTCCATCTCAAC
>Ga0272443_10001768_pt1 | contig 29860 bp, 25 predicted proteins | sample SSMAcet12_FD_193581 | JGI IMG/M metagenome (GOLD analysis project Ga0272443, IMG submission 193581) | Marine sediment archaeal communities from Little Sippewissett salt marsh, Falmouth, MA, United States - SSM-Acet-12 | ecosystem: Environmental > Aquatic > Marine > Wetlands > Sediment ... | reverse complement strand
GCCATGGCCGCCGTCGCGGGCCTGCTCTTCCTCATCGCGTTCCTCTTCTCGCCGAGCCAGGGTCTGGTGGCCCGCCTGCTCCGGCGCCGCCGCCTGCGGGCCCGCCTGGCGGGCCAGCTCCTGATGCTGCACCTGCGCGAGTCGGGAGCGCCGCGGCCGCGCGCCGATCTCGAGCGGCGCTTCGGCTGGGATCCGGCGACCCTGGACCGCGTGCTGCGCCGCCTGCGGGCCGAGGGCCTGGTGGCGGCCGAGAACGGCGGCCTGCGGCTCACCGCTGGCGGGGGCCTGGCCCTGCGCGAGGCCGGTCTGGACCAGGTCGCCCACAGGGACTGAGAAGAAATCCCGCGAACGGAGACGGGCGGCGATTTTCCTTACTACTTCCTCGAATTCACCCTAGACTCCTCTCCGGATCCGCCGCCGCGATCACCGCCGGATCCGGGGAGAGTGCCATGCGAAACGTCCTCGTCGCCGCCGTCGCGATCCTGGCCGTCGCGGCCTCCGCGGCCGCCCAGGATTCGCCGGCCGGGCGCTGCCTGACCTGCCACAAGGAGAAGTCGCCGGGCCTCTACCGGCAATGGTACGGATCGGCCCACGCCGACCATCAGGTCACCTGCATCGACTGCCACCGCGCCCGCCGGGGCGAGGCCGACGCCTTCGAGCACGAGGGGGCGCTCATCGCCACCCTCGTCACGCCGCGCGACTGCGGCGTCTGCCATGCGAAGGAGACGCGCGAGGTGGACGCCTCCTACCACGCCACGGCCGGCCTCATCCTCGAGTCGGCCGACGCCTACATGGCCCACGCCGCCGGGGGTGACCCCGCCGCCGTGGCGGGCTGCGCCTCCTGCCACGGGGCCCGCGTGGAGATCGACGCGGCCGCGGAGAACCGGCTCGGCCATCGCAGCTGGCCCAACTCGGGCATCGGCCGGCTGAATCCCGACGGCAGCAAGGGCGCCTGCAGCGCCTGCCACACGCGCCACGCCTTCGACAAGGCCCAGGCGCGGCGCCCGGAGTCCTGCAGCAAGTGCCACCTCGGACCGGACCATCCCCAGAAGGAGATCTACGAGGAGTCCAAGCACGGCAACACCTACTACACGCACGTGGCGGAGATGAACCTCAACGCCGATCCCTGGGTCGTGGGCCGCGACTACTGGGCCGCGCCCACCTGCGCCACCTGCCACATGTCGGCCACGCGCAACCAGCTCTTCACCCACGACGTGGGGCAGCGCATCTCCTGGTCCCTGCGCCCACCGATCTCGAAGCGGAAGGAGAACTGGGAGGAACGCCGCCGCAACGGCCAGGACGTGTGTCTGGCCTGCCACGGCCAGCCCTTCGTGGACGGCCACTACCGCCAGTTCGACGGGGTGGTCCGACTCTACGACGACAAGTTCGCCCGGCCGGCCGGCGAGATCATGGCCCTGATCCGGGAGAAGGGACTGCTGGAGCGCCAGGCGGCCTTCGCCAACGACATCGAGTGGATCTACTGGGAGCTGTGGCACCACGAGGGCCGCCGCGCGCGCCACGGCGCGGCCATGATGGGGCCCGACTACACCTGGTGGCACGGCATCTACGACGTGGCCCATAACTTCTACTTCGAGTTCCTGCCGGCGGCCGAGGCCACCGGCGACGCCGACGTCCTGGCGCGGGTCGAGGCCCTCTACGCGGATCCCATGCACGCCTGGGTGAAGCGGCCCACGGCGGACATCAAGGCCGACATCAGGTCCGGGGCGCTGCAGGAGATCTACCGCGACCTCTACGCGCCGGAGTAGGGCGCCGTGCTGCGCCGCTACCTGAACTTCGTCCGCGGCGTGGGCGCCGACTGGGTCGGGCGCCTGGGGATCTCCCTGACCACGGCCGCCTTCCTGGTCTTCCTCTTCCTCGAGCTGATGCGGATCCTGGGCGTTCTGACCAACGCCTACGTCGGGCTGGTCACGTACCTCCTCCTGCCCGCCCTCTTCGTGCTGGGGTTGCTGCTCGTTCCCCTGGGCTGGCGGCGCGCCCGCCGGCGGTTCGGCCTGAGTTCGCGCGAGCTGGCGGAGGCGCGCTTCGGCCGCTCCGCCATGCGTCCCGGGCTGGCCGGCGCCTCGGTGTTCGGCGTCATCGCCCTGCTGACGGGGATCAACCTCGTCTTCCTCGGCGGCGGCACCGCGCGGATGCTCCACTTCATGGATCAGCCGCGCTTCTGCGGAACCGCCTGCCACGGCGTGATGATCCCCGAGTGGACCACCTACCAGGCCTCGCCCCACGCCCACGTGCACTGCGTCGAGTGCCACGTGGGGGAGGGCTTCCGGGCCCTGGTGGACTCGAAGATCAGCGGTCTCCGGCAGCTCGTCTCCGTGACCTTCGACCTGCACGAGCGGCCCATCCCGACGCCGGTGCGCGAGCTGCGCCCGGCGCGCGAGACCTGCGAGCGGTGCCACTGGCCCGACCGGTTCTACGGCGACCGCATCAAGACGTGGGTCCGCCACGAGCCCGACAGCGCCTCGACGCCCCGCTACACGACGCTCGCCCTCAAGATCGGCTCCGGGCGCGGCGCCGGCGGCGAGATCCACTGGCACGTCGCGGCCGGCAACGAGGTGCGCTACGCCTCCGTGGACGACGAGCGCCGGGAGATGGCCTGGGTGGAGCTGCGCCTGGCGGACGGCGGCGCGCGGCGCTTCGTCAACCGCCGCGTCCGGGCCGACGCCGGACGCGCCGCCGAGGTGCGCGTTCTCGACTGCGTGGACTGTCACAACCGCGCCACGCACATCTACGAGGATCCGGAACGGGGCGTCGACGAGCGCCTGGCGCGCGGCGAGCTGGATCGAAGCCTGCCCGGCATCAAGGCCGCGGCCCTGGCGGCCGTGCTGCCGCTCTACGCCGACGCCGCGGCGGCCGAGCGGGGTGTCGCCACCGGCCTGCGGGCGGCCTACGCCCGCGAGCGCCCGGACATCCTGATCTCGCGCGCGGAGGACCTGGACCGGGCCGCCGCCGTGCTCCAGGCCATGCATCGGCGCAACGTGCACCACGCCATGCGCGTGGGCTGGAACAGCTATCCGGATCACCGGGGCCACGCCGACGGCGGCGGCTGCTTCCGCTGCCACGACGCCGACCTGCGCGACGAGACGGGCGCCGCCGTCCCGCACGACTGCACGCTCTGCCATTCCATCCTCGCCCAGGACAGCCCCCTGCCCTTCGAGTACCTCTCGCCGGCCGCCGCGGACGATCCCGAGCGGCTCCACCGGGAGGCCCTGCGGCGGGAGTTCCTCGAGCGGACGCCCTGACGGCGGCGGCCCGCCACGGCGGTGCGTCCGCTTGACGCTTCCGGTACCGCGACCCTATACTCCCACCACTCGGTCGCTCCAAACCCTTTCGAGACAGGCGGTTTCCATTGCATCGCAGCTCCCCGCGCCGCGGTCCCCTGCCCGGATCGTCCGCGGCCGCCCTCGCCCTGGCCCTGCTGCTCGCCGCCCCGCTCCTCCACGCGGCGCCCGTCCCGGCCCCGCCGTCGCCGGCGACCGGCCTCGAGGCGGCCGCGCCGCCCGCGGCCCCGCGCCCGCTGGGCGAGGCGGCCCGCGCGCGCCTGGCGGCCCTGCTGGAAGGAACGTCGCCCCGCGAGGGCGGGCGGCAGACCGTCCGCTGGCTCGGCATCCTCGTGGAGTTCGCGGACCGCGTCTTCCCGGAGAGCTACGCGGAGCAGGTGGATCCCCTGGATATCTGGCAGGAGGTGCCCCAGGACTCCTTCGTCGTGACGGAGCGACGGCCCTGGTTCCTCAATCTCATGCGCCAGGTGGACGAGTACTACCGCACCGTGTCCGGCGGGTGGGTGGAGCTGGACTACGTCCTGGCCGACTCCATCGCCGTGCTGTCGGAGGACATGGGCTTCTACGGCGACGACGAGCTGCCCTGGGCCCACGGCCTGCGCCTGCTGGCCGCGGAGGCCGTGCCCCAGCTCGATCCCTACGTGGACTTCTCCGCGTGGGACCTGGTCACCTTCATCCACGCCGGCCCCGGCCAGGAGTCCGACCTTCTGCAGAACTCCTCCGAGCAGCTCTGGTCCGGCTACCTGGACGCGGCGAGCCTGAGCGAGGCCTTCGCCGATTCGGTCTCGACCGAGCCCGGCTTTCCGGGCATCGCCACGGACGACCTGGGCGGCGCCTTCGTCCTGGAGCGCTTCGGCCTCGCGCCCGAGATAGAGCGCGAGGAGGAATACGTGCCGCCCTTCATCCTGGGCGCGCAGGGCGTCTACGCCCACCAGGTGGCGGGCTACCTTGGTCTCGTCGGCCTCGGGGACTACGTGGATCCGCGCGCCCAGGGCGCCGGGAACTTCGACCTCATGGCCGCCGGCCTCTGGAACGCGCTCGGCATCGTGCCCGGTCCGCCCTCGGCCTTCAACCGCATGCTCCTGGGCTGGGCCGATCCCCTGACCATCGCGCGCGCCGAGGCCGAGGACTCGGATCCGTCGGGGGGCGTGGAACTCCATCTGCGCGGCTGGGAGCAGGCCGGCGACAGCCTGCTGCTGCGCTTTCCCGTCACCGACCGCGAGTACTTCCTCGTGGAGAATCGCAACCAGGACGCCGACGGCGACGGCGCCTTCACCTTCGGGGACGCCAACGGCAACCGCGTCCTCGACAACGCCGACAGCCTGCTCGGCGCGGAGCTGGACTACTTCACGACGCAGCTCAACGCGAGCGACACGCTGCCCGGCAGCGGCCTCCTCTTCTGGCGCGTGGACGAAGAGCTTCTCCGGCTGACCTTCGACTGGGACAGCAACGTCATCAACGGCTTCAACGACCACTACGGCGTCATGCTGCTCGAGGCCGACGGCTACCCGGACCTGGCCACGGTCAGCTACGCCAGCGAGGCCTACGGCAGCGACTACGACGCCTTCCGCGACGGCGACGCCGTCCTGCCCGTCACGCAGACGGCCCTGGACCAGGCCACGCTGCCTTCCACCCGCACGGCCGAGGGCGCCGACAGCGGCTGGCGCTTCCACGGCATCGGCCCCGCCGGACCGGTCATGGACCTGACGGCCCGCTGGGAGCCCGCCTGGGCGCTGGCCGAGACCGTGGTGCCGGGCCGCCTGCCCCTGGGCGATCCCCTCGTGGCGGACCTGCTCGATGACGGCCCCGGCCGCCGGGAGCTGCTCGTGGCCGCCACCGACAACGACGGCGCCGGGTGCTGGCTCTACGCCTTCGACGCGTCCGGCGCCACTCTGGCGGACGCCGACGCGAACCCGGACACCCCCGATCCCCTGGTCGCCCTGGACGCTCTCCCCGCCGGCTCCCCGGCGGCCGGCGACCTGGACGGCGACGGCGACGACGACATCGTGCTGCTCCTCGCCGACGGGCGCCTCTTCGTCTGGGACGCGGCGACCCTCGCGGCGTCCGGCGCGCCCGGCCCGCCGCTGGCCACGCCCGTCGACAGCGCCGCCTTCACGCCGCTGCTCTTCGACCTGGACCGCCGCGCGGACGGCGGCTCCGACGAACCGGGCCTGGAGATGCTCGTCATGGGGGTCGGTCCCGACAGCCTCGAGACGGAGCTGCTCTGGCTCGACGGCGACGGCGCGGCCTACGCGGGCTTCGCCGATTCGCTGGCCGTCCTCTGGCCGGCGGCGCTCGCCGGCACGCCGGCCGGGGACGCCGCGCTGGCCTGGGAGGTGGCGCCCGCCGAGCGGGGCCACCAGCATCCCGCCCCCGACGCCGCCTTCGTCAACGTCTGCCTGACGGACACGGTCCTGGCCGGCACCGTCCACCGGCTCCAGGTCTGGCGCGACGAGGCCGCCTGGGCCGGCCTCGACGCGCTGCGCTCGCGGTCGGTCGCGCTGACGGTGCCCGCCGACGGGCCGGTGCGCCTGGCCTCGGGCGACATGGACGGCGACGGCACCGACGAGCTGCTGGTGGAGACCGCCGGCGGCGTGGCCCTCTGGCACGCCGGCGGACGCTGGAGCGGCGCCCTGGCCGGCGACAGCCTCCTGGTCCTCGACCAGGCGGGGGGGCGGGGCGGCCTGGCCCTCCTGCCCGCCGACCTGGACGGCAACGGCGCCCTGGCGGCCCTGGCCCTGGACATCGACCGCGTCGCCGCCTGCGATCCCGACGCGGCCCTGCTCACCGGCTGGTTCCTCGCGGTGCCCCAGACCGACCCGCCGCCCGATCCCGCCAGCCCGGCCGTCTGGGCACTGGCCCGCCGCGACGCCGGCGACCGGGACTGGCCCCTCCTGTTCACGCGCGACGGCCGCCTCTTCGCGGGGCGCGACGCCCTCGCCGCCGGCGAGCCCGTGCTCACGGGCGCCAACCTGGCGGGCTCGCCCGCCCTGGCCGACGGCGACGGCGACGGACTGCTGGAACTCTACGGCGTCTCGGGATTCTCGCCCGTCCTGGGCACGACGGCCGGCGAGGACACGCTCCTGATCGACGCCCGGCTGCGTCTGTGGCGGGCCGAGACGGAGTGGAGCGCCCTCCCCGGCGCCTGGGGGCAGGGCGGCGCCAACGCCGCGCGCACGCGCCGCGTGGGCCCGGGCCGGGCGGTGGCACCGCCCGCCGCCGGCGCGCCGGCCTTCCTCGAGGCCTACGCCTATCCCAATCCGGCCGGAGAGCGCCTGACCTGGCGCGTCCTCACCGACGACGCCGACCGCTTCACGGTGACCCTCTTCGATCTGGAAGGGCAGGAGCTGTGGAAGGGCGAAGGCCTCACGGACGGCCTGTCCGCCTGGGAGCGGGAGCTCAGCCTTGTCGGGCTCGCGCCGGGCGTGTACCTTTATCGCATCGCATCGGAGCGCACGGGGCGCCTGGAAGTCGGGCGCCTGGCCGTCATCCGCTGAGCCATGGGAGAGACGATGAGCCCCATCCTACGCACGCTGATCGCCGCGGTCCTCGCCCTGGCCCTGGTCGCCCCTGCCGTCTCCGCCTACGAACCCGGCACCTCCGGGCTCCTCTTCCTGCGCCTGGGCGTGGGGGAGCGCGCCGCGGGGATGGGCGAGGCCTACACGGCCGTCGCCCGGGACGCCACGGCCCTCTACTGGAACCCCGCCGGCCTGGGCGGCATGGAGGGCACCCAGCTCCACCTCACGCACAACGAGTGGCTGCAGTCCCTCCGCCAGGAGTTCGTCGGGGTGGCGCACGCCACGGACCTGGGCACCTTCGCCCTGGGCTTCACGGCCCTCAGCCAGGACGATCTCGAGCTGCGGGAGGAGCTGCCCAGCGCCGAGCCCCTGGGCCACTTCAGCGCCTTCGACCTGGCCTTCCACGCCGGCTACGGCCGCGTCCTGATGCGCGACGTCCAGGCCGGCCTGGCCGTCAAGTTCGTCTACAGCCGGCTCTACGAGGACAACGCCAAGGGCCTGCTGATTGACGCGGGCCTGCGCCACGACACGCGCATCCCCGGCCTGAGCGTCGCCGCGGCCCTCCAGCACTTCGGTGGCAAGTTCAAGTACGTCGCCGACGAGTTCGACGCGCCGCGCACGATCCGTCTCGGCGCGGCCTACCGCCCGCCCCGTGATATGGGGCCAGGCGGTTGCCTGCTGCTGGCTTACGACCTGCTGCTGCTCAGCGACGGCGACGTCAGCACGGACGACACCGTCGGTGAGAGCACCTCCCTCAACGCCCGCCACCACTTCGGCGTGGAGTACGACTATCGCGGCCAGGCGGCCCTGCGGGCGGGCTACAAGGCCGGATACGATTCCCAGGGATTGAGCTTCGGGGCGGGTCTGCGCTGGCGGCAGTTCGTCTTCGACTACGCCTTCCTCGCCGTGGACAACGACCTGGGCAACGCCCACCGCTTCGGCATCACTCTCGATCTGTAGGCGCGGCGTCCTCGCGACCGGCCGCTGGGGACGGCCCGCGGACCTCTCCGTCCGCGGGGCACGGGCCTCCGGCTGGCGCCGGCGCGATCCAGTCTGCGGCGGGGCCGTCGGGATCCGCCACGTTCCGGGCGGGGTAGACGCCGCCGCGATCGTCGCGCAGTTCCAGGACGCCGCCGGTCAGACGCGCGTAGCTGAAGCGCTCCACCCAGTCCCCCAGGCAGAGGATCTCCCAGTCCCGGTAGAGGTAGTGGAATCCCAGGTGCAGGTGGCCGAGGACGAGGACGTCGAAGTCCTCGTCCAGCAGCCGCCGCAGCTTCAGCGGGCGCGGCGGCCGACCCGCCCGCCGGTGGCGCTCCTCCTGCCGCCGGCTCGCCGACGCGAGGCGCCGTGCCGCCCAGTAGGTGAAGTCGGGGTGGAGGATGCGGGCGGCGCCGACGAAGAGCGGGTGGCGGATCACGGCCTTCAGAGCCAGGTAGCCCCGGTCGCCGCTGAGGGACTCGTCCCCGTGGTCGATGAGCAGGCGGCGCCCCTGGTGCTCGGCGCGCAGGCCGTCGGGAGCCAGGTCGAAGCCCATCTCGTCGCGCAGGAAGGAACCCAGCCAGTAGTCGTGGTTGCCGCCGATCAGCGTGACGCCGGTGCCGGCCTCGCGCAACCTGCGAAGACCCAGCAGTATGTCGGTGTAACCCCGAGGCGCCGCGCTACGGTATTCCAGCCAGAAGTCGAACAGGTCGCCGACCACGTAGAGGCGCTCGGCGCCCGCGATATGTTCCAAAAATGCGACGAAACGGCGGCGGCGCTCCCGCTCGGCCGCGTCCGGCCGGGTCCGGAAGTGGGAGTCGGAGACGAAGTAGACGGGCCGGGAATCCATATCCTTGCCTCTGCGAACGATTTGAGGGTTCCGCGGGATTCTCCGGGAACGTGTCGAGAATATACGGGAACCGGGGGACTGCCAAGGGGTAAGAGACCGGCCAATCGAGCAGGCGAGGATCGTTACGGAATCATGCATTGCCTGCGGAAAGAAATGGGAATACCATTAAAACAGAAGGATTAAGGGGAAACGGGATGAACTGCAAAGCGAGCACGCTGGCCGCCCCCGGGCGGCGGATGGGCACCGGTCCAAGTTGGGTGCTCATGCTCGTCCTGGCGGCGGGAGTCGTCGCGGCGCCGGTCGCGAACGCGGACGGGGATGTGCCCGTCAGCCCGTTCCGGCAGGTCGCCGAGAAGGTAGTCCCGGCCGTCGTCTCCATCGAGGTGACGCGCAGCGTTGAGGTGTCGCTGCGAGACCATCCCTTCTTCGAGCAGTTCCGCTTCTTCATGCCCGAGCGCGGCGCGCCCGAGAGGCAGGAGACCATCCCCGGCTCCGGCTCCGGCTTCATCATCGACGCCGACGGCATCGTGATCACCAACCATCACGTGGTGCGCGACACGGAGAGCATCACCATCACCCTTCCCGGCGAGCGCGACGGCTACGCCGCGGAGCTGGTGGGCACCGACTCCAAGACCGACCTGGCCGTCCTACGCGTCCTGGACGCCGACGGTCGCCGCTTCCCCTTCCTCGAGCGCGGCCACAGCAGCGACGCCCGCGTGGGGGACTGGGCCATCGCCGTCGGCAATCCCCTCGGCCAGCTCGAGGGCTCCCTCACGGTGGGCGTCATCAGCGCCAAGGGGCGCACCGACCTCGCCATCGCCGGCGGCGCTCCGGCCTACCAGGACTTCATCCAGACCGACGCGGCCATCAACTTCGGCAACAGCGGCGGTCCCCTGGTGGACATCCACGGCCGGGTCATCGGCATCAACACGGCCATCAACGCCTCGGGCCAGGGCATCGGCTTCGCCATCCCCATGGACCTGGCCAACAACGTCATCGACCAGCTCATCGCCAACGGCCGCGTGGTGCGGGCCTACCTGGGCGTCCTGCCCCAGGAGCTGGACCGCCGGACCGCCGAGGCGCTGGGCCTGGACATCGACCGCGGCATCCTCATCGACGACGTCGTGACGGGCACGCCCGCCGATCAGGCGGGGCTGCGGCCCGGCGACGTCATCACCGAGTTCGACGCCGTGCCCACGGAGGAACTCTCCCACTTCCGCTTCCTCGTCGCCGAGAAGGGCGTCGGGGATCGCGTCGCCATCCGTGTGCATCGCGACGGAAAGGAACTCGACAAATCCGTCGAGCTGGTGGAATATCCCGAGGACGAGCGCGAGCTGGAAGCCCGTCCCCACCGGCGCGACTGGCTCGGCATCGAGGTGGAGGACCTGGCCGGCAGCGAACTGGCGGCCAGCCTCTCCGTCGAGGCCAGCGAAGGCGTCATCGTCACCCGCGTGCGTCCGGGCAGTCCTGCCGAGCGCGCGGAACTGCGCGTGGGCGACGTTATCCAAAAGATCAAGAACATCAGGATCGAGGACCTCGAGGACTTCCGGGAGGCTCAGGAGAAGTTACGAGACAGTAGCAAGCGCATCGGCTTGCTGGTGCAGAGGCAGGCCTACTCGACCTTCCTCTTCATCGACCCCGAGTAGGGGACGCAGCCCCACTGCCCCTGCTGGATAGGTTCACGACCGCGGCAGCGGTCCAGAGAAGGGACACGTCATGGGTGCCACCAAAGAACCGATCCGGCACAGCGGGGAAATGAGCCTGGATATCTATCTGAAGGAGATCCACGACATCCCGCTCCTCACCAAGCAGGAGGAGTGGGAGCTCGCCCGCCGCATCCACAAGGGTGATCGGCAGGCGCTCGAGCAGCTCGTCCGGGCCAACCTTCGCTTTGTCGTCTCCGTCGCCAAGCAGTACGCGGGGCAGGGCCTCGGCCTGCCCGACCTCATCAACGAGGGCAACATCGGCCTGATCAAGGCGGCGGAACGCTTCGACGAGAAGCGCGGCTTCAAGTTCATCAGCTACGCCGTCTGGTGGGTGCGCCAGTCCATGCTGCAGGCCCTCGCCGAGCAGTCGCGCATCTTCCGGGTGCCCCTCAACCGCGCCACGACCCTCTACCGCGTGGGCAAGGTGCAGCAGCGCCTCACCCAGACCCTCGGGCGGGAGCCCACCGTGGAGGAGATCGCCGAGCGGCTGAAGATCAGCAGGCAGGAGGTGCGGGGAACCCTCGACATCGCCAACGTTCCCCTGTCGCTGGAGGAGTCCTACAGCGACGAGGACGAAAATCCCCTCGGCGATTTCCTGCAGGACGAGGACACGCCCAGCACCGACGAGCAGACCTACCACTCCACGCTGCGCGAGGACGTGGAGCGGGTGCTCTCCTCCCTGCCGGACCGCGAGCGGCAGATTATCATCCACTACTTCGGCATCGGCCAGGAAGAGGCCGAGACGCTCGAGAACATCGGGCACCGCTTCCAGCTGACCCGGGAGCGCATCCGCCAGATCAAGGAGGAGGTGCTCCGTAAGCTCCGCAACAGCCCCGAGGGGCGCGCTCTGGTGTCCTACCTCGAGGCCTGAGCGATCCACTCGGCAGGACGCGCGGCGCCGTTCCGCCCACCGGCGGAAACGGGCCGCGCGTCGTCCGTGAGGGGAACGCTTCCTGCATCTACCCGTGGGGAACTTGACAAGCCCGCGCGCCCGAACTAGCGTGGCTGGCGAACCTTACCCGTAATCCCGATATGGCAGCCAAACGCCGACACCTCGCACTCGTCCTGGTCCGCGATCCGGACCGGCCCGTCCGCCAGCTCCGGCTGCGGCCCTGGCAGGCCCGCCTGGGAATCGTCCTGGGCGTCCTGCTGCTGGTGGCCATGGCCGGCCTGTCCGTGGTGGGCCTCTTCCGCAGCAGCGACGCCATCGAGAACGCGCGCCTGGCCGAGGAGAACGCGCGTCTCCACCGCGAACTGAGGTTCGTGGAGGGGCGGGTCGGCGAGCTCGAGGGCACCCTGCGCGAGACGGACGACTTCCAGCGATGGACCCGCAACCTCGCCGATCTGGAGCCCCTGAGCGACGCGGCCCTGGCCGGCGGCGTGGGAGGTCCCGCACCCCTGCGCCTCAGCTCCGAGGCGGCGGGCCTGGACCACCGGTTGGACCGCCTGCTCGGCCGCGCCCAGGTCCTACGCCAGAGCGCCGAGGAAGTGCTCCTCAACATCCGCGAGGACCGCGAGAATCTCAGCCGCGTCCCCTCCATCCGGCCCGTCATCGGCGGGCGCGTGTCCAGCCGCTACGGGCGCCGCATCGATCCCTTCACCGGGCGTCCGGGATTCCACCGCGGTCTGGACATCTCGGCACGCCGCGGCACCGCCATCCTCGCCGCCGCCGACGGCCGCGTGAAGCGGGTGCTCCTGTCCGCCGCGGGCTTCGGCCACGAGGTGCTCATCGACCACGGCAACGGCTACCAGACACGCTACGCCCACTGCGACCGGGTCCTGGTCAGCCGCGGCCAGAAGGTGGCCCGCGGCGAGGTCATCGCCACGGTGGGCAACACCGGCCACTCCACGGGGCCGCACCTCCACTACGAGGTCATCCGCGACGGCCGTCACCACAATCCCACCCACTTCATCCTCTCCGACGAATTCATCGTTGACTGATCTCGCCTGCTGCGTCTAAACCTCCCTAGTATCGGGCCTTACCGCCAGCAGGAGCCCTATGAGCCGCCAACCTCCCCGGCGCCCGCCCTTGCTTGTCAGCGCCTGCCTCCTGGGACTGCGCTGCCGCTACGACGGCGCCGCGCGGCCGCTGCCCCTGCTTCTGGACTACGCCCGGCGCGAACCCGTCCTGCCCGCATGCCCGGAGCAGCTCGGCGGCCTGGCAACGCCCCGGCCGCCCGCCTGGATCGAGCCGGGGGCGGACGGCGACGCCGTCCTCGACGGCCGCGCGCGCGTCCTGGCCCTGGGGCCCGACGGCGAGGAGGACCGCACCGCGGCCTTTCGGCGCGGAGCGGAGGAGGCCCTCGCCCTGGCCCGGCTGGGCGGCTGCCGCGCCGCCCTGCTCAAGGAACGGAGTCCCTCCTGCGGCGTATGGCAACTTTCCCGCGACGGCCGCGTGGAGCCGGGCCGCGGCGTCGCGGCCGCGCTGCTCGCCCGCGCGGGACTGGCACTCCTGGGAGACGAGACGCCCGATCTGGCGGCGGAACTGGAGCGATGGCATGAGGCGGATCGGTAGCGTCCTGCTCCTGGTGGCGGCCCTGGCCGGGTCCGCGGGCGCCGCGCCGCGCGTGACCGCCATTCGTCACTGGACGGCCCCCGACCACACACGCATCGTGCTGGACCTCTCGGCCGGCGGCGACTGGCGCGCCAGCACGCGCAGCGGCCCGGAGCGGGTCGTCGTCGACATTCCGGGCGGCGGCTTCGGCTGCGGCACCGATCCCCGCGCCGTGGGCGACGCCCTCGTCCAGCGCGTCCGCTGCAACACCCTGCGCCAGGGCGCGCAGGTTGTCCTGGACCTGGAGGGCCGCTACCGCTACCGCGTCTTCGCCCTGGACGCCATCCCCGGCAAGAAGCCCGTGCGCATCGTGGTGGACATCTTTCCGGAGAGCCGCGGTTCCATGGCCGTGTCGAAGCCCGGCGGCGCGAAGACGCCCGTCGCCGAGCCCGCCGACAAGCCTGCGGCAGCGAAACCTGCCGCGGCGCCGGCCTCGCCCTTCGGCCGCGAGGTGGTGGTCGTCGTGGACCCCGGTCACGGCGGCGAGGATCCGGGCGCCGTGCGGGGCCGCCTGCGGGAGAAGGATATCACCCTCGACGTGGCCCGACGCCTCAAGAGCAGCCTGGAAGCCCGGCCGGGGTTCCGCGTCGTCCTCACGCGCAGCGGCGACTACACCGTGAGCCTCGCCAAGCGGCGCGAGCTGGCCATGGCCGCCGCCGGCGACGCCTTCATCAGCATCCACTGCAACACCGGACCGCGTCGCAGCGCGCGGGGTATCGAGCTCTTCTACCTCTCGCCCCGCGGGGCCTCCAGCCGGCGCGTGCAGGCCCTGGCGGATCTGGAGAACGCGGCCGACCTCGTGGGGGGCGTCCATCCCGCCGCCGACGCCGAGGCCGTGCGGCTCGTCTACGACGAGCGCCTGGCCAAGGTCCTGCAGCGCAGCTACCGGATGGCACTGCGCATGCACTCGCGCGCGCGGAACCTGACGGGCCTGCCCTCGCGCGGCATCAAGCGGGCCGCCTTCGCCGTTTGCAAGACGGCAGCCATGCCTGCGGTGCTGGTGGAAGTGGGTTTCATGACGCATTCCGCGGACCGCGAGGTCATGGCGACGCCGGCCGGCCGAGCGAAGCTGGCCGACTGGCTGGCCGAGTCGCTGGACGCCTACTTCCGCAAGTACCGCCGGACCCTCGACGATCCCCTCTTCTCGGCGCGGGACAAGCTGGTCTACCAGGTGCGCCGCGGCGACAACCTGACGCTCATCGCCCGGCGCTACGGCATCAGTGTCGATGATCTCGTGAGCGCCAATGACCTGCGCCGCGCGGACCGCCTGGCCGTGGGGCAGCGCCTGGTGGTGGTCGCCGACGAGGCGCCCGCGCCCCGGGAGCACACGGTTCGCCGGGGCGAGACGCTGTCGGGCATCGCCCAGCGCTACGGCATGACGACATCGGATCTGGCGCGCCATAACGACATCCGGTGCCGCGACCGCCTGCTGGTGGGGCAGGAGCTCCGCCTCCGGCCCAAGGCGCCGCGGCGCATCGTGCACGTGGTCCGCCGCGGCGAGACCCTGTCGGAGATCGCCGGGCGCTACGGACTCAGCGTGCGCGACCTGGCCGCCGCCAACAACCTGAGCCGCCCGGACCGCCTGCGCGTGGGCCAGCGCCTGGTCGTGACGCCGCGCCCGACAGGGGAGGGCGGATGATGCTCAAGGCTCTGACGCGCAACATGCCCGTCAAGCTGACGAGCCTGGCCCTGGCCGTGCTGCTCTGGGCCATGGTGACCGGCCAGCACGAGGTGGTCCGGCAGGTGCGGGTGCCCCTGGAGCTGCCCGTTCTGGCCGACAGCCTCATGTACCTGTTGGCGCCGCCCGAGGCCGTGGACGTGATCTTCCGCGGCAGCAAGCGCCAGCTCTTCTGGTTCCGGCTCCGGCCGCCGCGGCTGCGCCCCACCTTCGATCCGCGGCCCAGCGAGACGCCCGTGGACGTGGTCCTGAGTGATCAGTTCCTCGACCTGCCGCGCCAGTTCTCGGGGAGCGTCGTGGCAGTCCAGCCCAAGCTGATCAGCATTCAGGTCACCGAGGTGGCCGTGGCCGAGGTGCCGGTCCGTGTCGTCATGGGCCGGGAGCCGCGCCATCCCTACCGGCTCCGGACGGATCGGGAGCTGGAGGTGGAGCCCTCCGTCGTGCGCGTGCGGGGTCCGCGGGACCAGGTGCGACGCATGCCTTGGGTGCGCACGGAGCCCCTGGATCTCTCCGGCGAGGAGGGCGACGGTAGCCGCGAGATCGCTCTCGAGGCGCCCCACTCGCGGATCCGCTTCGAGCCGGAGACGGTGCGCGTGCGCTGGTACGTGGAGGCCTGGCAGACGGAGTGACCGCGCCGCCCTTGACTTGGCGCGGCGCTGACAATAGACTCGAAGCGTAAGAGTGGGAGGCACTGTCTTATATGCAGTTAACTGATTTCCTCAAGGAAGACGCCATCCGGCTCGACCTTGAGAGCCGCACCAAGCAGGATCTCTTTCGCAACGCTCTGACAACGCTTCACGAACTCGGTTACGTCACCGAGCCGGACCGGGTCCTGCAAGACCTGGAGGTTCGCGAGGATATCATGAGCACGGGGATCGGCCAGGGCGTGGCCATACCGCACGCCCAGTCCGAGGGCGTGCCCGAGACGCACCTGTCCGTCTGGCGGCCGCGCGACCCCGTGGACTTCGACGCCATGGACCAGCAGCCGGTGGACCTGATCTTCATGATCCTGGGCCCGCGGGGCATCGGCAACGAGCACGTCAAGATCCTGGCCAAGATATCGCGTCTGCTGCACGGCTCGGAATTCCGCGAGCGGCTGCGGCGGGCGGGAAGCGCCGCCGACATCTTCGCCACGATCCGGGACTTCGAGGAGAACTAGGACCCGCCGGCAGGCACTCGGGAACCGCCGGCAGGCGGTTCCCGATCTTTGTACCTGCCAGGCGGCGAGGGGGCGCGTTGCGGTGAGATACCTCTGGTTGCTATACCTGGTCGTGGTCTACGGGCTCTCCTCGGTGCCCGGCGATCCCGAGAGCCTCCGGCCGCCGACCCACGCCGACAAGGCTGTCCACGTGCTGGTCTACGGCGGCCTGGCCTTCGTCTACGTGCGCGGCGACACGCGGCGCCGCGGGGGCCTGGTGGGGCTGGCCAAGGCCCTGGCCCTCGTCCTGGCCGCCGGGCTCGTGGACGAGCTCTACCAGGGCATGGTGCCCCACCGCGGCCAGGAGATGACGGACCTCCTCGCCGACCTGGCCGGCGGCGCCGCCGGCGCGCTGCTCGCCGTGGCCACAGCGCGGCGCCCCTGCGCCGTCAGAGAGAGGGAGCGATGAAGTACCAGCGCCCGCGCGGCACCAACGATCTCACTCCCGACCGGAGCCCCCTCTGGCGGCGCCTGCGCCACGTCTACGAGGAGGTGGCCGCCCAGTTCGGCTACGCCGAGGTGGATCCGCCCGTCTTCGAGTCCACGGAGCTGTTCGCGCGCGCGGTGGGCGAGGACACCGACGTCGTCAGCAAGGAGATGTACACCTTCGCCGATCGGAAGGGGCGTAGTCTCTCGCTGCGCCCGGAGGGCACGGCCGGCGTGGTGCGCATGGTCATCGAGAACGGCCTGCTCGACGCCGGCGGCATCCTGCGCCTGGCCTACTGGGGTCCCATGTTCCGCTACGACCGGCCCCAGGCCGGCCGCTACCGCCAGTTCCACCAGTTCGGCGTCGAGGCCCTCGGCGAGGGCGGCCCCGCCCTGGACGCCGAGCTCGTCGAATTGCTGGTCGCCGTGCTGCGCGCCGCGGGCCTGGGGGAACTGCGCGTCGACCTGGGCAGCGTGGGCGACCGTTGCTGCCGCCCCGCCTACGTCGAGCGCCTGCGCGAGGCGCTGGCGGACATGGACGACCGGCTCTGCCCCACCTGCCGCGAGCGGCGCGTCACCAATCCGCTGCGCGTCTTCGACTGCAAGGAGGCGGGCTGCCGCGCGGCCCTGGCCGGCGCGCCGCGCATGCTCGACCACCTCTGCGACGACTGCCGCGCCCACCTCGAGCGCGTCGAGGCCCTGCTGTCCGATCAGGACATCGCCTTCCGCCGCGACCGGGACATGGTGCGCGGCCTGGACTACTACACGCGCACGGTCTTCGAGGTGCACTACCCCGCCCTCGGCGCCCAGAGCGCGCTGGGCGGCGGCGGGCGCTACGACCACCTGGTGGAGGACTGCGGCGGGCCGCCCACGCCGGCCGTGGGTTTCTCGGCGGGCATCGAGCGGCTGCTCTGGGTCATCGAGAAGGAGGGGACCCTGGACGCCGGCGACCGCCGCAGCCACGGGGCCTACCTCAGCCTGATGACGCCCGCGGCGGAGACCCACGCCGCCCGCATCGCCGCGCGCCTGCGGCGGGCCATCCCCGTGGAGGTGGACTTCACGGGGCGCAGCCTCAAGGCCCAGCTCAAGACCGCCAACCTGCGCGGCGCCCGCTTCGCCATCATCCTCGGGCCGGACGAGATCGACGCGCGGACCGCGACGCTCAAGGACCTGGACTCCGGCGTCCAGAAGACCCTGCCCGAGTCCGACCTGCTGGAGCTCATCCAGGCCTGGCTCGCCGGCGAGCCCCCGGCGCCCCGCGGGGCGCCGGACCGCTGACGAGGCCACGCCGCAACGAGGGGGAGGCCCCGTGCTCGACAACCTCGCCGACTGGAAGCGGACCCACGCCTGCGCCGCGCTGCGCCGCGAGCACGACGGGCAGGACGTGCTCCTCATGGGATGGGTGCACCGTCGCCGCGACCACGGCGGCCTGGCCTTCATCGACCTGCGCGACCGCAGCGGCGTCTGCCAGATCGTCGTCGACGGCGAGGATCCGGCGCTGCTGGAGAAGGTCAAGGACGTCCGGAGCGAGTTCGTCCTGGCCGTCCGGGGACGGGTGCGCCTGCGTCCCGAGGGCATGCGCAACAAGGACCTGCCGACGGGGGACGTGGAGGTGCTGGTGGCCGAGCTGCGCGTCCTCAACACGAGCCTGACGCCGCCCTTCCCCATCGAGTCGGCGGTGCAGGACGAGGCCTCCGAGGATCTGCGCTTCCGCTACCGCTTCCTCGACCTGCGCCGCCCCGAGATGCAGGCGCGCATGGCCTTCCGCCACCGCGTGGTCCTGGCCGTGCGGCGTTTCCTCGACGCGGAGGGCTTCCTGGAGATCGAGACGCCGCTGCTGATCCGCAGCACGCCCGAGGGCGCGCGCGACTACGTGGTGCCCAGCCGCCTCCACCCCGGCCGCTTCTACGCCCTGCCCCAGAGTCCACAGCTCTACAAGCAGCTGCTCATGGTGGCCGGCTACGACAAGTACTTCCAGATGGCGCGCTGCCTGCGCGACGAGGATCTGCGCGGCGACCGCCAGCCCGAGCACACGCAGATCGACATGGAGATGAGCTTCGCCACCGAGGACATGATCTTCGACGTGGTGGAGCGCCTGCTGGGCGCGGTCTTCGACACGGTGATGGCGAGGCCCCTCGCCTTCCCCTTCCAGCGCCTGACCTACGCCGAGACCATGGCGCGCTTCGGCACGGACAAGCCGGACCTGCGCTTCGGCCTCGAGCTGGTGGACCTGGGCGAGATCGCCGGCGCCGCGGAGTTCCGCGCCTTCCGGGGCGTGCTCGACGCGGGGGGCAGCGTCAAGGGCCTGCGCGTGCCCGGCGGCGCCGCTTTTTCCCGCAGGGAGATCGAGGCCCTGGAGGACGTGGCGAAGCACCACGGCGCCAAGGGCCTGGCCTGGCTCAAGCGGGACGAGTCCGGACTGGCCGGCGGCGTGGCCAAGTTCTTCAGCACCGTGGCCGACGCCCTGCAGGCGGCCACGGGCCTGGAGGCCGGCGATCTCCTGCTCATGATCGGCGACGCCGGCCAGACGGCCGCCACCGCCCTGGGCGCCGTCCGCACCCGACTGGGGGAGACGCTGGCGTTGACGGATCCCGGCGACTTCCGTTTCCTCTGGGTGCACCGCTTTCCCCTCTTCGAGCGGGACGAGGAGACGGGCGGCTGGCAGGCCATGCACCACCTGTTCTCCATGCCCATGGAGGAGGACCTGGACCTGCTCGAGACGGATCCCGGCCGCGTGCGGGGCCAGCTCTACGACCTGGTCTGCAACGGCGTGGAGCTTGCGAGCGGCAGCATCCGTATCCACCGGCGGGACATTCAGGAGCGTGTGATGCAGGTGGTGGGCATCGACCGCGAGGAGGCCCAGCGGCGCTTCGGATTCCTGCTGGGCGCCTTCGACTACGGCGCGCCGCCTCACGGCGGCATCGCGCCCGGCCTGGACCGGATCCTGATGGTCCTGGACGGGGGCAGCTCCATCCGCGACTACATCGCCTTCCCCAAGACCCTGCGCGGCGTGAGCCCCATGGTGGACGCCCCGGCGCCCATCGACGAGAGCCAGCTGCGGGAGCTGCACCTGCGGATCGTCGAGGACGGCTAAGTGATGGAAAATGGTACAGTTGTTGCAGCCCGGAGGGGGACATTAATTCCTTGACAGGCCCCCGCCGCTCGACTAGGTTGCTAGTCGCGTCGTTACCTTTAAGTCAGTGTTTTGTAACGACTTGAAGGTATCCAACGATCCTCACGAGGGAGGTTGGTCTTGAGACTGATCACTGGTAGGAGCAGGCTGCTCCTGCTCCTGGCCGTCGTTGCCGCCGTGCTGGCTGGCTGCGGCACCCCACCGCCCTGCAACGTGGAGCCGGCCCAGGTGGATCAGGCCCGTGCCGACCTCCAGGCAGCGGAGGCGGATGCACAGCAGTCGGCCGACGAGGTGGCGCGGCTCGAGTCGGAGCTGGAGTCCCTCCGCGCCCAGGCCGTTTCGGAAGATGAACTGGCGGAGCTGGAGCAGCGGCTCGAAGAGCTGAAGAAGGGCAGTGGCCGCTAGTGGCCCGCGTCCACACAAGGAAGGGAGCGCTGACGATGAAGCGTCTTCTCATGCTGACGGTGGTCGCCCTCCTCGCGCTCGGCCTGCTGGGAGCCGCCGGCTGCGGCAAGCGCGTGACGCGCGAAGCCGACGTCGCTGCGGGCGACTACTACACGGAACAGGAATACAAGTGCCTCAGCGCCGATCAGCGCGAGGCGTACTGCGCGTCCCTGGCGGACGAGCTGGAGGGCCTTGGCCAGGCCGCCACGGCCAGGACCGACGAGGCCGGCCGCAACCGGGCGCGCATCGACGAACTCCGCCGCGAACTGACCCGCCTGCAGAGCCAGACCGGCGACGCCGGGCGGGCCGAGCAGCTCCAGGAGGAGATCGCCTACTTCGAGGGGCTGCCCACGAGCTACACGGTGATCCGGGGCGACTGCCTGTGGAACATCTCCGGTAAGGAGGAGATCTACGCGGATCCGATCAAGTGGCCCCGGCTCTACCGGGCCAACCGCGACCAGATCTCGGATCCGGATCTCATCTATCCCGGGCAGATCTTCTCGGTGCCGCGCGACTGGCCGCGGAAGCACCGCGTGGTGCGCGGCGAGTGGCTCTGCAAGATCGCCGGCTATTGGGAGATCTACGACAGGCCGTCCCAGTGGACGCGGCTCTACGAGGCCAACCGGGACCAGATCTCGGATCCGGATCTCATCTACCCGGACCAGGTCCTGGACGTCCCCCGCTAGGTCCGGTATCGATGGGCCCCGGCCGAACCTGCCCGCAGGGCAATCACATCGCAGCTCTTGGCGCCGCCGGCGGCGCCAAGAGCTTTTCTGCTTGAGAGGAGGGGCTTGCCCAAGGAGCACCACGAGGTCCTGTCCATAGCCGACGTGGACGCGCTCAACCTGCTGGGCGTCGGCGACCGCTACCTGAAGATCCTGGAGGAGGACTTCGAGGGTCGCATCACCGTGCGCGGCGACCGGATCGTCCTGACCGGCCCGCGGGCGCGCGTCGAGGAGCTGGCCTCGGTCTTCCTCAACCTCATCGAGCTGGCCAAGACGGGCCGCGCCCTCTCCGAGCAGGACATCTACTACGCCCTCGGCCTCCACCGCGAGCGCAGCGAGCGGCGCCTCAAGGAGCTCGAGGGGGCCGTCTTCCAGTCGGGCCGCCAGGGCGCCGTCTGCCCCAAGACCTTCGGGCAGAAGGCCTACGTCGAGGCCATGCAGACCCACGACATCGTCTTCGCCATCGGGCCGGCCGGCACGGGCAAGACCTTCCTCGCCATCGCCCACGGCCTCGCCCTGCTGCGCGACCGCCGCGTGGAGCGCCTGCTGCTGGTGCGCCCCGCGGTGGAGGCCGGCGAGAGCCTCGGCTTTCTGCCCGGCGATCTGCAGGAGAAGATCGACCCCTACATCCGCCCCCTCCACGACGCCCTCATCGACATGGTGGGGAGCGCCAAGACGCACCGCCTCATCGAGAGCGGCGTCGTCGAGGCCATCCCCCTGGCCTACATGCGCGGGCGAACGCTCAACCAGGCCTACGTGGTGCTCGACGAGGCGCAGAACACCACGGCCATGCAGATGAAGATGTTCCTGACCCGCCTGGGCAATGGCAGTCAGTCGGTCATCACCGGCGACGTGACCCAGATCGACCTGCAGGATCCGGCGGCCTCCGGCCTCGTCGCCGCCCGCCGCCTGCTCGAGGGCATCGAGGGGATCAAGTTCGTCGACCTGGACGAGAACGACGTGGTGCGCCATCATCTGGTGCGCCGCATCATCGCCGCCTTCGAGGGCCTCACCACCGGCACGGGAGGGCCGAAGAACGACGGCGGCGACGGGAAGGGGGCGGCATGAAGCACTTCCTGGCCGGCCGCGGCCGGCGCCGCGCGGCGGGGGGCAACCGGGAGCACGCCGCCCCGGACTGGCGCGTGCAGCTCCTCAACATCCTCATGGCGGTCCTGCTGGCGGCCGGCGGCCTGGCCCTCTTCCCGCCGGTGAAGCCGTCGCCCCACTTCGACTACAAGCTCGGCGACGTCACCCAGACGGGCGAGAGCGTCATCGCGCCCATCTCCTTTCCCGTACCCGTGGATCCCGAGCAGCTCGAGGACCAGCGCGCCGCCGCCTCCCTGGCCGTGCCGCCCGTCTACCGCCTCGACGACGCCGTTGCGCGGCAGATCGGGCTCAAGCTCGACAAGCTGGGGGAGGATGCGCGGGCCACCCAGCCCCTGGACAGCCTCGAAACCCTCAATCAGCGCGTCGATCGGCTGCTGGGCCTGCATCCCGGTCTCGAGCGCTCGGCCATCCGCGTGCTCCTCGAGCGGGGGGACGCGTCACGCCTGCTGGAGCGCGTGCGCGAGGCCGCCGACACGCTGCTCGCGCGCGGCGTCCTCGACACGCGGCGCCCGCTGGCCACCGGTCCCCAGGGCGGCGACCGGCTGACCCTGCTCTGGCCCGGCGGCGAGCGGCTGCTGGACCCGGCCCGCGTCGCCGACCAGGAGGAACTGGGGCAGGTCCTCGAGCGCATGGCCCGGGCGCGGCGCGGCTGGGACACGGAGCTGCGCGGGGCCTTCCGCGGCCTGGCCCGCGCCCACCTGAGGCCCAACGCCTTCTACGACGCCGAGGAGACGGCCCGCCGCAAGCAGGCCGTGGCCGACGCCGTCCCCACCGAGACCATCGTCGCCAAGGGCGTGAGGATTCTCGGGTCCAACGTCCAGGTGACCCAGGACCACCTCGACCAGCTCGCCGCCCTCGAGTCGGCCCTCGGCCTCCAGAGCCTCGATCCCTGGCGGGTCTTCGTGCTCTTCGCCGGCAAGGTCCTGCTCCTGGCCTTCGCTATCGCCCTGGCCACGCGCTTTCTCCTGCTCTACCGCGCCGACTTCTTCCACGACAGCCGGCGGCCTCTCTTCCTGGTCATCCTGCTGCTGGTCTTCCTGGGAGCGAGCCGGCTCGCCCTCGGCACGGGACAGGGCGGCGAGTACCTCCTGCCCATCACCTTCGTGGCCATGATCATCGCGGGCCTCTACGACGGCGCCCTGGCCATGCTCAGTTCGGTCCTGGCGCTGGGCCTGCTCGGCGTCCTCGCGCAGCCGCCCCTGTCCGGGATCCTGGTGGGTTTGCTCGCCGCGGGCGCCGGGATCTTCTCCATCGCCCAGGTCCGCAGCCGGCTGCAGCTCTACAAGAGCGTGCTCTTCGTCTGCGGCGCCTACGTCGTCGGCGTGGCGGCCGTGCACCTGGGTGACGGCGACTTCGCCGGTGCCGTACCGGACGTGCTCAAGGGGATGGCCAACGGCCTGGTCTGCGCCTGGCTGGTCACGCCCATCCTGCCCCTGCTCGAGCGCTTCTTCGACCTGACGACGAACTTCACGCTGCTCGAGCTGACGGATCTGAACCGTCCGATCATGAAGCGCCTGAAGGTCGAGGCGCCCGGGACCTTCCAGCACAGCCTGGTGGTCAGCAACCTGGCCGAGGCCGCCGCCGACGCCATCGGCGCCAACGCCCTGCTGGCCAAGGTCTGCGCCTACTACCACGACATCGGAAAGCTGAAGAAACCCGAGTACTTCGCGGAGAACCAGCGCTCGGGACGCAACCGCCACGACAAGCTCAGCCCGAGCATGAGCGCCCTGATCATCGGCGCCCACGTCAAGGACGGCCTCGAATTGGCCGAGCAGATCGCCCTGCCGAGCGTCGTGCGCAGCGCCATCCCCGAGCATCACGGCACGACGGTCATGCAGTACTTCTACCGCAAGGCCATCGAGAAGGATCCGCACGGCAAGGTGCGCGACGACAACTTCCGCTACGCCGGCCCCCGGCCCCAATCGCCGGAGACGGCCATCCTCATGCTGGCCGACACGGTGGAGGCGACGGCGCGGGCCCTGGACGGCCCCAGCACGGGCAAGATCCGCTCGGTGGTCACGGAGGCGGTGGAGCGGCGCCTCCGCGAGGGCGAACTCGAGGAGTGCGGCCTGAGCATCCGTGACATGGCGCGCATCCGCGAGAGCTTCATCGTCACGCTGCTGAGCATCTACCACCCGCGGATCCAGTATCCCGCCGAGCGCGACGCGGGGGGCGCGGTGGCGCGCGAGGCGGCGCCCGGGCCGGCCGCGGGAGGCGGCGACGGCGGCGCGCGGCCGGCCGCGACGGATCCCGGCGGCGAACGCCCCGAAGCAGCGGGCGGCGAGGAGGACGGATCCCATGCGGCTGATCGTCCGGAGCGATCCCCGGCATCCTGAACTGACGGATCCCGCGTCATCCTGGCTGCGCCATCTCGCCTCGCTCGCCACCGGCCTCGGCCCGGCGGGCGCCGCCGTGGAACTCAGTTTCGTGGACGACGCGGTCATCCGGCGCCTCAACCGCGACTGGCGCGGCCGCGACGAGCCGACGGACGTACTCAGCTTCCACTACGGCAGCGAGACCGGCGGCCTGGCCGACGCGGCCGAGGACCCGGAAGGCGAGATCATCGTCTCCGTGGACACGGCGTCGCGTCAGGCGGAGGCCGGCGGGCGGTCCGTGGCCGAGGAGCTTTCCGTGCTGGCAATCCACGGACTGCACCATATACTGGGTTTCGATCACGAGCGCGAGGCGGACGCCGACGCCATGGCCGCGGCCGAGGCGCCGTACCGCGAGCGGCTGGCCGCCTGGTTCCGCTCCCGCTCGGAAAGGAGCTGATCCCTTGGATCCCGCGACTCTAGGCTTCGCGGTGGCGCTCGCCGCCACCGCCGTCTTCACCGCGGCCGGCGCCGCCCTTCTCGGCCTCATGCGCGTCCAGCCCCAGATCCGGGAGAGCGAGAAGAAGGCGCTCCTGCTGCGGATCCAGGAGAGCTGGCCCCAGGAAATGGCGCTGGTGCTGGTGCTCGTGCCCTTCCTGTCCATGACGGCCACGCTCGTCCTGGGCACGCGGCGCTTCGCCGCCGTCGGCGGCGCCGGGCGCATGGTGCCCGTCTGGCTCGGCCTGACGCTGGTCGTGCTGCTCATCGTCATGCTCATGCGCCGCCTGGCGGCGCGCCACCCCGCCTCGCTGACCGGCAGCCTGGGCTGGCTCTACCTGCCGCTGTTCTTCATCCTGCTGCCCCTGAGCGCGCTGCTGGTGCGCCTGCTGGGGCGGCTGCAGCTCGCTCGGTTGCTGGAGCTGAGCGGTCCCCTGCTGTCGGCGGCGGAGATGCGCGACTTCGTGGAGGGTGAGGGCGGCGAGGAGTTGCTCCAGGCCGAGGAGCGGGAGATGATCTCCTCCATCTTCGACCTGCGCGACACCCCTGTGCGCGAGGTCATGATTCCGCGCATCGACGTCAGCGCCATCGAGGTCTCCACCTCCCTGCACGAGGCGCGCGAGTTCGCGGCCCGCGTCGGGCACAGCCGGGTGCCCGTCTACAAGGACTCGATGGACCACGTCGTGGGCATCCTCTACACCAAGGACCTCTTGCTGCCCGATTCCCAGGACCCGGTCACGACGCTGACGCAACTCATCCGCAAGCCCTACTACGTGCCGGAGACCAAGACCACGGGCGACCTGCTAAAACGCTTCCAGGCGCTGCGGCAGCACCTCGCCATCGTCGTCGACGAGTACGGCGGCACCGCCGGCATCGTCACCATGGAGGACGTCATCGAGGAGATCGTCGGCGAGATACGCGACGAGTACGACAAGGAGGAGCGCCTCTTCGAGCTCATCGACGACACCTCGGCGCGCGTGGACGCCAAGATCGACCTCGAGGAGCTGGGCGAGCTCCTCGGCCACGAGTTCGAGGAGATCGAGGAGGACTTCGAGACGCTCGGCGGATTGCTGCTCTATCATTCGGGGCGCATCCTCCGGCCGGGGGACGAGCTGGTCCTCGAGCCCTTCACCTTCCGCGTCGAGAGCGTCCAGCGGCAGCGCATCGCCAAGGTGGTCATGATCGGCGAGGGGCTCGCGGAGCGGGTGCGGGCCAACCGCCGGCCCGAGCCCGAGGAGGAGAGCGCGTGAGGCGCATCCGGCGCTGGCTGCTGACCGGCCTGGCCGTGACCCTGCCCACCGTCATCACGGGCTGGGTCCTCTGGAAGCTGTTCAGCGCCTTCGACGCCCTGCTCGATCCCTTGGTGCAGGCGCGCTTCGGCTTCAGCATCCCCGGCCTCGGCTTCGTCGCCGTCGTGGTCCTTCTGGTGGTGATCGGCGCCCTGGCGAGCAACCTGGTGGTCGCCCGCGTCATCCGCTTCTTCGAGCGGCTCCTGAACCGCGTGCCGCTGGCCGGCCGCATCTACCTCGGCGTCAAGCAGATCCTCGGCGTCTTCGTGGGCGACCGGCAGACCGCCTCCTTCCAGAGCGTCGTGCGGCTGGAGTACCCCCGCCCCGGAGTCTGGGCCCTGGGCTTCATCTCCCGCGAGGCGCCGCCGCTCACCGACGCCGGCGGCGAGGACCTGGTCAACGTCTTCCTGCCCACCAGCCCCAACCCCACCTCCGGCTTCTTCCTCATGGTGCCGCGCTCGCAGCTCCGCCCCACCGGCCTCAGCGTCGAGGAGGCGCTCAAGGTCATCGTGTCCGGCGGCGCCTACGCGCCGTCCGCGCCGGCGCCGCGGCCATGACCGGCGAGGCGCCCATGGCACTCCACGACCGCCTGCGCGAGCTGCTCGCCGCCGGCGCCCGGGACGACCTGCGCCGCCTGGTGGCCGACCGCCACGAGAGCGAGCTGGTGGAGGCCTTCGCCGAGCTGGATCCGGACGAGCGCGAGGCGCTGCTGCGCCTGCTGGACACCGAGACGGCGGCCGAGCTGTTCAGCAGTGCCGAGGAGGACATCCAGGAGGAACTGGCCGACGCGCTGACCGAGGCGGAGATGGCCGAGCTCGTCGAGGAGATGGACTCGGACGAGGCCGCCGACGCCGTGCGCCTTCTGGAGCCCGAGGAGCAGGACCGCGTCTTCGACCTCCTGGAGGATGAGACCGAGTCGGACGTGCGCCGGCTCCTCGTCCACGAGGAGGACACGGCCGGCGACCTGATGATGGTGGAGCTGGCCGCTGTCCACGAGGACGCCATCGTCGCCGAGGCCATCGAGCTGATCCGCGAGAAGGCCGACGAGATCGAGCAGCTCTACAACGTCTATGTCATCGACTCGGCCCAGCGGCTGGTGGGCTCCCTCAGCCTGCGCGACATGGTGCTGGCGCGGCCCGGCATGCCCCTCAAGGCCGTCATGGAGGCGCCCGAGGTCACCGTGACGCCGGAGATGGACCAGGAGGAGGTGGCCCGGGTCTTCCGCCGCTACGATCTCGTGTCCCTGCCCGTCGTGGACGAGGGCGGCGTCCTGGTGGGCCGCATCACGGTCGACGACGTCATGGACGTCATGGAGGAGGAGGCCCGCGAGGACATCTCGCGCCTGGCCGGCCTGGGCGACGAGTCCTTCCGGCCGCGGGGCGTCCTTCGCATCAGCCGCGACCGCCTGCCCTGGCTGGTGCTGGGGCTGCTGGGCGGGCTTCTGTCGGGGCGCATCCTGCAGGGCTTCGAGGGCTCCCTGGCCGAGGTGCTCTCCCTGGCCTTCTTCGTGCCGGTGGTCATGGCCCTGGCCGGGAACATCGGCATCCAGTCCTCGACCATCGTCGTGCGCGGGCTGGCCACGGGCGAGTTCCGCCCCGGCGGCACGCGGCGGCGCATCCTGATCGAGACCGCCGTGTCTCTGCTGAACGGGTTCGTGATCGGGCTGATCACCTTCGGGGCCGTCTGGCTATGGCTCGGCGACATCGTCCTGGGCGGCGTGGTGGCGGTCTCCATGCTCGTGGTGGTTCTCTGGGCCACCATCACCGGCACGGCCGTGCCGCTGGTGCTCCAGCGCGTCGGCGTCGATCCCGCCTACGCCACGGGGCCCTTCGTCACCACGACCAACGACGTCGTCGCGCTGGCCATCTACCTGAGCATCGCCTTCCACTTCCGCCATCTCCTGGCCTGACATGGAGCTGCTCGCCGCGGCCGCGCGCGTCCTGCGCACCTATCCCCTGGGCGAGACCAGCCTCATCGCCGTCCTGCTGACCCGCGAGCGGGGGCTCCTGCGCGCCGTGGCCAAGGGCGCCCGGCGTCCGAAGAGCGCCGTCCGGGCCCTGCTGGAGCCGGGCGCCTCCCTGGACGCCGTGCTCTACCTGAGGCCGCGCGGGCTCCACCTGGTCAAGGAGCTCAGCCCCCGAGGTCCCCTGCCCCGGCCGGCGCCGGGCCTCGAGGCCCTGGCCCTGCGCCTGGCGCCGCTGGAGCTGATTCTCCTCACGACACAGGAGGGCGAGGCGCCGGCCGGGCTCTTCGACCTGATCGAGGACGCCATGGCGGCCGACGCCGCGGCCGGCGGGATGGGCTGGCTGGCCTTCTTCGCCTTCGAGGCGGCGCTGCTGCGCGTGCACGGCCTGGGCCTCGAGCCGGGACACTGCGGGATGTGCGGCCGGCCGCTGGCCCCGGACCGGCTCCGCTTCCTGCCGGGCGAGGCCCAGTTCGCCTGCCCCGCCTGCGGCGGCGAGGGTTTGGACCTTGCACAGGCCTCGGCGGACTGCTTAAATGCCATCTCCCTCGTGCGCCCCTCCGCGCTGGCGGGAAGGCCGCTGCTCGCCCCCGTCCGGCGGCAGGTCGGTCGGGTGCTCCACCTCGCGCTCAGCCGCCATCTTCCCGGCTACCGGCTGCCGCGCTCCCTGGGCATGCTGGGGCCCGCGCGGGACGAGACCGCCAAGGAGTGATCGGCATGACCTACCAGGAGATGATTCTGCGGCTGTCGCGGTTCTGGTCCGAGCAGGGCTGCGTCCTGCTCCAGCCCTACAACTCCGAGGTGGGGGCGGGGACCTTCAATCCCGCCACCTTCCTGCGCGTGCTGGGCCCCGAGCCATGGCGCGCGGCCTACGTCGAGCCGAGCCGCCGTCCCAAGGACGGCCGCTACGGGAAGAATCCCAACCGCGTGCAGCAGTTCCTCCAGTACCAGGTCGTGCTCAAGCCAGAGCCGCCGGACGTGCAGGATCTCTACCTGCGCAGCCTGGAGCACGTCGGCGTCGACCTGGACCTCCACGAGATCCGCTTCGTGGAGGACGACTGGGAGAGCCCCACCCTGGGCGCCGGCGGCCTGGGCTGGGAGGTCTGGCTGGACGGCATGGAGATTACCCAGTTCACCTACTTCCAGCAGATGGGCGGCTTCGAGCTGAAGCCCGTCACCGCGGAGTTGACCTACGGGCTCCTGCGCATCTGCATGTACCTGCAGGGCGTGGACCACGTCATGGACCTGGAGTGGGGCGGCGGCCTCACCTGGGGCGACGTCAACCGCAGCTTCGAGGAGGACTTCTCGGTCTTCAACTTCGAGGAGGCGGACACGGCCCTCCACTTCGAGCTCTTCGGCCGCTTCGAGACGGAGGCCCGGCGCCTGCTGGAGCGCGGCCTGGTGGCCCCCGGCTACGACCACGTCATCAAGTGCTCGCACATGTTCAACGTGCTGGAGGCGCGCGGCGCCATCAGCGTCTCGGAGCGGACGGGCTACATCACGCGCGTGCGCAACCTGGCGCGCGCGGCGGCGCGGGCCTACGTCGAGCAACGCGAGGCCCTGGGCTTCCCGCTTCTCGCAGGGGATGACGCCGGCAAGGACGGAGAGGATGGATAGGAAGGACTTCCTGCTCGAGATCGGCAGCGAGGAGCTGCCCGTCGGCTACGTACTCCCGGCTCTGGAGCAGCTCGCGGCGGAGACAGCCGCCTGGCTGGATGACGAGCGTCTGGACCACGGGCCCGTCCGCCGCTTCGCGACGCCGCGGCGCCTGGCCATCCTCGTGAAGGGCCTCCAGCTCCGGCAGGAGGACCGCGAGGAGGAGCTGACGGGACCGCCCGTCCGCGCCGCCTTCAAGGACGGCGCGCCCACCAAGGCGGCGGAGGGCTTCGCGCGGGGGCACGGCGTGGCCGTGGCGGACCTGCACCGCGTCGAGACGCCCAAGGGCGAGTACCTGGCCGTGCGCAAGCGCATCCCCGGGCGGGACGCCGCGGCGATCCTCGCCGAGGGCCTGCCGGCGCGCATCCGGGCCCTGCGCTTCCCCAAGACCATGACCTGGGGCGACGGCAGCCTGCGCTACGCCCGGCCCATCCGCTGGCTGGTCGCCATGCTGGGCGACGCGCCGGTGCCTTTCCGCCTCGGGCCGCTGGCGGCGGGCCGCGAGAGCCGCGGCCACCGGCAACTC
>Ga0272443_10001766_pt1 | contig 29912 bp, 29 predicted proteins | sample SSMAcet12_FD_193581 | JGI IMG/M metagenome (GOLD analysis project Ga0272443, IMG submission 193581) | Marine sediment archaeal communities from Little Sippewissett salt marsh, Falmouth, MA, United States - SSM-Acet-12 | ecosystem: Environmental > Aquatic > Marine > Wetlands > Sediment ... | reverse complement strand
AACGGAGGAATCTGATCACTGTAGTTGGGAGTCTTTAGCTCCGCCCCCACACCACTGCTCGGTGCGATACCAGCCGGGTTGTCCATAGACAAGTCGGTTTTCTTGGCCGCATAAAGCGCCTTCTTTTTGATGTCGTAGAGTGCATCCCGGTCAAATACTGTCAGGATGAGGGAACCGGCGATTCCCCTCTTCGATCTGTTTTCCACCCTTTCGAGGTGGTGTCGGACTATCCCTTGAGTTCCACTAAGCAGCATCATACATAGGAACTCCCAGCGTATTATACTGAGCCGACGGTTTGCCAAAGTTGGCAGCCAGTTGCTCAGTATCTGAGTTGCGGATAAACGAACAAACATCGTATTTCCGCTGGAGGAAAATGGTAGCATCTTGGTATATCCAGTCAGCGAACTTCTCAGGATAGTATTGATAGATAGTTCCGTGTGTTGCCATGTCCATTTCCTCTCAACTCAAGTCTCTACGGGATTCTTACCGGGTTGAATGCTTGGCCGGTAAGCCTTACCCTCGGGATTGCCTTATTGTTAAGTATACAAATATTCACCTGTAATTTCAACAACTTAGGTTTCCCCGATTTGAGCTGGTTACGAGGCAAGAGTTATTTACCTCTCGAATACGAAACCACATCGGTCCGTCCCATTACAAAAACGGGACGCACTTCGCGGTTTACCGAAAGCGAGATACCCTGGATATTGCCGATTTCCAGGTTCTCGAAGTAGACCTTGATATCACAGCCACTGAAGCTGGTCAAGGTCTTCCGGAGTTCATTTCCGTCTACGCGGAACTGAGAATAACTGTCCATTTGTTGTTCTCCTTGGACTTAAGGTATTCAGTTCCTCTTCAGGGAATCCATATTAGATATGTCATGAGTTTGCATTGACGTTGTACTTAAATAGAAAAGGCCCTCCGAAGAGGGCCTAGTTCTGTGACGTGCTGATACCTTTTATCGATTAAGCAAAAGACGCCAGTGCAGATTCGTCTGCCAGCAGGGTGACAGGCACCGAGATGCTCCGGATTTCGAAAACCGGGACCAACTGCAGAATGATCTCCAACCGTCCCACCACACGCTGGCGTGGATCGGATTTGATCTGGAAGTTGAATCCGCGAAGTTCGTTCGGGACCATGGTGCTCAGTTCACTGCGCAGCCGTGTTTCCAGGGCCTGCAGGATTTCCATACTGGAAGGACGTCCGAGATAATCCCGGGCAATACCGCGGGTAATCTCCATCGCCCGGCGAACGATCCAGACGGTAGTCAACCGCTCATAGTCAGAGCCGGGGTCTGCCAGGGTCGGACCGTCAGTCAGACGAATACCGCCGGACTGGGATTCGATTGCCGCAATAACCCGGGCGTCAGACAGGGCGTTTAACTGCGATGCGCCGGAAACCATCTTATCGGAATACTTGTAGCGAAGACCGCTGATTCCGGCAATGGAGTCCAGATAGATCGATTCGTTGGGTTTCAGGGTTGAGAAATGACCGGCCACTGCTGCTTCCGCCGTTGTGGTGTAACGGCTGCCACCGTAGGTGAAGATCGGTTCCGCATCGACTGCCAGCATAAACTTCTGCTGGAAAGGAACCAGGAAGTTAGCAGCGCGTAACGGATCCGAGGCATCGGTCTCTGTCAGTTTCATTGCCCGCAGGGCAACATCACCACGGGTGATGGAGTGGTTAATACCTGTTCCTACCAATGGTTTGAATCCGATGACACCTACCGCTTCGCCATTATAACCGGAAAGGAAGTTACTCATCAGGGTATGGAAGCCTGCGTTTTCAGACTGCGGCAACCCGGTGAGTGCATTGTATCCGGTTTTAGTAGCATCCAGGTAGGCACCCGGTACCACCAGAATGTCCATGTTGAAGTCATCCAGACGGTTATAAGCGGCTTCCAATTCCTCATACAACTGATTGTTGGTCAGGTTGGTGCCGTTGGTGCCGTTGGAGAAAGTCAACGTGGGGAAACTGTACCAGTCCGGGGAATAGCTGTATTTGAACCCGAGGATCACATCCGCAGTCCCAATGGCGCCGCCACCAGGTCCGGGCTGGTTTCCGGTTCCGATCAGTTTCAGTTTGGGCACTGACGCATCCACGACTTCCAGGGTGGATCCCAGATCGTAGTAAGTCAGAGTGGTGTGACGGAATACCATATTTGCCGGGGCCGGGGCTCCGAACATAATCTCGTTGCCTCTGACAAAGTAGTCTTTGAAAGTGGCACCACTGGCCTGCAATGCAGACAGACTGGTTTTCTCTTCCATCATACCGATGCAGGAATCAAACGAAATGCGAAGTTGTCCGCCGATATTGGCATCCAGCATGGCTTTCAGGGTATCACTGGCGATGGTTACGGTCAATACACCATCGGCCCAGGTTACGGTAAAGTCCGTGGTTTCTGCCAGTTTCTGGGTTGCCTGGTCGGAGTACAACTTGGACCAGTCATTGGAGCCGGCATTGGGTGGATTCAATTCAATGATCAGCTGTTCGTCGTCATCGTATTCCGAGCTGTCCGGGGCACTGACATAGGTGGCTACGTCAGCTACAAGATCATATCCCCGATAGGTTGCATCGTAATCCGTGCCATCATTGTCCGCCAGAGAAGCGGCATAGGATGCGGACACAGTATCATTATGGGCCAAGCCCAACGGTGCGTTTACGGTAAACACATAAAGTGCATTTCCTGCACTCGCGGGGTTTTCCATAATAGTGCCCAGAGATGCAGCTTTATGGCGCAAGTAGGCTTCCGGGGTGACGGTGTCTTGCGGATTGGAAGCAATGGCCGGAAAACCAACCGTCGCGGAATCGCTACTGGCGTTCAGCAGGGTTCCGAACCGATCGTCGTTTTTACCGTCCAATGGCTGGCGTTCCAGTTTAATGCTGCTCAAACCGGCGACTTCATGCTCCTGCATATCCGATTCGCCAATCGCATACACGGCTTCAATCGCGGTGATGGTGTTGTTTTCATCACCATCTGCGAAGGTATTGGTCTCTTTGTCCAGATACCGGTTGGTGGACACCAGGTCGGTCTGGTCCATGCCGGAAATATCAATGACGGTGCTGCCGGCGGCAACGCTGGTCAACACGTCAGTGTCGGTGCTGGAGACGTTCAACTCAAAGTTGGCCTCCTTTTCAACCGCTGCAGCAATCATGATGGTATTCAGGTTGGGATCGGCATTGATCTTGTCAGCCAGTTCCGAGATGCTGTGCACATCCGCCACCGTATTGGTGGTGTCGGAGCTGTACATAAACGAAGACCAGGTTTCCGATTTCGGGTTGTAAATCTTGACATAGATGCCTTCCATCAGCACCGAGATATCATTGTAGATATCGCCGGGATACAGGGCTTCTAACTTCAAAACCTCTGTGCCGGTGTCGCTGATGTTCAGGAAGGCTTTCTTGGCATATTTATTACCCAAACGGACGGCATAGATCTGGGGCTGACCCTGGGATCCACTTTGTGCGTTCCAGGCTTCAGTAATAGACCGGACCAGGGATCCCTGGCCAAACCGGCCGAAAACATCCACCACCTGGCGAAGATCCGTAATCAGGGTAGGCTCATACACCGGTCCGTCTTCGGCAGTACCGATGATCAGAATGCGGCGGTTGACCTGCTGATTGCTGGCGGGTCTGTCCAGATTGCCGTCAAGCAAGGTTCTTGTGATGTTTGGTAACATAGTTATAGCTCTCCTTTTAGATGGTTACCGAGCTGATTGATTCTTTGTGAATACGAGTAGTTACCTGTTCTATGATGGATACGGGTTCTACTGTATTTTCTTCGAGCTGGACATAAAACAACAGACTGCGGGTTTGCAGTTGGTTATTGATCCGCCGCAGCTCCTGATCCCTGCTGCGCTCGTAAAAAGCACAGTGAGGGCTTCCAAATTGATGAGAGTAGTGCGCCATCAGATTGTGCTGAAACCAGTTTGCTGTTACTTCGGCTTCTTTCCCGGTAAGCGCCCAGATGTCGAATTTGAGGAAAGTTTGTAGCATTTGCCCACTGAGCATAAAGTGCTGTCCATTGCGAGAGACAATCTCTTTACGCAATCGGGGTTTTGTCTCACGGGTCCCGGAAGACGGATTGGGAAGTGCTTTACCTCCCAAGACGTGAGGACTCATGTGATAAACATCCCAGGTGATGGTGGTTCTGAACTTGTCTGCGTGATCTTCATAATGACGAACTGTTTCCGGATAAGCCGGCTCAAAATCCAGGCCCGGGGCCAGTGTTTCAATGGCGTGGTTCATCCGTTCGATGAATTCCAACAACCCAATGCCCCGGTATTCTCCGGGTTCGCCTGCTTCCATTTCCACAACGTGGCGTTTGTAATCAGTAGGTGTAATGTATTGCAGGAATTCCATTTAGTAGTGTCCGTATTCAGGTCGTGCGTAACAAGTATAGAAAACGAGTTCGCCGTTTGCGCCCCGTTTTGGTTCCACATCCTTAATGCGCATTGCCAGTTGATGAGAGGACTGCAATACAGCCGTGTCGGATGTAGAGGGTGAGTTACTTCCGTTAACTTCTATGATAACGTCCCCTACTTTCGGTAAAACACCGGTTTTGAAATAGTAGAGAACGGTTCCTTCATAAGTGCCTTTTACCCCGCGACTGGAGGTGCTGGAGGTGCGGCAGACACGGCATTCATCCGTATGTGTCCATCTTTCTCCGCCCACTCCTTCCCGGGTGGCTTTGTCATAATGGGTGCTGCGGGTACCTACGTTGTAACGGCGATAGATAACCTTATGTCCCCAGTCATCCAGAATACTATTAAAATGGGAAATGGCATCGAGCATGGTTAATCAATCTCCCGGTGTGTATTCGACCTGGTTCCCCGCGGTGGATAGAAATTCAGGCTACGATTATGTTCATTTCGCAGGGTAACATCACTGCGTCCAATGCCCGGCACCAGACCAATGATCCCCTGCTGATGATTCGGAGCCATCAGGCCGTAGGTGGGCCCCCAGATAGGCTCGGTATCAAAACTGCAGCTCTTTATGCGGGCAGCCAACACGTAGGTCAATTCTGTCAGCTTATCTGGATCAAAGTTTATGTTTTCGCTGCTGATGTCAGACGGATCCTTCAGGCTGACTTTAAAGTCCCCTAAAGTAAAGTCTTCCGCAGCGCCGGACGTGGTGGTCCGGGAGGTGTATACCTGGAAAGCGCTCAGAGCCATTCGAATTAGAACATACTGTCGCATGTAGTAAGGCGTGGTGCGATCCAGTGTCTGACAGCCGCCGGATTGCCAGATCTGTAAAGCTTGCTGGCTTTCCAGATAGATATGAAGACGAATCTCGTCATCACTGGTAAAAGCGTTTGCCAGGCTGTTCAGGTATAGTTTTACTTCCTCCAGGGTAGCGAACATCGGGCCCAGGTAGGGTAGTGCAGAGACCTGATAGGTGCCGTCGTCGGGTGTGGTTACAGATACTGTGTATTCCCGGTTGACGGTAAAGTCGTAATCGACGGCGATAGCATCGCCATCAGGAACCGCATCGACTATTGGGATAGAGTCCTGGAACAACAGATCTCCAGTAGTTGGGCGGCGAAACAAAGTTTGGTCAAAAGTCAGCGGAACAGTTCCGCTGGAATCAATTGTGATAATGTTATCGCTAATAACGGCATCGTTCTTGTTTTCCAGCCAGTGATCCGTGGTCAGATATCCTAACGGGTGCCGACTGGTTACCCGAACGATTGTTCCTTCCGGCAGGTCGTCTTCATAAACCAGCCGAATAGTGCCGCCGGAGAAGGTGTAAGATAGCGGCGCCAGAGCGGAAACGGCATCCAGCGGGATACCGTCCTCCGGATCACCGGCAGGCTCTTCCGGCTCCTCAGGGTCTTCAGGCGCCTCGGGTGCGGTGGCAGTTGTAAATTCGAATCGATAATCCACCGGCAGCACTCGGCCATTAAGGGATTTGATACCAAAAGCACCGCCGGTAACGATTACCAGAAGTGTTCTGGATTCCGGCAGATATGCTGCCGGGGTGAACTGAACGGTATCTGCATCAGATAAACCAACAGTTCCGTCAACCATCTGGAAGGGTTGAGAGCCTGAGATGCCAACGGTCACTCCCAGGGCAGAAACAGTCGCCGGATCTACTTCATCGCTGAATTGAATCCGAAGAGCACTGGTATCCAGTGCAACATCTGCCGCATTGGCGCTGGGAATGGTGCTGATTACCTGAAACATTATTCAGTTCCTTATAGAGCTATTTTGGGTACAACATCGGGATCGGATTCCGGATCCGGTACAGAGCGCACGCCGGTAATGGCGGCCTTTTTAAGACCCAGGGCTACGCACTTTTCATTCAGCGCATCCATCACCTGGCGGCGGGGCTGCATGGCCGGGTTCTTTCCAGCTTTCTCCAGCTCCAGGGCTGCTTTGAGAAAACGCTCGGCTTCGGGTTTTTCCATCTGAGACATAACCCCATCCAGCCGTTTGAGCACGTCCTGCCACTGAAAGGCAAGTAATTTCGATTCCGGTGCATTCGGATTCGGATACTGCATGGTTCGGTTTCCGAACTGTGGCGACTTGGGAGGCTGACGATTCTCCTTAACTTCCCGGCGGTCCAGCTCATTCCACTTGAAGGTAGGACGGGAGTTGCTCGGATTCTTGCGCCTTACTTTTGGCGGCCGGGTATAGGTTTCCGGATCATCCGTAAAGTCCAGCAAGCCCAGATGAACTGCTTTATATGCTCTTTCCTTGATCTCTTTCTTGAGATTATTAAAGGCAGCAAACCGCTTATGCACCGGATGGTTATCGCTCAGCACAAAGTCAAGTTCCCTCAGTTCCCAGTGGGCGGACTCCCGCAGAATAATATACTTCTTCGGGGTCAGACCATACGGGTGTTTGGGTTTGGCCTTCTTCTTTTTACCATCTGCCGGCTTTTTGACATCGGCAGTTGCTGTCTCGGGTGTGGTATTACTCAAGGTAATTCTCCTTTGTTAATATGAATTGGGGCTCCGCCTGGGAGCCCCATGATATTCAGGTTACCTCAGATTACGCCTCTTTTCCAGTGCCGCTGTCGGTCAAGCTGGCAGAGTTTACGTTATCGAAGGTGTAGTTGCGGTCGATGGTGATGTTCCGTGCAACAGCAACGCCTTTGCCTTGCTCGAACAACGCCATACCCCAGCGTTCTTTGACCTTCATCGCCAGGATATCCCGTTCCGGATCATTCCACTGATCCAGGCTGACACCCTCTTTGTTCAGGAGGATACCGGCACGGCTGGAATCAATCATCATGATGTCGGTTTTGGGTTTTGCGCCGGACGGATCGTATGAGATGTGCGGGCTGACCAGCACTCTCAACGGAGTCGGCAGGTAACGTGGAGCGATCTCGAAGGAAGCGCCCAACGGATTCAGGGTTGTAACAAACGGGTTGTTTCCCGGAATCTTGGTCGAATGGCCTAATGGCACACCGGTCGGATCCAGGCGCAGGCCCAGTCCCTGATGGCCGGTACCAAAAGTGGAAGCACCCCCGCCGTTTGGCAACCGGTTGGTGGCCAGGGTGGCACCCTTCATGACGATTTCCCGGGTTTCCGGATCGGTCATGAACATCTTCCATGCCAGTGGGTTCATCAGAAGGGTATCCGGAGTGAAACCCCGCAGGGCCAGCCAGGCATACATCTCGAAGATGTCATCCACGTTCATGGTGTTGTTATAGGCGCCGTCGATGGCACGGCCGTTGGTTCCGCCGAGTTCGGCAGCCGAAGTGTCATCGTTGTTGTAAACATCATACCCAAAATCATTGATCAGGGTAATGGCATACTGCTCTTTGTGGCGAGCCAGGGCACGGCCGGTCATACGCAGCCAAAGGCCGAAGACATCAAACAGGTTGTCTTTGACTACCTCTTCGGTAATGCGCATTTTCAAACCGTGTTTCTCAATCCCGACCATCACCATATCGCCTTGTCCAAAATTGAACTCGACTTCCGGATACTCCGAACCCTCGGGTACGGTAGCAGCATTGAAAGCACCGATGGATCCGATTTCGATCGAACGGCCGGGGCCTTCATAGTTGACGGTTTGGAATAAGTTGGGAACCACAATCAGATTGGGTTCGATGGCTTCACGGATCACGCGGGTAATCGAGGTCTCGATAAAGCGGGTCAGGTCTTTGGTCGTGAAAGTATCCTGCATCTCGACTTCGGACTTCTTGAAGGTTTCCGGTAAATCGAACAGATCCCGGAATTCCAATTTGACCACATGTTTATCTTCAGTCGGGAGACCTACAACACCGTTATTTGTGAAGGCATCATACATCACCTGCTCCAGTTTGTCCAGAGTAGTGTTTTCTGTGCTGAGAATCTTCATCAGAGTTGTCTCCTATTTCAGAGTAATGATGGCATTGGGGGCGTTTGTGCGCCCCCGTATTGCCGGTAGTTTATCGAGCAGAGAGCTGAATCTGGGCATAACCGAAAGCTCCGGCCTGCACCATTTCTCTGGCAATGATCGCATAATCCGTGGTTCCGTAGGTGTAACCGGAGGCAACCAAGATTATGTTAATGAAATCCAACAGGTTTTCTGTCAGACCCTGGGTTCCAGCGCCGGCGATCCGTTCCATGTACGGAGTCTGCACGGTTTCCAGGAGGTCTTTGGGGAAGCGGGTATCCACATACAGCAGACGGCCGACAGTCTGTCCATTACGGGCAGCAGTCAGTGCGATACTGGAAGAATTGGCTGCGGCCGCGGCCTGTGGAATCCAGTTACCGAAGAGGTCCGGCATCAGAAGCTGTCCGGCCAAACCAGCGGTAGACGCTTCGAGAGAGTCAAAATACAGGAAACTGTATTTGGCTTCGGCGGCCAGATATCCGGCATCCTCAACAGCACTGACGCTTGCAGCGCCGGTTTTGTATCCGGATTTGCCGGCACCGTCGTTCACGAACTTCAGGGAACTGTCGATGGAGCGCAGCAGACCAAAGTCCACAAACGGCAGTTTGATGAACTGTTCGGCCAGCACACCATACGATTTCCACAGTTCGTAATTCAGGTGGGCACCGCGGATGTCCTGATAGATGTCATACATGGCGACACCCACCGGGGCGTTTGCGGGAAGGGTAAATGTGTCATCAGCTTCAACAACTGCTTTGGAGCCTGCGGCACTCGGCACAGCGGCCAGAACGTCCAGCGCATCATAGGTGATGGTCCGGTTGGTTCCGCCGTTCGCGGGCACCATCAGGGCGCTGATGTCGCGGCTGACACCATAGTAAGAGCCGTCGCCATCAATATACAGCGGAGACGTACCATCAACCTGATTGGTGGTTCCGGTGTAAATCTTGTTGTCGGGAGTGATTTCGTAGTTGGCAACTACTGTGTCACCATCGGCAACACCGGCACCAAATACGATGGAATAAGCACCAGTCGAATACACGATGGTACCGCTTCCGCCGTTGTCGCCGGTCAGAACACCTTCACCGTCATCCGAAAAGGTTTCGGTATCGTCCGCAACCTTGAAGGTTCCGGCAATGATCGGGGTCTGGGCGGTATTACCGGTAAAGGTTTCATCCAGATCGGTCCAGCTGGCATCGATCTCGGCACCCTCGCCGGGAGCCGCGTTAAAAGTCACGGTGACTTCACCGGTTTCGTAGTTGACGGTTCCGGAACCACCGGCGCCGCCGGTCAGAACGCCTTCTGCGTCATCGGTAAAGGTTTCGGTTCCATCGTTAACAGACACGGAGTCTGCTTTTACCGGCAGGGCGGTCAGAGTGAAGGTGAATTCCTTGGTGGTATTCTCTTCAGTGGTAACAGTGTGCATCAACACATCAGTGTGTGCATTGTCAGAGGCAGTTCCCAGTGTCTCGTTAGAGATCACCCGGCGACTGACCGACAAGGCACCACCAACGGTAATTGCGTTCTGCGTAGTCACAGCGCTGATGATCCGGCCCTTCGGAATTACCACATATTGTTCTGTGGATTTGTCCTGGAATTTCACATCCAGGTAGCGCAGGGGGACCATCGGGAAATGCGGGCGGATACCATCCGAGATTTCAATGTTCGGACGAATTGGGGATTCCTGGTATTTTGCAGGCATCGGTTTGATGGGACGTTTCCGCGCAGTCTGGGCAACGAAATTGATTCGGTTCATGTTGTTAAACTCCTTAAACTAAGGGTTATTATTTGTCCTTTTTGGTACGACCGGACTTGTTGAGCAGGTTGAGTACCGAGGTCATATCAGTGATGACCACTTTCTCTTCCGTGTCTTCAGCTTCCGGGTCGTCATCTGCACCGTCAGCATCTCCGGTAGCTACCGAACTGTCTGCGGCTTCAGAAGGGGATTTGGCGAAGGTGGTCTGCATCTCTGTCACGAGTTCGTCGTGCAGGGTTTGCAGTTCTTCGGAGGACTTATCAGACAAACTCTCAGAGTAAGTCTTCATGGAGTCCGCGACGGCTTCCAGGTTGATTTCCGGTTTGCGCAGTGCGAGGGCCAGGGCAACAATGGATTGGGCGAGCGTTGTCTTCTGTGCCGTCTGGGTGTCGCTTAACTGGGTTTGCAAACCTTCAATCTGTTTATTCTCTTCCTGGAGTGCCGCAACCTGGTCCGCCGATGTCTGCAGGTCAGCCTGGGCCTTTTCCAATTCCGTTTTAACCGCAGCGGTTGCTTCGGTCTTTATGGAATCGATATAGGTATCCATGCCTTCCGCCAACAGGGCGTCTTTCAGGGTGATTTTCATCTGAGAATCTCCTTTTGGGGTTAGTGCGTCGACAAACGCAGCACGCACTTCGTCGGAAGCACCGGAGTGCTCCACGACCAGTAAAGCACGATCGCGTTTGGTTGGACTGTCAGCAATTTCAGCAATAATTGCTTTAGCGTCCGAGGGCAAATGAAATGTGTTCATATCATACTCTCCTCTCATCACAGTAGTTATGTCACGAATTGGGGTAACTTTCGGACATAAATCTTAAATAGTTTCCAAAGCGGCTGCGATTTCGTAGCTCTGCTCCAGCTCGTCCGTAAAAGGGCACCCCATATCTTTGGCTCGACGTTTGATACAGGCCTTAATACGGCTCTTGTCTCCTGGACCTTTGTACTTCGGCAGCAAGCGCATGGCGCTGCGGGCTTGAGAACAGGAATTGACGGGAAAGGAACGACGATCCTTTCGGGGATCCATCGGACCACAGAAGTTCTCGGGCTTCGACTTGGATTGTTCCTTTTTGGTCTTCTCCGAAGTCGCTTTATCGAACAGTTCTGTATCCTCTTCAGCGTCATACATGGCGTCGCCGGTAATGTCATGATCGTGGCCTTCAATGTATTTGTCGTTTTTGGGATCAAATACCTGGGCACACATCACCTTGCCGTTGATAACCTCATGGGAGTGTCCGGCAGCATAATCGGTGTGGCCGTTTGCCGCTTCGTTCATATAGACAACATGTTTGTGACGCTTATTGCGGACGTCATCCCTCTGGTAGTCGGTGAGCTTACGGTCGCCGTAAGTGTCCCGGTCTTCCAATGCCAGGTTGGCCTCCAGCCAGTCCAGCATCTGTAGTTCTTCTTCATCAGGAACCCATAGGTCAGCATCCGCAATTCCGGGATGAAAGCTGCCACCCATTTCCACGTACTCCTGTACACGTTTCAAGGTGTCTTCTGCTTCAATGGAATCCCACAAGCTGGGGTTGGCAATTACATCTACCTCCTGCTCCATCAGGAAAAGCACTTTCTGGTAGTCACCGTCATTCTCCGGTTTCCACATATCAGTATCCATCATGATAATTCCTTTATACTCTGTGGTATCTTGGGTATTGAACGGAACATCCCCCTCCTGGTCAGCAAACTTGAATCCTCTGACCATGGCGGCATGTTCTTTACTCTGATCGGCGGGTTTGTTTACAAAAGAAACCTCTCCGTATTCCAGTCTTCCCGTGGACCAGAAACATACTTTCTTGACGCCGTCCTCAACTTCATAGCTTCTACCACGGGAATGTCCGCACCAGGACTGGTTTCGCAGCATATCCTTACCGCAGATAGAGCATTTAACATACTCAACCGGCTTCTGCGCCGTAGAAACCGTCAGATACCGTTGGTCCATGACCTTTTCGATGGCATCTTTGTCAGTGATCAGAAGATCAAGCTGAATAAACCCTTTGCTATCGTTTCCGATATAACGGGCATCCACAACCCGGCCGATGGGCTCAGCATCTTCCGGACGATGGGCTTCTTTGGGTCTGAGGACCGGTTTGTTAAACGGTTCTACCCAACTGCGAACAGAGGATTTCATTCCTTTGGGAGAGTAGAAGTAGAAGTTGCGGTTGATATAACCACCATGGGTGGCGTTAACGGTAACCAGTAATCCTTTAGAGGTTCTGGTTTTCTCGGCGTCCTGCAGCTGCAGTTCGACTTTCAGGTCGTCATACAGCAGCATTTCGTGATCGGTAAATGTATCCATTTTACTTGGACTCCTTCTTTAGGGTATCCGGGGTGCTTTCAACGATGGCGCCACAGCGCGGACATTTAACCTGGATTATGGTACCTGGTAATACCCGGGCGAGCAGCTTATTGCAGATCACGTCTTCTCCTCGTTTAGCACTCTGTTTCGGATCAATGTTGGGGCAACGCATCTCCACCAGATTAAGCGTGATGCAGTTTCCACGATTATTGATCGTATGGCATTTCCGGTTGCTACATTTGATTTCAAAAGCAAAGGGAGTTTCTGTTTCTATGTAGCGGCATAGCAGTTTATTGCAGGGCGGTAAACACCGGTAATCAATCCATTCCTGGTCATTCTGTTCCATCTGAATTCGTTTCCGTAAGAGGTAATTCCTGTAGGTAAAGGCGCAGGGCTTCTGCGACGTTAGCGAAGTCTTTTGCGACCTTCGGCTTTGCCATCTGTTTTCCGTGCTGGTTGGCCGGCGAATCATTGTTGTTAATGGAATTGGCTTTCGCCTGGGCTTCCGCCAGGGTTTGCTGGATCATGAAGGCAAACAGTTTCTTCTGATCCCCGTCCGGCAGTATATCCATTCCCAGTTCAATGCGTAACTCATCATGAGTAATGCCGTTATTCGTCCATTTATTGATAGCATGGTTTTCCTTCTTTATCTTGTTCTCCAGATCGATTTCCGGAATATGAAGGTTGACCATATTGTCTTCGGTAATCGTTTCTTCTGAGTAACCGGCTTCCAGCAGCAGTTCCCGGATCATGAACTGTTCGATAGCATCTTTAATGATATGTTGGAACTTGATGGTGGTGTTCTGCATCTCTGCCGTCATCGTCTGGGCAGTGCTGCGATTGGCAGTATTCCCCTCTCCCATACCGACTTTGGACATACCCAGCCCGGCCAGAATACGACCGTACCAATAATCCAGGTAGGGACTGAGATCCATTACCTGGTCTCCCTTGGAGACATTGCTGATTTCGATCCGGCTGGAAGTTACGATCACCGCATCCGTGGACACGTTATCCAAGTACAGCGCTGTTTCATCAACTTCTGGTTGCTGTGCCGGCTTATCCTGGGTTCCGACTTTGGCATGCATACGGGGGATGGCAAATTTGATGGCCTGCAGCAGTGCCAGCTCTTCGGTTTCCCGCAGAGCTTTGATATCCGGTATTACCGGGATGGCCATGGGCATGGCAAAGAAGTAATAGGGATCTGTCGAACCGGCATCTTTGAAGAAAACAACATCGTCACTGCGCCACTCCGGAGTAGTGGCACTGTTGGTATAGCGGGGATTTTGTTTCCAGCGCCGCACATTACCAAAGTCATCCTTATCGACCATGATGGTTTTGGGGGATGCTACAAAGTAGGCAGCCACCGGTAACAGGTTTTTCCCATCATAGGTTACCCGCATTCTTCCGCCGGAGGCCTTGACGGAACGCTTTTTAACTACCACCACGTTGGCGTATTGCACCAGAGAATGCGCCATTTGCTGGAACAGCTGCTGAGTGGTAATACCACTGACCTGTGCAATCTGGCGAAACCGTTTACGAATGTATTTGACGGTGTTGGGATTCTTTCCGGTGAATTCAAATCCGTTCTTCCATATCTGTTCCACATACTTCTCAACCGAACGGCGCAGGATAGACTCTTTGGTAACAGCACTGTCCACTTCTTCGAAGTTCCATTCCGGGTCTTCAAATGAGCTGCGGAATATCTGGGTTACAAACTTGGATACCGATTTGCGGATCCGGACCAGCATTCTGCCGCTTGATACGGTAACCGGGTGTGCGGTAGGATTGCCGGAATCAGACAGCATACTTTCCTGGCGTCTTTCGAATCGCAGCCGGATGTCTTCCAGTTCTTTTGGTATATCAAAGGGCGTCGTCTCTTTATCTTTCCTTCTCCAGGGAATCAGGTTCATAGCTTCATTCCTAACTGTTTAAAGATCGTTTCAACCCGCATCCGGTCTGCTTCAGACAGCTGACCTAAACACTTGCCGGTTGCGGCGGCTTCTGCCGCCCGTTTGGCCTCCTGTTGCGGTACCCCGATGTACTTGGTAAGATACCGTGCCACTTCTTCCGTACTGGGTTCATAAAAGAACTGGCTTACATCCACCGTAGGCACACCAATTGACCCGCCGGTGGAACTGTTAATGTTCAGGGAGCCGGCAGATACACCCTGAGCAAACTCTTTCCGGCGAATGTCATCTTCCGGGGAAGGTGATCGGCCTCCGCCTCTCGGGATAATCTTTCCCTCTTCTGTCGGAGGCACCGGCGGCTCACCGGGAGGATTGCTCCCCTGGTTAGTTGTGTCATAAGTTGGGTCGTACGCAGTCCGGGAACATAATAATCCGGTGTTAATCGCTTCCATCAGAGTCGTACAGATGTAAATAATCCATTCCAGAACCTTAATTGTTTCGAGATGGTTAAACTGGGCACTGTTTTCACGGCCCCGCTTCCGCCACCTCATAGCAGCCGATACCACCAGGGTACGCATCTTGCGCAAAAGGCCGTTGCCTTTGGAAACCAGGGTATCTATCAGCAGACTCACCAGGGATACAAACCCAAAACAACGCAGCACTTCCCGGTTTCCTTTTCGTATCCAGGCCAAAAGGCGCTGAAGCACAGTGCGCTTTAGCTCGGTTACCAAAATGAAGTAAAGACCGGCTGCCAGCTCATAGAGGGATTCGTAAAGTGTTTTTACCAGATTGAAAGCTATATCGAACAGGGTGGCTTTCAGTCCCTTGCGCATCGACTCCAACAGGAGCTGGGCGATAGCCCGTATTGAAACCAGAAAAGGAATACCGGAATTCTTAATCCAATCACGGTCACTCTGGTGCATTCGAACCAATACCATCAGAAGGCAGCAGGCAACGCTCTGAATGGTCAGCTTGCTACGAAGAATGTTTAAGGAACGCTGGGCAAAGTTTCCGGTTACATCCAGGCTGGTTTTCAGGTATTTCTTATATCCGCTGTAATCGTCTCCTTTCTCGAACTCCAGCAGATCCTTTTCCAGTCCGTCAAACGCTTGATATATCTTTCGATCCAGCGATTGGAACAGGTTGTCGGTCTTGGATGGTCCGGGGGATCCAAAGATGTCCACCCAGGATAGTCCGGTAGTCGGATCGGCGTTATTGGCCACATCAGCCGCTTTGTTTCCCAGTGAATTACTTTTCTCAGGCATTACAGCGCACGACTCCCTCTTCTGGTTAGTCTATCTGCCCGGCGGGTATGAGGAACACTCGGCGCAATACCGGTTGGCCGGTCGTCCGCATCCGGCGGCTCTCCTTTACCGCTCCAGTTTCCGATATCTCTGACCAGTATCCCCTGGGCATTCATGGTGTACCCAGGAACACTTTGTTGTTGTTGACCCATAAACCGGTTACTGATAATCTGAGGCAGAATAGTATTGGTTGTTTCCTGTGGTTTGGTAACGAAATCAAACTTCAGGAATTCGGCATGCTCTTTTCCGTAAGCATAGGCGGCCAGCATGGTGGCATCAAGTGTATGGTCGCCGGAACTGCCTGCTTCGTAAATGGCCCCTTTGGTGCCGATACGTTTAATATTGTAATCCCGCATCTGGTGGACCAGTCCCCTCTCCTGGTCTTCGACGGCATTACCTGATAGATCCATCGCCGGAATACAAAGCATGTTGTTCATCAGCAATGAATTCAGCAGCTCTACGATGAAGTTCTTGGCATTGTGCTTCTGCTCTTTGTTTGTTTCCCGGGGATCTTCCGTGGTAATCGTGCTGCCGAAATCAAGAACATCCATATTGTCCAGCATGTGTTTCAACCCGATCACTTTTCTGCCGGTAGCAGACTGGCCCTTGCTGATAGCCAGGCGGAGCAGTTCCCAGTTGGTTTGACCATGCCCGTGATCGAACATACACCAGTTGACCGGATCCAGCTGCATTACTTTCAGGATCTCGTCCACCGCCTGAGTATTGATGTAGTCCAGGGCATCGATGGAATAGTGACGGAACAATCGCAGACGGTTTTTCACCCAAACGGGTTCCAGCGGATCTCCATTCTCGTCCCGCCAGCGGCCGCCATTATAGGGTATCATTTCGACCGGATCATTCAGATACTCCATGATCACAATCTGAACCCCGTTTTTCGGTTCATTCCAGTCCACCCCCAGGGTGTAGTAGTTGTTAGGGTTGTATTTCAGATCTTTGTAATCATAGACAAACATACACTGATCGATGTCTTTATGCCGGAACACCCCGTCCACCGCCTCGCCGAACATCGCCCGGTATTCATGTTCATACTGTTCCTTGGTGGTGGTTGCCTTTACAAACGCCTCCTGTTCTGGTGTCCATTCCGGAGAATCCGAGGATTCGACATGAAATTCCCGGAAGTTGAATTCCGGTTCATCTTTATAGGTTGATACCTTCCAGAAGAACAAGCGCCGGCCGGTAGGCGTTGAAGACAGGGTAACCGTGGTATGTTTGTATGTCGTGGCGATGGGCCACACATCTGCCAGCAGAATGGCTTCAGGAATATAGTCCGCTTCGTCAACGATCAGATCGTCGGCGGAGTTATGTACCAGAATGCCACCGTTGGACCATCCGGATACTTTAAATCCGGTCTCTTCCACCTCGTTCGGATAGAAAGCAACAAAGTGATGGTAATCTTTAACACTGATATCAAAAGTTGCCGCCTTACCGTGCGGTTTGATCGAACGCACCCGGCTCCAGAAGGGATTTCCCAACACGTCAGAAACCACGATGAAGTCTGCATCACTCTTGTTCTTCTCGTAGGTTTTAATATCTTTGAGTTCCTTCCAGCCCTCACCGAACACATAAAGCGGATGGTTGCCGGTCGCAATCAGCCGGCGGGCAGAGGTGGTTCGCAGCTCAAAGGTATCCTGGATACCATTATCGATCTTATCTGTTACTTCAGCCGCCACCGGACCATACAGCTTCGGATCAACAGTAAAGACATGCTCGCCCGGTCGTATATCCTCGATTGATTTCCATTCAGGGCTGTCGGCATCTGCCATCCAGACCTTCGTTCCCCGAATCAGACACTGGCCGCGAATAGAAGAATTGGCCACCATGCCACGAACCACTGAGTTGTTTTTCCACCACAACTCAAAGGGTTTCTTTCGAAAGGCTGCGATACTGTTTTTCAAGTGAGGAGAGTCAAAGGCCATTCGGCGGATTAAATCAAACAGGTTCATAAGCTGGGATTCATAGGCGGCGGTCAGCAGCACCTGGCGGTTGTTATTGGTAAAGCTACGATGAAGGGCTCGTATGGATAAAACGACACTTTTGCCAGTGTTATGTTGTACAATACCATTACCTACAAAACATTCAGTTTCCGGGACATGTAAATCGTAGGTATCAATTGGGTCGGAAAGCATCTCTATGCTTTCGATAGGTTCCCAAAGAAGGTCGTTTTCAAGTGCATTGACTGTCTGTCTATGACCAATAGCTTTGGCAATTTCCAGGTTCTTCCATGTAGCCTGTGCCCTATCCTTTCGAAGTTTGATGTGGTCTTTGGTTAATGCGCGGATACTGTAGTCATTTTCATTACATACCCCAACTAGCTGTAGTGTGCTTTCCAGAGGAGCCTGGGTGTGCCAGCTCTTGCCTCGATCTCCGTTTCCAAGACTGATCGTTTTAGTATTTCTTCCCTTGTAACTACTCAGTGGAACTGAGTCAAAGAATCTTTCCAAAGACTGTTTATCGCCAATCGTAAGGCTATAGCTAGTAAAAGATTTACCATTACATTGGGTTACTTTCTTTCGCATACTGCTCTGTATCCCGAATAATAGAAGAAGATACCTTATGCCTTCGAGCAATGGTTTACTGACCGAGCTGACTCCGACCGTGGGCTGCTTATTGGGATGTAGCGAATCACTGGGTTTGCTTTTCTCTGTAACCCAACCGTCGGTCATCCAATACCCGGCGATAAACGCCTGAATTGATTCTAGGGTTGACATAAATATGCCCGGCGGTACAACTTTGGTATGGCTGGTAGTACCAGATAATCCTGCTTTTCTAACCAATTCCCGTGGTTTTGAAGAATGGCCTGTATATCCGTCAGTAATGCCATAGGCGTACTTGTTGTGATACTTTACAAGGTTCATTCCCAAACGACTACATATTTCAGCTAACTCCAGTTTACTTTCTTCATCTGCACATGTAAACCGAACTCCGGTTTTATCGATATCGGAAAGTCCACCATCACCGACCAGGTAACCTAACAGGTAAGCTTCGTCTTCAGTAAAGGTGTTTCCATAGCTTTGGGTAATCTGTCTAGGTACCCCGACGCGCATCCCGGGTTTAATATCCTGGGCTTCTACCCAGCTTGGGCCGCTTTCCGCATAAACCAAAAAGGGATGATCAACAGAAACCCGTTGTTTCTTTCCAGACTTCGTGGTAATCTGAATAGTAGGCACTTTGTCGTTGTACCACACCTCGTAGTCACTTGTGCGTTTTAGAGTATACGTTTCAGGATCAACAGTATAGATGTCCAACTCTTTTTGTCTGAGAAGAAGTTCTTCAACAGGCAGAGGGCCTTTCTGCGTATAAATAAGATCGCCCTTTGCTACACATCGTCTGCCCATTCGTAACAGATTCCGGTAATGTTCATCCTGCAGAATACGACGCTGATACTGCCGCAGCGTAAGCGGTTTATCCGGAAAGGTGGGATTCATTAAATAGGTTTCCGCCCACATATCCGCGTTTGCTATCACATACGCTTCCATAAGCTCTTCTTTGGTCAATCCTACAGGGGTACTCGCCAAACCAGGCCTCCGTCACAAATATTAGGTGCATCCGTTTCAATCGTAACAGCCGGGCCATTGCCATGCTGTTTGAAGACGCGTATATAGTCTGTTATAGGTATGTCATCATTCAGGTTTTTGGGGCGATAGAGGCGCAGCAGAGCGGCGAAACGGTCCCGACTGGCTACGTCCCTGATCTTCAGTTCCCCGGCCCGGGCGGTTAGCTGGATACCTAGCCTCCCCATAAGGTGAACCAGTATGTCATGACTCTTCTGGTTGATGCCGCGTAACCGTATACTGCGGCTCATTTTCGGATCCATTGCTCCGGGGTAAATCCGCAGGTCAGGGTAAAGGGATTTAAAAACACCATAAAGTATTTCACACAGACTGTGTTTGTCCAGGTATACCAGGTAAGAAGGCAGATATATACCATACTCACTGTGTTCCAGAATACTTTTAATAACCATTTCATTCCAGTCCGGAGCGGTATGGTTATCTCCGAAAACATCAATCAACCTGGGAATATGAATGCGGTTATATTTCAGTATGTGATGGGTTGAGAAACGACTGCTCTGATACATTCCGCGGGTGGAACACCAGCCATTCTCGTTCATAAACTCCAATGGATGGCCGGCAAGAACCCGGCGCAGGGTTCCGGTTCTGAATTCATAGATAGCCGTGTCATCAACAGAAGTGATGTGTGCTTTCACAGGAGTAAAACCACCATCTACAAAACTGACCAGATTCTGATCACCGATCAGTTCCCGGGCGGACGCCCAATTGCCATCACTACACAGCAACGGCATCATTTCGCTAAGCACAACCTGCATTATCTGGGACGGCGTTTCCGCTTCTCGCGGCGCACCTCACTGGGTTTCTTGAATACCAGGCTTTCCTTATATTCATCCAGTATTTTGTATTTATCTACTTTACGCCGGAACCGGCGGAGAGCACGTTCAATGCCTTCGCCTTCTTTGGGTTCAATGTGAATGTTTACAGCCATCACTTCTCCTTTTATCGATGGTAATTGCGGGCTTCGTTTCCAAACATCCGGCTGGATGGGTTTACTTTTGCAGAATAGATCGCCTGCACGGCACGTTGCCGTTCTGTAGCCGCGTGTTGGTTTTGGAAGCTGGGACCAAGAAAGCCCCTGCCAAGGCTGGCCAGGCGGTTTTGTCCCATAAACTGTTTAAGATCTCCAGCGGCAGCTGTGGCTGCCTTGAGATAGTTTTCGGTTCCCCACTGCACCGGTATGCGCAGCAGTTCGAACCAGGAATAGGCACTGAGCAGAGTGCCGGCGGCGGCCCATTTGCCGCCCTGTATTAAAAAGGACTTCGCGGTAGAAAACTTGGGGAAGTGTTTGATAACGTCTTCTCCGCCTTCTTTTACAATCTTTGAAACAACTCCTTCTACTTCTTCACCCATACCTCCCATAAAGCGTGAAAACTTAGCAGCCCTGGGTCTTGCTGTCTCACCCACAAAGTCAAAAGAACCACGCTTAAAGGCGCTTTCTGGTCCAACCGAAAACGTAGTTCCGGGTGTATGGATGCGACGCCTGGCCTGAGCAAAAATAGCTTCCTCACGTTTTGCGTTAGAAATAACACCCGGTATACTATTTCCCACGTAAGAGCCCTGCAGGCCGGCAAGACCGGTTTCTCTTGCGCTACTGGCCCAGGCCGTCAAAGTGGTCTGGACGCCTTTATCATACATGTGTTTTCCGACCGATTCGATGGCCGTTAGAACAGCGTTACCCATGGTGGGTACGTTCATCGGGCCCCTCACCCCGGTAAACAAGGTCTTATATCCGAACATACCGCCGAAATGCATACCGCCTTTATGAACCAGACCTGCGCCCTGTAGCACACCCATGTAAGCGGATTCTGTAACATTGGGAGTCATGACGTCTACCACCGGATAGCCGGCTGCTTGTCCGCCCAGCATAGCGGCTGCTGTTACATACCCCCCGCCGGTAAAGTTCTTTACGCTACCAGGTAATGGCATAGGTTAGTCTCCTAAAACATCGAACGGTGTCGGGTTTTGTGCATGGCATGTACCAGATCACCGGTAGCACCGAGATGCCCGGCCGGCATGCGTCCGCCTGGCCGTTTGGCCCAGTTACGGACACCACTGCCGCCACCAAAGGCCCGGTTATCGGTGATGTAGGGATTCATGCGATTCAGATCCCGGTGAATAGTGCTGGCAATTTTGGCCGTGTTGTAGGCAATCTTGGTTCCGTAGTAACCACCGATCAGCGCACCCATGGCGCTGCCCATTAGTGCGCCTGCAGCTCGATTCTTGCGGGCAATGATAGTTCCCAGGGTGCCGGCACCGAAGGCACCTACACCTGCGCCGGTAAGTGCGGCTTTTCCCAGGACGCCGGCAGGGTTGGGTGTTGTTCCGTCCGGACTGCCACCGAATACTGTCCTTATGGTGCTCCATGTGTTTTCATACAGAGGCGGCCGATTAACATGTGGCATCTCATGGTTCAAGTGATGAATGTTCATCATGGTATCCGTTAGGAAATCTCCAGTGGTCAGACCAGAACCTGGACCGTAGATATCGGTAGGTGTCAGCATACGGGCAGTAACAGCACCTACGGCTGCAACACCGGTGGCCCCGAGTGCGACTTTTGCCATAGTAGAGGCGTTGGCGCTCATCTCTTGTATGGCGTTTTTCATGGATGCGTAACTCATCTCTATTACCTCCCAGCCCATACCTTGTTATTGATTCCAACCAGCTTGGTGGTTAATTCCCCAGAACGGGCTCGCATATCTTTGAGCTTATTGGCATCCGGAAATACCCTTCTATGTAAGGCATTACCCCGGGCACGTCCGAATGCCCGTCCAGCAACGGCACCGCCGGCGGTATAGCCGGCAATACGCCAGAAGTTGGTGTCATCGCTGCCAAAGGCGGAATACATAAAGCCGGTAGTTCCGCCCAAAAGCGCTCCCTGTGTGCCCATTCTACTGACAAAATGTGACTTTTGCTGTTCCAGTTTGGTCAGGTCATTCATGACTGTTTTTAAGCGGCCTTTCTGGGTGTTGGCTTTATCCAGCTTTCCCAGAAAACCTGATACTCTATTTATGTTGCCCCACCCTTTGAACTGATTCAGCTGCCACAAGTGAGAATCCGCCCCATCCACTGCTTTTTCAACCTGAGGCAGCAGGGTTTCAGCACGGCTGGCAGAAGTATTACGGAGGAGTCGGCTGACTTCCGATGGTTTATTAAGCCTATCCCACAGAGACTTGGCCTTGTTTTTGACATTAGCAAAACCGGGCATGGTTATTTATCCTCTGCTGATCTTTCAACTTCCTCAAAGGGAATCTCTTCGCTCTTTTGCTTATAGGCATCTTCCATCCGTTTCTTCAACGCGGCCTGGCGCTGGGATTCATCGTCTTTGTCCTGGACTTTATAACGGGCGCGGATTTCCCGGGTAGCCATAAAGTCTTTGCGGAGCTGTGCCTTTCGCCGCTGTGCCCGTTCTTTTACAGACAAAGATGGGCTTTCCTTTGGTTCGGTAATGGCTGTACCCGTGCGCTGGTCAACAGCCGCAACTCCGTCAATAATCTGTCCGTCCAGTGCCAGGGTCTTCTGGGCCCGCATTTCCTGCAGCTCAGCGTCGATGAATTCGGCAATCATATCCAGCTCGATGGGGTTTTCCACATCCACCGACAGCTCCTTTATCAGGGCCGGCACCAGCTGATCAATCACAATCATTTCTTCCGGGCAACCAAAACCAACCGGAGCAATACCGCTTCTCTGGTAAATGCAAATACGGGCAAACGGACATTCTTCCCCTTTGCAGTTCAAGGGCAGCCTGCTTTTCAGCCCGTAGCTGCGGTTATCTTCCAGATGGGCCGCAAGTAGTTTCAGTTTATCGGGATCTATCTGTAGGTTGCCACGCAACTCTTCGGGGTAGTTTTCCAGAAGTCTCTGGATATGCTCCTGCTTAACATCCTTCAGAGCCACCATTTTGGTTTTGGAAGAGGGCATTATATCACAATCCTCAGGATCGTTTCTCCGCCGCCCTTTTTGACACCGGTTCTCATGGACAACCGGTTCACGTCTTTCGGAAGCGGGTAACCTTTAAAAGCATCTGCATTCTGCAGGTCCACCGGAATCGGCGTAATGGCCGGCCAGTCCTCTTCGTTTTCAACGATATGCATCACCTGCATAGCCCTGGAAAACAGGTCCAGGCTGTAGAAAGCATAGGCATTGGTGCCAACCACCGACGCACCCTGGCTGGATCTTTCAGTCAGAGAAAGACTGTGGATATGTCCGGTCAGAACGTAATGGACAATCTTTCCGATGCGGGTGTATTTCAGGATCTTCTTATCGATTGAGGTTTTATTGTGGTTGTGGCTCAGCAGGATATTGGCTCCGTTGATCTCTACCAGATCCTCATGGGCCATGGACAGGTCATGGATCAGGACGTTGGGCTGGTCCTCCAGCATACGGTCCAGGAAGTGCGGCAACAGGTAATCGAAGTTATTGTGGAATTCCACCGACTGAATATGTTCATCCAGGCGGGATTCGTTGCCGTATACCGAAACACATTCCACATTGAAGGTAGTAGCCAGGTCCTGCACAAAGGAAGCAATCAACTCGGAGCCCACAATAAAGGCTTCGGCCAGGCTTCGCTGGTTGCGCAATACTTCATCCTTACGCCGGTTGGAGTTGAACATATCACCGACAAAGGCGATTACCACGTCATTAATACCCATCTGCGGCAGATACAGTTTGGCCCGGTTGGCGTACTTCATCAGGCGGCGACTGGCCTGTTCGAAATCATAGGTGTTGGCCCCCTTCGTATCTTCGGCCCTGATACACTCATTCAGGTGCAGGTCATTCAGCTGAATGATACCTACCCGCCGGTTGTTGTCCACGTTTATAGCAGTCGGTTTAAACTCTAACGGTTTACGACTGCGCACCTGATTCAGGATCTCTTTCAGCAGCTCTTCCGTGGTATTGACAACGCGATCGCTCTCCCGGAATACTTTGCGCAAGATGCGGTTCTGGTCCCGCGCCAGCTGCCGGCTGCGCTGCATTTTAAGGTATTGAGCTATCAGCTCCTCACGCGTCATATTGATCGGATCATCGCCGATGGCTTCGGTTTCCGAATCAAACTCCAAATCATCCTCGTCATCCTCGATCTCTTCGATGACCCGGTCCAGGTCTTCCTGGGTTATTTGGGAGCGGTTTTGAACCTTTTGTTTTATATCTTCACGATGCTTCAGCCAGTAGCGCACCGTGTTCAATGTTCCTTCAAATCCGTCTTCTTCACATAACATGTCATAAATATCAACGACATCCGCAGACGGGTTATTCTGCGCGATCTCAATCGCTTTGAGTTTCAGGTCATCATACTTCTTCATCGAATTCCTCCGTTTAGGGTTAGCAAAAAGCGGGCATCGTGGCCCGCTTTAGTTATGTCACACTTTATGTTTGATTTAACCCTAATCCCCGTATCCAACCATAATCCGGGGGCTTTCCTGTTGAACCCATTGTTCCTGGTCCGGGTCAAACTCCTGGTATTGTCCGGGATACATCATTTTGCCGGATGTTTCGTATTCGTGGCGTTTACTGCGAATCCAGGCCTCGTCCACCGGAGCAAATGCCAGCAACGACCGTTTAATCCGGGTTTTCTCGGCAATAATGTAGTCCGAGGCTACTTTGCGGTCATAATCTCCAACGGCCACTAGATACCAGTTCTGGTATACCCGGTCAAAGATCAGCTGGAATACAATCTCCTCTTCGGTGGACAGTTTTTCCAGTTCATCCAGGGTCATATCAGCAATGACCGGCGAATGGGGGTCTGAGTCCAGAAAAGCCTGAGCCAGAAACTTCAGTGGTTTGGGAAGAATATCAATGTGTTGAATCAATCTCATAGGATCTCCTTGGTTATATGTTGGGTCAGCCCGGCATCGACCGCCTGTTTGGCGGTAAAGAATGTTTCTGAACTGAGCCATTTATCGACCAATTCTTTGTTCTTGAATATGCGCTGCAGGGTTCTTCTCATGATGCGGGTCTGGTCGGTGTAGAACCGGGTGTTGTCTCGCATCTGATCCAGGGTCATGTCATCAGGAAGACTGACAGATCCGCTATGAATCAGAAAGTTTGAGCTGGGAAGTGCAAAGCGGTAGTCGCACGCCATGTAAGGAAAGATGGCGCCAGAGTGGCAGCGGGCGACGTTTATGCCAATAGTCGTAAAGGGAACCCCTTTTATCAGATCGTACATTGCCAGGGAGCTGTCCAGTGCCCCACCCGGGCTGTTAGTGTATAGTACCAACCCCATATCTTTGATGCGAAGCTCTTTGTTATCCTTATTCTTCTGCCAAAGCTCATTTAGTTCTTCAATGGCTTCCAAAAATGGTGTGACCGAGTTGAAGCTGATAATATCATCCAGCTTTATCGAATGAATAACTTTGAGGGAATCCCTTAACTGTTTAATCGGATTCATCGAACTGGTAAGTAATTTGGACGATCCATTGCTCATTGGTAACCTCTTTTTTGTCTACCTGGGAATAGGAGTTGTATTCATAACCCCAGCGAATGGGTATTATCTGGGTAACAACACTGAGTATTGTTAGGTCGTTCTTATCGTTCAAATATAGCGCCTCAAGTGACGCTATTGCGGCATTAACATCACTGTCGTGATCACTTTGCGTGGTTACTACCGTATGCACCCGGGTGGTCGTTCTTGCTTCATCTGCCATGCTATACTCCTGTCATCTGTAGTAAGTCTTCATCTTCGTCTTGCGGTACAGCAGAGGTGTGCACCGTTGTTTCAATCCAGTACACCCGCCCGCAGGCACAGGTTTCCGGCGCATCTGCATAAAGCTCCAGCTCCTGTCCGCACTCACAGGTCAGTATGACCTTTTGGTTATTCCAGACAACTTCAAAGTCTTCGTAGATATCACCAATCCCCTCATAGCAGGTTTCCATTAGGCGATCCCTTTCGTTATTGTTCGGTTCAAATAGCGGTTATCGTACGCCGTATTAGAGCGAGTCACTTTCTTTAGCTGTTCGGTTTCTTCAGTGAACTCTCCCTCATGCACCAGTAGCTGGAGGTTGAACTTAGCTGCTTCGTGCAGGTCCTGTTCCTTTTCCAGCATGATTCTTAGTAGAATTGCCTCCGGATTGACATCAGACTCTTTGTCGTTGTGGTAGAGTGCCCAGTGCATCGAATGATCGATTACCTTTTGGGAAGCCATAATGCACTCGTTAGCTTGGTCGCCCTCCCCTGCTGCTTCTCCGGATTGTCCGGACATTTCCTGAACATCGGAATCCATCGAAGACCAATCCATCCCGCCGCCGTTGCGTAACCAGGCTTCCAGCTTGTTGGCTTCCTTTTCCAGCTTCTTGATGATCTTCTTCACGGTTCTGCCGGCGATAGGAACCTTGTGTAGTTTGGTCTTCCTGAGCATCTTGGCAATCATTCGATACAGAAACATCAGCAGCATCTTCCATAGCATCCCCAGCAGGCCGAACTGCATATTGCGCTGTCGTTGTTCAATCGCTGCTTCTATGGTATGGGTATCAGAGGTGCTGTTCTTGTTCAGGCTGAAATCAGCAACATCATTACAATTCATGTTCTGGGGAAACTTGACCTTGGGCAGGGAATGGCCATCTCCGTCTATATCGGAAAGCAGCAACTGGCTGGGCTCAAATCCGTATTGCACCGGAAAGCTATTCTGAATAACCCGAACGGCGGTATCAAATACCGTGTAGTCTATCGTATGGTTCTGTTCACCGCCCGACAATCGGTATATGGCTTCTGCCAGCAGCGGACGGTCCGACGGGTCAATAGAGATGCTCATCTCGGAACTCTGTTCGATCAGTTCTTTGCGCAGATCCTGCAGCTGTTGGTCCACCTCAATCGCCTGATCAAGCAGCTGTTTGATTTCCTGGCGACCCTCGTTTGCTTCTTTCTCTTCGGCTTCCGGGGTGCGGACAGTAATATCAACATCCCCTTTAACCGGACGCACCGGGCGGGTAATGTCGGGACGGTAGGTAATAATGCTGTTGTTTGGCATGAAAACTCCACTTATCAATCAACCAAGATGCATCCAGGGCGCTCGGCCCTGGATGGAATCACCTTAGTTGTGTCATGACTAAGCGGAGGTATCGTGGTGAGGAATAATGATGCAGGAGAGCATACGGGAAAGGGATAATTCATCATTCAGCGGGGTAAATCTAAAATCACACTTTAGCGGTGGTGCGCTGTTCAAAGGTATAATCTTACCGACATGTTTGCCCCCGCTCCTGGGCAGCTCCGCCACATAAAGCCAGCTAAGCAGATTACAAAAAGGCAGCGTTTTCTCATCGTAGCCGAACATTTCGATAAATACTTTGTTCGCCAGAATGATATAACCGGACGTGCTGGTAAGTACCATGGGAAAGTTATCGATACTATTGGCCACATCCAGCCAGACAGATGCGGAGGGCGGGATGGGTACTTTTGGTTGATCAGAGTTGCCGTTCCTGCCATATACGTCGAATGACGTATCTTTTAACACTTCTCCAAGATTAAGTCCAATAGCCGAAGCTATCAGGTTAAGTTTCAATAGATTCATCTTTCTGAGCTGTCCCAATTCTATCCGGCTAAGTGTTCGTGGATGCACATTCAATTGGTCAGCCAAACCATCTTGAGTTAGTCCTAATGCCATTCGTCTATTTCGAATGCGATTTCCTATTTTCAAGATATCCTTCTTGACTACTACGTCCATAGTCACCTCATGTGTATATTATACGCATAAACGAAATACCTCAGGAAGGTATTTTAACTTGACAATCTCTCCTATATTTTGTATATTATTATGTGTCATTGATAAGCCCTTATACGAATCGCACAATGCAATATACGAAACCACTATTAGTGGTGTCAACAACTTTATCATTTATATTAAAAGGAGGCTCAGATGGGTCCACAGGTAGCTGCGGAAAAGCAGGCGCTTGAAAGACTAAAACCCCTGTTTAATAAAATGATACAACGCAGGGAAGACGAAACTGATATTCAAGAAAACGCCTCTGATATTATTCCCATATTCAGCAAAAACGTGGCGGCCATCCGGAACATCCTGGGATTTGACCAGCGCATGGAAGCCTTTTCGCGGATCGAGTTTGCAAAGCTTCTGGACATCTCCCTGCCGACCCTGAAGCACTGGGAACTGGGGAAGGGGCTGCCCAACCATTATTCGCTCCGCCGCCTCTGCAGCCTGGTCAACGACCGGATTAAACCGATCTCCCCTGTTTTGCCGGCACACCTGTATTGCACCAACCTTTCCCGAAGCCTGACAGAGCTGCGGGTCGGAATAAGTATCGGCCAGGTCGAAAACCTGAACGAAGAGCAACAGCAAATGTTAATCGAGGTGTTTTCCAGTAGCCTGAGCAATACCATTGAGCGGTGTCACCAGGAATCGAGACTGGAAGTTCAGGGATACGAAAAGAGTATGATTGCTATCCTGGAAACCGGACCCTTTTATGCTGTAATACTTGGCAGGGAAACATTACAGGTGCTTTATGCAACACCTGGAACAATAAATCTGACCGAGCACAAAGTATTACCAGGTGCTTCATACATGGATATCGCCCATCATATCGCCTACGACGAAAAGGAGGCAAGCCGGATAATTGCCGAAATGAATCTCTACCTGGAAACCGGATCCCCGGCTACCGGGTTATTGCATCTCAGAGAAAACCGACACGGCGCGGAGTATGTAAGGGTATTCCGCCACAACATCCCGGAGGGTAATATCCTGGCAATGTTCTGGGATGAGTCCGAGCAACAGACAACGGTTAACAGTCTGCGTAAGAAGATGGAGCGCACCGACGCCATCCTGGATGCAGCCGATGTTGCAATCATCGCCCTGGACACCGGCGGCAGAATTCTCCGCTTCAACCCGGCCTGCGAAAGAATAACCGGATATAAGGCGGACGAGGTTCTCGGCCAGCATATATGGAGCACGCTTTTAACCCCCGATGAGAAGGAAAGCGTCCTTGCCGTTTTTGACAACATAATGAACATGGCGTTTCCCGGAACACACCACAACTACTGGGTAAGAAAGAATGGCGAAAAGGTGATGATGGACTTCAATTATACAGCAATAACAGGACCGGACGGAGAGCCGGATATTATCGTATCCACGGCGGTCGTTCCGAAGGTATCCCAACCTTCTCCCCTACACTCTTGACAAATATCCCTGTATATGTTATATTTAATCTGAAATATACAGGGGTATACTTTATGAAGAAACCGACAACTATCTCCATCACTACACAGAAAGGCGGTGTGGGTAAAACCAGCACCGTCTGCGCCATCGCCAGCGTATTTGCCAATAATGGCTACAAAGTAGGCGTAATTGACGTTGATTCCCAATCCAATTCTACCTATCTATTGGGCAAACCGCCCTACCAGAAACACCAAACAATCGAAGCTATATTAGACCCGAACTTCGAACAACCCGTATCTACTTTGTTTGCTACATCAAAGGTGCATCGAAATGTGCAGGTTCTCCCCTCTCGTATCGATGCCGCGATTGCCTGGGGCCGGCTGCAGGGTTCCCAGGAATTCGGTGGCAACCTGGGCGGCATACTACAGATTCAACTGCAGCGAGACAAAGCAACCATCGGAAAGATGTTCGATCTGCTGCTGATCGATTCTCCGCCGGACATCGATATCCCCATGATTAACGGGCTCAGCGCCGCCGACTACGCAATCGTGCCCATGAAGTCCGGTGATCGCTTTTCCCTGGACGGATGGGCATCCTTGAAGCGCACCATACAGGGGGTTTCCCGCTATACCAATCCGGAA
>Ga0272443_10001765_pt1 | contig 29919 bp, 32 predicted proteins | sample SSMAcet12_FD_193581 | JGI IMG/M metagenome (GOLD analysis project Ga0272443, IMG submission 193581) | Marine sediment archaeal communities from Little Sippewissett salt marsh, Falmouth, MA, United States - SSM-Acet-12 | ecosystem: Environmental > Aquatic > Marine > Wetlands > Sediment ... | reverse complement strand
TATAATAATTATTTAACTGTAGCTGATCTAGATATCTCCTATGCTGCAGGTGCTTTTGAATGTTGGTTTAAAGTCCGGTCTAATTGGAATGATGCTCAGTCTTATATAGGGTTAAGTACCACTAATGCAGTACAGCCATATCCAATTTTGGGATATTCAAGGTATGATGATCGCTGGGTCGCTTATTTTTATGCTAACAGTAAAAAGCAGAAGATATATTTGTTAGTAAGCGGGCTTGGTTCTGACGACCCTGCTAAGTTTTCAACTGGAGATATAATCCATTTTGCGGTCAGCTGGGATTTTTCGAGGGCTGGAGTTGAAAAGGATCGTATAAGTCTATTTATAAATGGAGTGGATAGAACTTCTGAGTGTGGTGTAGATACAAACACAACTAATACTTGGGATCAGTATACTATGGAAGGTACAAGACTTGGTGGTGCTCAAGGGTGGGGAGCAGATTGGTCTATGTATGGGTACATGAGTAACGTTAAGATCTGGGATTATGAGAAGACTGACTTCTCTGATCGATTTCACGAGGCTCCTGCTGAGGTTACAAAGAAATTGTTTATAGACGGGGAAAAACAGCAGGAATTGGTAATAGACGGGCCGGTATATTTACCGGAAAAAGGTTTAATTTTAGGGGCAAATCAGCTCTTAAACAGGCAAGGGAGTGTTCTTATGGACAATATTGTAGTTTCCAAGAGGGAATTTACAGAAAAAGAAATTCGACGGCTTTACTTGTCGAAATATATTAAATAATATGTTAAAATTAAAGAGGAGGGTAATATGTATTACGCATACCTAAAGGAGAAAATGGAGGATTTGCAGGGTCCTCCGAATATATCATTTGCGGACATTGTAGCGCGACCAGAGAATAACCAAGGGTTAGAGGCTGCAAAGTTCGTTGAACACACCCAAAATTCTTCATACCCTATAGTGGTAAGCGGTAAGAAAGCTTATGAGGTGTTATCAGACACAGAGCTTAATAAGATTGTAGACTTATCTGGAGACGACTATATAGGTAATGTAGAAGAGGAGGGAGGCACATATACTGTTCGCTATTTCCAATGGACTGTTATGGATACAACCTGTATAGTCCGTATTACCAGTTTAAATCCCATAGGGGCTACCTATGAAGGGTTTACTACTCTGGATTATCCTACTGCTGTTCAGCAGGCGAAGATTCTGGAGAATGATACGGATTTTACAATCAGCAGATCAGCTGATGAGATTAGTGCGGAGAAGATATATCGTATTAATGCTCAGCAGGCTGCTTTATCTGAAAAGTCTATCCTTATGTCAGAGTTTAGGACCATTGTTGAAGACGAGGAAGGGTATTCATTAGACAATGTAGTCATTGATCAAATGATTGATGACAGTAATGTTGATGAAGATAACTCCGATCCTTATCTTATTAAGATTGATTCAAGTGGTCAGTATTTAGAGCCTCAAGAAATTGAGTATCCTGTATCACCTCTCTATCCTGGAGAAGCAGAAGCCTATGTAATGCAGTCTAAGTCCTTTTCTATCTCACCGGATAAAGTATTTGTTATAGGTCTTGCGGTGTCAGGAGGACATATAGTTGAGATATCTAATGATGGTGGCTCTACCTGGGAAGAGGTTACATTTGTGGAGGGTGCTTTTGTATCCAATGAATTGGATATTGCAACTTCTGCTACTGGTTCCTTTAAACTTCGTATCATCCTATTTAAAGGTAACTATGACTATCGTCCCATTATATCCTCTTGGGGATTTATCTGGAAATAATCATGGCAAGGAAACTTGAAACCATAGATTATTATAAACTGTTTGGTATAACTATTCAGATTTTTACAATGATAATTTTACAGTTTCATCGTAAAAACGGGGAATGGGATCCTATTGCCCCTCCTAATGAGTGGTTTGCCATTATAACTGGTTGTATCGTGTATACGTTTATGAGTGTTGTAATGGTGGCTCATAAGATACCGAAAAATTCTGCTTTGGAACATACAAAAGGGTGGGTATGGTTAGCTCTGCTTTTGTATATGGGGATAAGCTATTATATCGGTTTACCGGTGAGCCGTGCCGTCATGGCAATCGCCGGATCAGTACAGGGATTTTTATACGGGTCCCAGTCTGTTTAAGGATAAGGAAAAATGACAAGGGAGGAAATAGTAGATGGACAAGGAACAATTAATAACCTTATTAAAGGATGTTGTAATAAGTTTAATTAAACTTATTGTTGAAGGCATTACTAAGAAGAAAAAGAAGCAGGGTGAAGACGCTAAGTGTCTTCGTGAGATGGCTCTCGTTGAGAGGGAAGCTGAAGGAGTGTCGGTCTCTACAGAGATAGTCAGACCGGTAAGCGAAGAAGCTAAGGCGGAGATAGCTGAAGCTGTATCTAACCATAAAGTAAAATCCCCTATTGAGAAGGTAGCCTGGGATCTTGAAGTCGATGTCAGACTTATACAAGCATTCATTCAGGTAGAGTCAGGTAGATACCACAAGGTTAATGGCCGGTTGGTTATTAACTATGAATCCCACTATTTTAAAAGGTTTACTGGTCAGTATGTTGCTGATAAGAATATCATCAAAGGTGATAAGTTAAACCAGGAAGATGAGTGGCGTAACTTCGAGGCTGCAAAGGCTAAAAACGAAGAGTTCGCTTATCGCAGTATCTCTATGGGCAAGACCCAGATTATGGGTTCCCACTATAAGACGCTTGGGTATGGTTCCGCTAAGGAAATGTTCCAGGCCTTTGACGAGTCAGAGGATAATGCTATCCTTGCTTTTGGTTCGTTTGTAAAAGCCAATAAGAAATTGTGGAAGGCAGTGAAAGAAAAAGACTACCATCACATGGCTTACTACTATAACGGGTCAAAGTACAAGAAATATGTTGACAGTAAAGGCAGGACTTACGCGGATAAAATTCAAGAGGCTTATAGAAATTTATGCGCGTAGAAGAAGATGTCACAGTAATAATCCCTTATTCCGGTAGTTACACATATCTTAAATACTGTATTGCGGGTTTAGGTAACCAAATTGTAAAGCCTTCTAACTATATTATAGTTCATGACGATTGTGAAGAACTGGATAGTGCGAAGCTTGGTAAACTTGTATCCTATAATGTAGTTAAGGTACACGTAAAAGGTAATAAAGGAAATAGATCTCTACTTAGAAATACAGGTATTCGACATGCATCTACATCTTGGGTGTTTATGATGGATGAGGATATAATCTTTCTTGATTCGTATTTTAAAAACTTACAAAGTGTTGTGGATATTATTGATAACCGCCATGTTGTTCATGGGAGTTTAACCAATAAAAACATCGATATAACATTACCTGAAGATCAGGTGTTGAAGAATATCCATGGGTCTATTAAAGCTGAACTTAATCCTAAGACTATTAAATCTACATTACCAGAGAGTAGGTGGCAGTCCTTCTGTACAGGAAATCTTCTGGCGTCTAAACAGCTTATGGTAGATGCTGGTTTGTTTGATGAGAAGATAACAGGCTGGGGGGAAGAGGATACTGAGATGGGTTTTCGGGTGTATAAGGCAGGAGGTACTTTCTCTAACCGTACTTGTCTGCGTGGGGTGCATATCATTAAAAAAGTAAACCAAAGGGAGAGAAATGCTAACTGGTTTAAAAATCTCACCTATTCATTGGAGAAGCATAAAGATGAGCCGGAATATGTAAAAGCCCGGCAGCGTTGTTTAAGTTTTTCCAGGAGGTATCAATGATTGATGTAATCATAGCTACCTGCAAATCACTTTCTACTTTGAAAGATCAGATAGTGGAGTTATTGGATAAAGGCAATTACAATGTTATACCTACCTGTCAAGTAGGTAGTGCTGCTTATAACCGTAATTATGGTCTTGATAAGTCTCAGAGTGACATAGTGATTATGATTGATGATGATGTATTTGGACTTCGGTCTGGGTGGGCTGAAAGGTTAACTTCACCTTTGAGTGATTTTTCTGTTTTGGCAGTATCAGCTAGGCTTATGGGTAAGAAGATTAACGGGATAATGGATTACTCAAAGCCAGGGTTAATGACATGTCAGAATTATAATTTGGATCAGCCTTTACTGGAGGTTGGTTACTTACCTACTACGTGTGTTGCTTTCAGGAAAACTGAGTTAAGATTTCATGAAGGGTTTAGGGGCAGTGGGTTTGAAGACACACATTTCTTTTGGCAAATGGAGAAGAATAATCCAGGGGGTAAGTTTTTTATCTGTAATCATGTGAGGGTTAACCATAAAAACGAACAGAAAAGTCAAAAAGAATACTGGGCAGCTAATGCTGCTTTATTTAAAAAGCTTACAGGAGGGGCTAAGTGGCATGGTTAGATTTTATGAAGTGGGTAGTATTGGGGGTTTTGGAAATGGCTAAGATAAGTGTTGTAATACCCTCTGTAAAGCCAGAGGTAGAGTTGCAAGGTCAGGTTGACCAGCTACACAGACTGGCGGCTAACGACTTGCAGGTTGTAACTGTTTGTAAAAAACAATCAGCTGCTAAAAATAGGAACGAGTGTATTGAGAAAGCCACATCCTCCTTAATAATAATGATGGATGACGATATTACAGGTTTTTATCCTGGCTGGGATAAGGATCTTGTTTCACCTTTTGATCTCTCAGCTGGTTACTCCATTATATCTGCTAGAGTTTTAAATAGAGAGGGCAAGGTATCAGCTACAGCAGGTATGCTCGGAGGAAGCACTATGGAGGGGAAGATCCAGGAGGCGGAATGTCTCGGGTTAAATATTGTCTGCAGTGCGTGTATATCGTTTATTAAAAGTGATATCCGTTTTGATGAAGTTTATATAGGGTCTGGGTATGAGGATACAGATTTCTGTATGCAACATATAAAAGGGTACCCTGAAAAGAAAATTGTTATTAATAACAGCTGCAAATTGATTCATCTTAATGAAGGTAAAGGGCAGCAAGGTACACAGCCTGTTAACAGGGCACATTTTATTAAAAAGTGGGGGAATATTTTATGATTGACTGTATTGTATCGAGTAAAGACAGGGCATGCCAGCTGGACTTAACTTTACGAAGTATGGCTTTAAATTATAAGGAACTATCCAAAATTACGGTACTTTATAAAGCTTCTGATCCGGAGTACCAAAAAGGGTATGATGTATTAATGAGTACAGATTATGGTGTACCTATAGAGTATGTTTCGGAAACATCTTATGGTTCTGACTATAGAAAAATACTGAGTCAGCTCACTGCTCCCTACTTTATGGGATTTAATGATGATAACATGGTTATTACAGACGAGCCGGTAGGTCTGCTTCTGGAGTTGTTAAAGACGGATGACACTATATGTACAGCATCCTTGCGTCTTAACCCTAATTATAATTACTGTCAGCCTGCTAATAAATATTTAGAGATCCCAGAGTTTATTGTTAAGGATAAGTACCTTAAATGGGATTGGACCAAAGTAGATCCTTTTACTTGTTGGGGTTACCCTCACCCAGGTGATAATAATATTTATCGAATGGAGTATTATAAGGAACTTATATCTAGATGCACGTTAAGTAGTCCTTCTATTGAAGGAGAGATATGCTGTAAGGTTAATAAAACCAAACCCTATTTGGTGTCTCTTCTTAATACTAAGATATTGACAACTGTTAACAACATAACAAATGACTGGGGGAATAACCCTACCCTTAAAGAAGAGGAGTACTCTTTATCGTTTTTAAATAAGCTGTACCTGGAAGGTAAAAGGATAGACTTACAAGACATCATAGATAACAACAGGAATCCTACTTCTGGGTGGACTGACTATAAATGGAAATATTTGAATGGTAAAGATTAGACTGATCGATCACTGTTTCGGAGATTATTTTACGGCCTATGAAAGGTCTAAGTACGTTATTTGGGATAAGACCGATCAGTCCGCGGATTTCATGATATTTACAGATGCCAGTATAAAAAGACATGAAGAATATACAGCAAGATACAAGGTAGCGTGGATTATAGAGCCTCGTGCTATTTTTAAAGACATATATGAGTATGTTAAAAATAATATTGACAGCTTTGAGATGGTGTTCACTTATGATGCCCAGTTGTTATCTCTTTTTGAAAAGTGTAAACCTTACTATGGGGTGGGTAGTTGGCTGTGGTATCGGGACATGAAACTTCACCCCAAGACATATAACGCTTCTATAATTGCTTCAATGAAAAAGACTACTGTAGGTCATCAGATGAGACACAATGTCATTAAGCAATTTAAAGACAGAATAGAGTGTATACGTGGTCTGGGCTATGAGCCGATAGACTATAAGTTGGAATCCCTCAGGGCTTGTCGGTATTCCATTGAGATTGAGAATAGTCAGCAGGATAACTATTTTACAGATAAACTGTTAGATTGTTTGCTAACTGGTACAGTCCCCGTTTATTGGGGTTGCAAAAATGTAGGGTCTTTATTCGATATAAGGGGTATGCATATCTTTAATAGTATTGATGAACTGGAAAGTATTTTTCAACAACTTGGGGAGGATGATTATAAAAGTAAGTATAAATATGTGGTTAATAATCTTCAGGAAGCTCTCAAGTATTCTAGTGTAGATGATTATATATATACGAATTATTTAATAAAATATATAGAGCAAGGAGTTATTAATGCTGACTAAAGAATTTCAAGAAATACTTGTAGAGGTAATGAGTAAACATTCTGTACGTATTCTGACTACTGATCAGTTAATTCAGTTTATCCATAACTTGGAGTATGCTGTAGGCAGGGGTTGCGGGGATGTAGTGAAAAGGGACGGGGAGTCCGTTGTGATGGATTTGTTAAAGAGTAGATACTCTTCGGACGAAGAACTTGTTATTTTCGATGTAGGTGCATGTGAAGGAGAGTACACAGATATGGTATTGGAGACTATAACTAGATGTACTGTCCATGCCTTTGAACCGGATAGGCATAACTATGATAAAATTACTACAAAATACACGGATAATAACGTAATCTGTAACTATAAAGCAGCCTACAAGCAAAATTGTGTTAAAAAGGTGTACGGTACTGATAAGGCACACTGTTTATCTTCTTTAAATAAAGATCGTGATTTCAGCCATGTGGGCATCCCTACCGTTGCTCTTAACGATGTTGAATGTATTAAACTGGACGATTACTGTAAGTCTAACAGTATTAGTTATGTACATCTACTTAAAATGGATGTAGAGGGCACTGAGCTCGATGTTATGTTAGGGGCAGAAGGTATAATAAAGTCTACTGGTATAGTACAGTTTGAGTTTGGTGGAGCTAATATAGATTCTAAGGTAAGCTTTAAGGATTTATTTTATTATTTCAACAAGAGAGGATTCCTATTGTATAGAATACTTCCTGTATCTAAGTTTTATCCTGTAAAGAAATATACTGAGATTGATGAGAATTATATAACAGCGAATTATATTGCAACACGAGAAGTTATACCAGACGAGTTCATAGATTCGGTGGATGAAAAGATTAGTGCCATTGCATTGCAGGAGCTTATTGCTTTTATAAAGGGGTTAAATCATGCGTAAGTTAAAGGTAGGGTTGTTTTTTCATACTCATATAAAAAAGGTGTTAGGGATAACTAAGTTAGTTGATGGGCTGATATCCGGTTTCAAGTTGTTGGGCATACCTTATGCAGAAAACCAATTAGCTGATGTTAATGGGTGTTTGCAAGGAGGGGTACCTAATTATATGAAATTACCCTTGGATACATTGATGGGTGTAAACTTAATGGTGTTACCTTCAGAGCACCCAGAAGTTTGGAAGAGGTATAGTAGGTTTGTTACTAGTACCCAATGGGTTTTGACCAAGTATAGGCTATTTAAAGAGACAGCTGGTAAACCTATTTCGTTATGGGCAGGGGGTATTGACACGGATAGGTTTCGTCCAATGAATAAGGATATTAAACGTGATTGTTTTATTTATTATAAGGACGTCACTAAGCATGTAACTGAATCTGATTTAATGAGAGTACAGCGCGAATTAGATAGTAGGGGAATAACTCATACAACTATTAAGTATGGCAGCTATACAGAGAGCCAGCTGATCGAACTGTGCAGGACTTCTAAATTTTGTGTTCTTATGACAGGTACTGAAAGTCAGGGGATTGCTCAAATGGAAATAATGTCAATGAACGTGCCTCTTTACGTGTTTAATCAGACCTTTTTTAAGTACTGTAATTTCACTATGGAGGGCGCAAGCAGTATCCCTTTCTTTGATGTGGAAAGGTGTGGCACCTATGTTAATAATAACAGTTTTGACAGGTTTGATCTTTTTATGGATAAATTAGATAGCTATAATCCTCGAGAGTATATACTTGAGAACTTTACTCTAAAGAAGTGCGCCCAGGTATATTACGATATTGTAACAGGGGGTAAAGCATGAAAGCTTTGTTAGTCTATACAAATGTAGCGAAGGTATTACAGATCCCAATGGGGTTGGCTTCCATCTCGGCTTGCCTTAAAAAAGAAGGTGTTGATGTTATGGTGTGGGATAATACATTTGAAACTGTTGAGGAATACAGAAAAAAGGTTAAAGCGTTTCAACCTGATTATATTTGTTTTAGTGCCCTGTCTCCTGATTATGAATTTACAAAAACATTGGCAACAATGAGTAGATCTTTGTGTACAGCTAAACATGTGATAGGAGGACCCCACGCTACTTATCTGGTTAGTGAGGTTATACACGATGAGTGTTTTGATGTAGTTATAAGAGGAGAAGGGGAAACCTCTCTGTGTGAGTTAATTAAATCAGACACGGCTGACGTACCTGGTACCTGGGTGCGGGAAGGTAATACCATTCACATGAATAACATGGGGGTTATTCCGGATGTAAATAAAATGCCTTGGCTTGACTATGAATCGTTTAAAGGACATTTTAATAAGAAACCAAGTTGGGGTACTCTTACAGGTTGTAGCAGTTGTGGTACGTTTATTACTTCCAGAGGGTGTCCTTTTAAGTGTACTTACTGTGGTTGCGAGTCTCTTTCCGGGTTATACCCTGGACAAAAGATAACGCGCTATAGGGATGTAGAGGATCATATAAACGAAATTGCGGATACAGTCCATAAATATAATCTCGATTCCGTTTGGTTTACGGATGAGACATTTACAATAAATAAACAGAGAACTGTTGAGTTTTGTAATAAATATAAGGAGAAAGTAAACCTACCTTTCGCTATAGAGACTCGGCCTAACACTGTTAATGAGGAAATTGTAGATGCATTACAGAAGGCCAATTGTAAACTAGTCCGTATGGGTATAGAGAGTGGCAGTGATCGTGTAAGAAATGATCTTTATAAGAGAAATATGTCACGAGAAACTATAATAAAGGCTTTTAAAATGGTTGCTGCCTCGGGCATGCAGTCAGCTTCTTTTAATATATGCGGGGCTCCAACAGAAACAAAAGAGGAGATACGTGAAACTATTGCATTGAATAAGGAGTGCGGGGTCACCGTAGGTAAGATGACTATCTTTACTATTTTTCCTGGCTCACGTTTATGGAGTTACTGTAAAGAGCATAACTACTTTATTCGTGAGGGTTATCCGGAGAATTACTATATTGAAAGTAATATAAAACATGATACTTTAACATTGGAGGAACTAATGGATTTGAGAAAAGAGTTTGTAGAAGCTATAGGGGGCTTTACTGGATCCACTGACAGGAGTGTAGTATGATTGAAGACGTATTCGGGATAACCCACCTAACTGATGGTGAGGGTGGTTATTTGTATAAAGGAAATGAGTATGGTAAGAGTTGCTTTAAATATGAATGGTGTATTAGACTTTTAGATAAACAACCTGAAACCATTTTTGATATAGGGGCTTACGACGGAGGTGATACCTTGCGTTTTAGTTTATGGTTTCCGAACGCTAAGATATATACTATTGAAGCAAGTCCTTCTAATTATGAAAGAATAAAGAAACTTAACTTACCAAACAATGTAGTGCTTAACTATGCAATGTATGACAGAGACGGAGTTATAGATTTTAACAGGGCTACCGGAGGAGGAGACGGGGAGGGCCAAGATGGTGCAATGGGTTCAGTATTTAAGGTCAGTGATACTTATTTAAAGGCTTTTCCACATGTACAGTTAAAAGAAACCGTAGAAGTCCCTTGCAGGACCTTTAATACTGTATGCTTAGAGCAAGGGGTGACTAGTGTTGACATTGCCCATATAGATGTGGAAGGAGCAGGTAAGCAGGTTCTAATGGGCATGGGAAATATCTTACCGAAGATAGTATATATTGAAAAATCTAATAGTAGCTTTTTTATTAATTCAGGGGACGGGGACTTAGATCCTTTAATGCGTAAGAAGGGCTACAAAAAGGAGCTTGAGCTCCCTAACGATATTTTATATGTAAGGAGAGATTTATTATGAAAATAGGTATAATAGGTTACAAAGGATTTATTGGGAGTGCTATTTTTAGCGAGTTACAACTTAATAGTTCATTAGAAGTTGTAGGTATATCTCGAGGGGTTAAGCCTGATATTGATTTTGACATCGTGGTCAATGCTAACGGTAACCCTTACCGCTGGCTTGCTAATAAAGAACCGCGACAGGACTTTGATATGTCTGTAGTGAGTGTAGTGGACAGTCTATTTGAGTTAAGGTATAAGAAGTATATTTATATTTCCAGTGTGGATGTTTATGCGGACAACATTTATGGTTTCCATAAAAGTGTTTCTGAGCAGTGCATACAGAGGTATGCCTCCTCTTACGTTCTTTTAAGGTGTAGTGCAGTTATAGGTACCGGTATGCGTAAAGGAATTATTTATGATATTATTAATGATGAAAAACTATGGCTTACCCCAGATAGTTATTTACAGTTTATAACCAATACTGAAGTAGCTAAAATTGTTACCTATATAACGAAACATGATATCAAGAATAAGATCTATAATGTAGGTGGTCTGGGCCCTGTGCGTATTGGTGATTTGGAAGAAGTAACTAATAAGGAATTTACTTATAATGAGGGCGCACATCGTGAAACTTATTATTATGAGCCTGTGGAGCTCAGTAAAATTTATAAGTTAAAAGAATCAATCGATTATGTCAGAGAAGTTGTAAGAGGATCTTAATAACATTAAAGAATTACCGGTATCAGGGGGGAGATAATGCAAGAATGGACAAATAAATGGAACTCATTTAATTCATACAAGTTTTTATTATGGAGACAACACCTGGAGGCTTGTTCCAGGGAGGAATATTTACCGCCGGTTACGGTAGATATTGATCCTTCCAATAGGTGTATGTATAACTGTAAGCACTGCAATGCTTATGACATGATCGAGAACAGTCAGAAGGACATGTCTGAGGATCATATGATTAAACTAGTAGACTTCTTGGCAGAGTGGAGAGATAGTCATGAGCTTAAGACACCTAACTCTGCTTGTGTTGCTGGGGGAGGTGAGTCTCTTTTAAATAAAGGAATAATATCCTTGTATGAAAGGATGCATCATCATGGTATGCAGATCGGTGTGATTACTAGCGGGTTTCCAATGACCGATGAGCATATAGAAGTTCTAGCCAGGACTGCCAGGTGGGTTGGTTTTTCAATGGATGCAGGTACCACGGAAACCTATATGGGTGTAAAGGGTATTAAAAACAGGGAAGTGTTCGGGGACATCCTTGATAAGATCCGAAAGCTTGTTAAGCGTGTAAATCATTATAAAGATCAGGGCAAGAGTATATGTGATGTAAGTTTTAAGTATCTTCTCATGCCAGAGAATGCCCATGAAGTATACATGGCAGCAGTACTGGCAAGAAGCCTGGGTGTTCGTGATTTTCATCTACGTCCAGCTGGTTGGGATAATATTACCAAAACCAAAGGAACTACTATCAGTTTTGACTCAGTGATGGAATCGGTAAACAAGCAGATAGAGGAAGCACGCAAGCTGGAGATTGAAAACCAGTTTTATATTTATGGTGTGCGGCACAAGTTTAATCCTGACTTCTCTAGGAAGGTTACATTTAAAAGGTGTTGGGCTATTCCTATGATACCTACCTTCGGAGCCGATGGGAATGTACATACCTGTTTTGATATGCGCGGAAGGGAGGACTTGATTCTTTGTAAACATAGTCCTGACCCTGCAGAAATACTCAAGGTATGGAATACAGATTTTCATAGGGATATGGTTCGTAACATTAATGTGGAGAAATGTCCCAGGTGTACGTGGATTGTAGCCAATGAAATAGTGGAAAATGTGATACTAAAAGACGGGATGTGTGTAAATTTTCCGTGATTATTTGACATACCCTATAACCAATGCTATAATACCCGTCACAGAATTTGTTAAAGTTGGGAACAGATTTGAGGACAATCTTAGATACATTAATAAAAGCCCCCAGGTGCTATATTTACCAGATGCAATAAACGTCTAATTAGGTACTTTGTACCCCCTCAAATATTCTACTTAACTTTTTGACAAAAAAGTCGATATATTAACAGGAGGGAATAATTATGCCCCAAAAGACAACAATCAAAGTACCTACTATAGAATCTCTTCAAAAAACAGCAACTAATGCTACTAAGCACTACTTTCAGGAGCAGGGACTTTCTAAGTGTCCCGAGTGTAATCATCTTCTGAACCGAAAAGCGCATGAAATTGCAGATAGTGCAGCCCGTAAGCATTTTAAAAATAAAGGTTATTGCAGATGTCCTGAGTGTGGCCGCTTAGTAGATACCCTGATTATATCCAACCTCAGGACCAGGTGTCCTTTTTGTATGCATCTTAACTGGCTGGATCTGGTATCAGTTGTATCTAAAACACCTGAAGGTATGCAAAAGACTGTTGCTATATCAGGACATATTAAAGACCCGGAGCATAAAGAGAACAATATGATCGTTAAGTCTGGGGGACAGTCTATCCTTTTCCGGATACTTAACATCTTGACTTTCGGGCTTGTCAAAAAAAGGTATCGTTTCGGTTATGTTAAATTCTATGTAACACCTGCTTTGTTAAAGAAAGCTTCTGATTTTGACGAGAAGTATTTGGTAGTGTTAGGTGTTACTTCAAAGGAATTAGTCAGTAAGTATTTTGGGAATGTAGCGTTGACGGTTAAAAAACAGGTTGAGGGGGAGGAGGCAGTTACTACAGAAGAGAATAAATAATGCCAGACATTACCCTCACAGTAGACAACGTTATTAGAGTACCAAAACCTTTCAATGAAATTATACGTAGACACTTTATAAAAGAGTTAACACATGACAACCCTCAGTATTACATGGAGTTACGTGCTGTAGGAGGGAATGTTAAAGCTGTACGAGTTCCTAAGATAATTAAATCCTATTATGAATCAGATACTCATTTCATAATTCCCAGGGGCACAGGTGCTTTCGCAAGGAGAGTACTTACTCATTTCGGGTATAAAGTCAATGTAATTGACAACCGTGTGTCCTTTTCAAACCCTATAAAATTCTATGCTCAGCCTGGCTGGCAGCTCAGGCCTCATCAACAGATTGCTCACGAGGCTTTTAAGCTTAAGGAGCAGGGGGTCCTTGAGGCTCCTTGTGGTAGTGGCAAAACAGTCCATCAGATAAACGAAATAGCTTCTAAGAGACAGCCTACAATGATAATAGTCCATACCAAGGATCTTATGAAGCAGTGGATAAGGGAGATAGGTAACCGGTTTCAATTAGATGAGGGCCAGATAGGGACAATAGGTGAGGGTATTTTTGAGCCCAATATAATTACTATAGGTATGGTACAGACTTTAGTCAGACTTAATAAGGATCAATGGAGACAACTACAACAAATGTTTGGGATGGTAGTATGTGATGAATGTCATCATGTTCCTGCGGAAACATTCCTTTTCGTAATGAATAAGTTTCCAGCTAAGTACAGGTTTGGAGTAAGTGCAACACCGGAACGGAAAGATAAACTTCACTTTTTATTGCATGAATTTATTGGACCGGTTATACACCGCATTTTAGATTCTACCCTTGAGGCTGCGGGTATCACTATGTCAGCCCAGGTTGAGAAAGTTTTAACAAATTTCGATTACAGTTACTCAGGCATGAAAAGTTGGGTTTTTATGATTAATGCTATGGCCAAAGATGAAGTACGAAATGAACTTATACGGGATACAGTAATTAAAGATGTTCAAAAGGGAAACTTTGCTTTGGTATTATCTGATCGTGTAGATCACTGCAAGAGTCTTGCAGCTAGGTTACAGGAAGTTAATATCAAAGCAAGGTATCTGGTAGGGCAAGGGCTTACACCGGAGGAAAGGTCACACATATTAAAAGAGTGCAGAGAAGGAAAGGTAGATGTACTATTAGCCACGCAGTTGGCTGACGAGGCGTTAGATATACCTAATCTCGGTTCAGTACACTTGACGTGCCCTTCTAATAACGAGGGCAAGTTAAAGCAAAGGGTAGGTAGGATACGAAGAGCCGTGGAAGGTAAGAAGCTTCCCACAGTATATGACTATGTTGATCACCTCATAGATAAATGCTGTGATATTTGGCGTAATAGAAAAAAGTGGTATACTAATTGGGGGTTTCAGGTAGATCAACAACTCCAACTCCCTTTATATTAGGAAGGTAAAATATGGATGCTAATTTTAGAGCCTATCTACCTGGGGATGATTACAGATTATCTTTCATTCCTCAGGCTTTATTATTCATCGATGACTTAGACCCCGCGACAGTCTATGTGGCTCAATTACTTTTGGGCTTGATACCGGTGAATAAGAATTTTAAAATGCCTTATACGGATTTAAAGGAACTCACAAGATGTTCTGTTAGATCATTACAACGTTCTGTCAGCATCTTAGTTAAGATAGGGTTTCTAATACGTAAAGGTATAGCCAATAAGAAATGTTATGAACTAGATCTGAGAGCACTTGAAGATAAAGCAGCGGAATCTCCTCGCTGGATAAAGTATGCACATAAGTGTAGAAATACATTTATACCTTTTACTTTACCACCAAAAAAAGAGAAGCAGGATAAAGAGATAAATTTACTGGATCCTGATGATCCTATGCAGAGGGATGCCGAGGATATACTGAATACCAAGTCTGCACATTTAAAAGAGAGGCTGGAAATAAATAAAAGGGACAGCCTTGCTTATGTGAATGTGTTTTACACTGAGTTAAGTGTAGACTGTGTTAATAAATTCAAAAGCCTGTACTCCTTCTTGAAGTTTCAGGAAGGTGGTGACCCTCTTTACAATTTTGTACTAAAAATAAGAGAGATAGGCAACCCACACTTAGTTAGTCGTAACCGTTTTGAGAAGGCTTTAGACGACTACATTAAAGCCGTGAACTCAGGTAAGATAGCTGTCCGTAAAGCAGTAACTTATAAGAGAAATACTCTTATGGCTTACTTTAAAAATATTAAGAGGCCTAAGTTTGCTGTCATGTTGAAACACTGTAGTCCGGAAGTAGCGGATAAACTGGCTGGTGACCCGTCTTTTAAGAAATTGGTAAGTGCCATCTTTAAAGCTGACAAAGATCCAAACTATGGGTACAAGGAGTATCTGTGGTGTGTGGTCAATGCCGGTAAAGATAATGAGGATGTACCCTATGTACCTATGCCTTATAAAGATGATCACCTATATAAGATGTATGCCTTTTACGACGAGGTTCATAAATGAAAGTTATAGGGGTTGATCCAGGACAGGAAGGAGGCATAACTGTGTTGGAGATCCCACACTACAGTAACTGCGAGGAGTCAGTTATATTACTATGTATACCCATGCCTGTGATTAAGTATGAACTTACAACAAAAACAAAGAAAGGTAATAAAAAGTATCGTACTGAAATAGATCTTGAGAGTATCCGTCGCCAGATATTCGGTAGGGTGTTACCATCAGAGTGTATAGCATATCTCGAAGAGGTGGCTGCACGCCCGGAGCAGGGTGTGACCAGTATGTTCAACTTTGGCTGTGGTTTCGGCTCAATACTAGGGTTTATGGTAGCTTACCTTGGAAAAGACAAAGTACATAAAGTTAGACCACAAACTTGGAAAAAAGATATCCTGGCTGGAATGGATAGAAGTGAAAAGAGTAGCTCCATTCAGAAAGCCTTGGAACTAAGTAACGGTGCCAGCTCATTTAAAAGAACTCCGAAGTGTAAAAAGTTTCATGATGGTATGACTGATAGTTATTTGATTGCAAGATATGGGTGGGAAGAAGAGAGGCTAAAGATAAAATAATGGATAAACCGGTTTACAGATCTTGCGGCAACTGTAAGCAGGGGATGGTTACCACTCCTGGAGGGGGTGCGGTTCCTTGCAGCTGTTTGAAAGAACATTTGAAGAATGTTCGGCTGTACGAGTGTGTAGAGGAGGCCAACATTCCTGTCAGATATATTAATTGCACGGTAGATAACTTTGAAGCTATAGGCGGAGATTCTAACAATATTAAAATCCGTCAATGTGTAGGAGCGTTTGTAAATAATCTGAAGGTGCATTTAGAAGCGGGTAATGGGTATATTTTTATGGGGGATAATAATAGTGGTAAGACCCATCTGGCTGTTGCTATATTGATGGCTGCTTTGGAGGCGGGTTACTCTGCCTACTTTACTATGCTTACTTCTTATATAAATATAGTTACCAGGTCATGGACAACCAGAGACCCGGAGGATATATATCTCAGGGACCAGATAAGAGAAGCAAAGGTTGTATGTCTGGATGATATAGACAAATTAGCTATCGAGAATATCTCTTTTAAAGAGGAAATTCTGGATGAGTTTCTAAGGTACCGGGTTAATAACTGTCTCTCTACTATATTGACTACCAATATATCAGATACCGGGGGCTTATTCAAGTTACTTGGTGGGAGTATAGTGAATTTGCTGAAAAGGTGTAACGTTGAAATATATTTTAAAGGGTCTTATGATGTTGAGGCTAAGCGGAGTGTTTCGGGGCATATAGTATGACGGATCTTAATCTATATAATGAACAGTTAGTTCTGGGTACTCTCCTGACTAGTGAAGAAGTCCGGAAAGAATGTCTTTCTGATATTGGTGAGAGTGATTTTATCTGTAGTAGTAACCACAGTAATATTATTCATGCTATTAAGAAAGCGAACAGAGACGGGATGGATTATAAGCTGGAGATACTGACCGACTTATCCAATGATTATAAGGAAGGGGGTACAGTAGCCCAGGAATACATTCACCAATTAATGAATTTGGCGCGGCAGCAGAATATAAATATCAACTCCTTTAAGTACTATTTAAAGAAAGTATATACACACCAACTAATATATAGTGTATCCGCGGAGGAGGGTGTTAACTTTTCACAGGCTCTCAGTCAGCCTTCTCAGGTTGATCCTGTAGCTCTGACTAAAATAGCAGACTCTATTAAAGATAAGGTGGCATTGTCTAAACTATATGACAGCGAAGGATATATCTCTGTAGGTCAAGTAGCTAATCTGTGGGACAAGGATATGGCGGGTCGTAAAAAAGACAGAGCTTTTATACCCACAGGCTTCTCCCATATAGATTATTTTCTTGTTGAAGGCTTTATGCCTGGTAAAATATCTGTAGTGGCAGGAAGACCTGGGTGTGCGAAGAGTTCATTCGTTTGTAATATTATGCGTAGGCTTCTTATAATGACTAGCCTTACCATGCAGACCAGGTCATTGCAAGGATCGGTGGTGTCCCCGTATATTCTTAACAGACCTATATTTCCAGCACTATGTGCTTTGGAAATGAATAACATAAGTACCTATGACAGGCTCATGGCTATCTCTACTGATATTCCCCTGGTTGATTTGATTAAAAATACAGGGCAGCTTACTGAAGCAGACTGGCAGAATATTAACACACATAACAGTTTTTTCAAGCAGTACCCTTATCTTTATATTGATGACACTCCGCGCCAGAACCTGGACATCATTGCTAGGAGGGCATCCTCTTTGAAGAATAAAATAAAGGATAGAGGGGACCTGGTCTTGTTTATTGATTTATTTGGTAGAGTAGATGAGACTACTGAGGATGTATTTAAGTCTACCCCCTTGGCTTATGAGAATGCAATCCGGAAAGCTCAGATTGTGGCAAAGGATTTGAACATTCATATATGTATGGTAGCACAAATAGGTCGTCAGGCAGAGGCACTTAAAGACAAGAAGAAGAAGGCGGATATTGATAACAGGCCTCAGCTCCGGCATCTTAAAAACACAGGAGGGTTTGAGGAGTATGCAGACTTGGTTTTTCTACTGTACCGGCAGAAATACTATCAGCCTGATGCTCAGATTGATTTATGTGAAGTTAATATAGCTAAGCAAAGACAGGGTGCAATGAACAAGGTAGTTAACCTTTTGTTTGAGGGGGATACCACAGCTCTTAAAACTACAGCCATGTATCTGCCTCAGCAGTCAGGGCTTGACCTGGTAAAGGAAGAGGATTTTAGAAAGTATCCTACTGCATTTAATTGTGAGCTATCCTCAGAAGAGCAGGGTATACAGGGTATAATGATTGGCAAATGAAAAAAACAGTAATAGTAGTTAACTTTTATCACAACGGTAAATATTGTGAGGCCAAGATAGAGACAAAGCTCGATAGGGTTTTTGTATGTAAGGCTAATGTGGGTGAATTAGGGAAAGGCAAGGACTTAAGTTTGGATAAGGAGGTACTTCAAAGTATTATTAAAGCTTTGGAGAATAAAAGAGGTTGAGTACAGGGTATAGAGCTCCTTACAGCATACTTATTAAGTATGTGGATGTAGGTAGTGTAATAAACGATTTAGAGCTGGATATTAGTTCAGTAACTACCAAGTCAATAACTTGTAGGTGTGTTGTGCCCAGTCACAGGGATTCTTCACCTTCTATGAGTATTGATAGAGAAAAAGGTTTTTGGAAATGTTTCGGTTGTGGTGAGAGTGGTAGCTTACTTCGTTTAGTTGAGTATGTAAAAGGTTATCAGTTTCCAGAATCTATTGACTATATTCGTCAGTTTGCTCCTACTCTATCTCCCAGTGAGGTGATGAATATTATCAGTGAGGAAATGGAAAAAGGTATGGATACCTACATTCCACCGGGTGTAGAAGTTCAGACTGTAGTTAGCCGTTCTTTACGTGTGAGTGAAATAAACACTAGGCCAGTATTTCTTCCCATGGGTACAGAAATATGGTCTCCTGAGGTGTACACCTGGTGTGAGAGTAAGAATATTATAGCTAATAATATAAAATCCTATTTCCCAAACATAGGGTATTGCAGGCTAGGTCATTATAGGGGTAGAATAATTATACCTGTTTACTATAAAGGTAAAATGGTAGATTTTCAAGCCAGGGATTTCAGTAATGATTTCACACGAAAAGACTTATACATTACCGGGATACCTATAGGCAACTATCTTTTTAATTATGATTATGTGGACTGGAGTAAACCGGTAGGCATAGTTGAGGGGGCTATAGATGTATTTCGTATCTGGCCTTATTATTATAATACTGTAGGTGTAATGGGTTCGAGTCTATCGGATCCTCAGGCAGAACTTCTCAGAAAAGCAGAGTCCTTTATAGCTATGCCTGATCCAGATATAGGCGGGTTTAATCTGTTGGCCGCTATAAAAACTAAACTGGCTGGTAAAGAGATATGGCTTAGGTATTTTAATAAGAATAATTTATCTGATATAGTAAATAAGGCGGTGAAAATACAATGAACTTTTATGTATACAACACAGTAAATGAAGAGCCTCAGAAGCATAAGCACAAGTGCTACTTCTGTAAGAAATTAATTAAGACCCGGTCTGTTGTCGGGATTATACGTCAAAATTTCAAGAGCCAAGATGATAAACTCCCATTATCTGTAGTAGCTTGTGTTAAGTGCTCATTTAAGTATATTGACTTTGAGAATGGAAAGCAGAAACTTCAAGTACTGTACGGTAAGAAAAAGGTTGAGAGTGGCAATTTTACATTTAACTATGATGCTAAGGCTTTTGCTCAGGCATTTAATAGTTTCGGATTGACTATTAAGGAAGCCGGAGAGACTTTTAAATCTATGGCCTCGGCCATGAAGGCTGCAGGAAATATTATAGTCAGTAAGGATGGATCGGTTTATAAGGACAAAATTTGTCCTGAAAATAAGTTATCATAATAGGAGGAAATTATTATGGATTTATATTGTTACAAAGCAGAACTGTCCAGAGTAGTTGACGGAGATACCGTTGATGCAGTATTGGATCTAGGTTTCGGGATTTACCATAAATTGCGTATCCGGCTGGCCGGAATAGACGCTCCAGAAACCAGGACCAGGGACCTGGCAGAGAAAAAAGAGGGTAAAGCAGCCCATAAAAGGCTGGAAGAGCTGTTAATTGGAGCATCAGGCCGGGATGGCAGATTTGTAGTACAGACCGAACTTGACAAGCGTGGAAAATATGGTAGAATATTGGGTACGCTGTTCGTTGGGGATGTAAATATAAACGAACTCTTGATTCAAGAGGGACACGCCACCAGGTACGAAGGGTAAGGAAGAGGACAAGGTGACGGCAGTAAATATGAATCCCGTAAAGTACGGGATGGATACACAGGGAAGACCTCTCGAAGTTTGCTATTGTTGTGAACGGAGCGGTGTTTCTGAAGATCCTAAAAAGCATGGCAAGTTTAAGCGGGAACGTCAAATGGACGGCTTCTGCATGAATTCCCGGATACAGGGCGGGCTAATGATCATTGGCTCTTACCCTGAACGCGAAGCTTCCAGAAATAATACCCATTTCTTTGAGGAGCAGCGTTTCATTCTAGATACTCTCCTTTTAAATAAAAAAGCACGGATACCGGCCAGCCAGGTAATATATACTTATGCCTGCAGGTGCCGGGTATCCGGTCACGACAAAGGACCTACTGTCACACAGCTTAGAGCCTGTAAGTACAGGACAATGGCTGAAATATTACATTACCGCCCCAGGTTGATTGTTGCCGCAGGTAAGGACGCAACCTATCTATTCAAAGGATACACCAAGATTAAGGATATTCGTGGTACAGGGATGGTTTATGAGGATGAAGCATTGGGGGACTTCAAAGTGCCGGTCTGTTTTGTATCCAGTCTAACTGTCTTTGATCCGGAGAGAACTCCTTTAGCTAAGTCTGCCAATGATGAAGAGTCAACTAAGCGTGATGAACGGAAACTCATGGAGTCCGACTTTGAATGGGTGGGCAGGGTTTACCGCAGTGATCCGGTTTGTTTCGAGAGCGAAGAGGCTAAGGCTTTTAAAACAGATTACAATGTACTTCAGATAACTTCATCTCGGGAAGAGTTTGATAAAGCTCTAGATGAAGTGGAGGCCCTGCAACAAGGTGATAGAAACCTTGCTGCTGTGGACGTTGAAACTGTAGGCGGCAGCGATATGAGGATAACCTGTCTGTCTTTTACTTTGCGGCCTGGCCAGGCACACGTATTCCCCTTCCTTCAAGCACCTATAGAGAATCAGGAGAGGATAGACCTAATTGAGAAGTCCTATAGAAAGGATGAGAAAGGGAACTACATTGAGGAAAACGGAAAGAGGCTTAGTAAACTTGATCGGAAAGACGGCAAGGGTCGTACCAAAAAGGGCAAAGAAGTAGATGCTATGCCCTCGCATATAGGTGAGGATAAAGTAATTACCGACGCTAACATCCGACAGCATGTATATGACCGTATTAAATTCATCATGGAGAATCCACGCATTAAAAAGGTTACCCATAATGGGAACTTTGATGTGCATGCCTTCGAGGCTGTAGGTATTAATCCACAAGGTTGGCAGGATGATACCATGCTGATGTACAGTATGATTGACGAAGAGAGTGTTCGTAACCTCAAAGCTTTGACTGACATGTATGTACCGAGGCTACGAGGTTACGATTCTCAGTTAGCCGAGTACCGGATAGAGAATAATATTACCAAGTTCTGGGTAAAGATACCTTACAGTATGCTCGGTCCTTATAACGGTAGAGATACTGACGCTACAATGTGTTTGTACTATATCTTTAAACGAATGATAACTGAAAAAGATCCTGCCGACTGGGAGTTTTATAGATTCTATGCAATGGAACTGCAAAAGGTTATGCATGATCTTGAAAATGCAGGGTGCCTGGTAGACTTGGAGTTTATTAAAACTCAGTGGCAGAAGAACATTGATACTCTCAACAATCTGGCTTTAAAGATTGTCGATTTTGCCAGGACAGTAGATAAGTTTAAAACTCTTAGCCACGATAACATAAATAAGTATACTGCCAAAATGGATATCAAGACAGACTTATGTCCTAAAGGTTTCAAGGTGGAAGGGAATGATAACGTAGCTCAGGTCCTTTTATCCAAGGGCATACCTCTAACCAAACTGACAAAGACGGGTAACTTTCAACAGACTAACGAGGTACTTGAGGTATATGAAGATCATCAGATTGTTGGTCAGTTTGTTAAAGATGTTCTAGAGTATAGGTCTGTCAGTAAGAACAATACGTTCTTTAAAAAGTATGAGGAAATGACAACTCCTGAAGACCCCAAGGTGTATGCCTCGTTCACGGTACACGGGGCTGTAACGGGCCGGTTTACTGTAAAGGAACCTAACCTGCAGCAGGTCCCCAGAGATTCTGCTGTGAAGAATATGATTATCGCTCCTGAAGGGTATTATCTGGTACAGGCGGATCTTTCCCAGGCTGAGCTTCGTATTCTTGCTCACTATGCAGACGAGCCTTCCATGAAGCAGGTATATAATGGGTTCACTGCTATAAGTACAGGTTCTGATAATGGTTATGTGTTTATAAAGGATAAAACTCCTGGTGATCTTAACTTTTTCTATGGTATAAGAAATACTCGGACTGGTAAAGCTTTTTGTTTTGACAGTGTTCCGGACCGCCCTGATCTATTGTACGTATTGGGAGAAATCAGGCACGATGAGCAGGGGGAGGGTGTATTTAAGATAGCCTCCGACTCCATGGGTGGCAATTATGCCCACCCTCTCCCTGCTAGTGCCATAAAAAAAGAGTTTCAGTCTGGGGATAAGTTAGCCACAGGGTCTGGAGACATACACATGTTTGTAGGCTCTAAGATTAATAATAAGAAAATCTGGCAACTCACAAAGAATGAAAGGTCAGAGTCAAAATCTGTCTCATTTGGTATTCCCTACGGTATGTCCTCTTATAGTCTAGCTTTCAGGCTAAACTGCGAGCAGGAAGATGCTGAAAAATTGATGAACCTATACTATGGTTGTTTCCCTCGAATTAAAATGTACATTGAGGAGACAACCAATACAGCTATCCGTACTGCCAGGTTGAATGGCGGGGTAGGTATAGTGAAAACCGAGCTTGGTCGGAAGAGACACCTTAACGATATTGTATCTCATAACCGGCAGCGTAAAAGCCATGCCCGGAGGCAGGCCGTAAATTTCAGGATACAGGCTACCTGTCATGATTTGATTACAAATCAGATTATAGCTGTGTCTCGAGAAATTAAAAAGAGGAACTCGAAAATAGTATTTGTCAACCAAGTACATGATTCGGTACTGTATTATTGTCCTCAGGATTATGTAAAAGAGTTTGTAGGTTGGCTGAAACCGGTAATGGAAAGACCTTTATTGAACACGGATTTGGCTTTTCCTGCAGATGTGGAGGTCTATAAGCATTGTTGGGGAGGTGAGAAGTTAAATTTACATGTTATTTAATTTTATTCTCAGCTTTTTCCCTTTTTCGTCGATATATTATTAGAGGAGTACTATATGGAAAATCAAAAAACAGTTAAAGATCTTATCAAAGACGCTGAAGCTTCGATAGAAGATGTCATTAAATTTGTTACAGCTAAGCATATAGAATTTGAAGAGAGGTTTGGACTTCTCAAGGACTCGACTGCGAAGAACAAGAAAATCGATCCGCAAAAATGCGCTCTTGTCAGTGCTATGTACTCTACTCTTGCGGATGGGTACCTTATGGAATATGAAATTGCTGCAGCCCGGCTTACGGCTCTGCAGGAAGCATATGATGCCTGGGAGACAGCAAGAACTCCCGTAGCTCAGGCAGAGATGAAAAAAAACGGTGAACACGTTACCGTTAAAGCCATCCAGAGTAAAGTGGCTGCCCTTTATGCTCCGGACTATACAGAATGGCAGAGTAATCTACGGGAAGCTAAAATTAATAAAGATCTTTTAGAGAAAAGACTGGGAATTATACACGATACCCGGTACACTCTAAATGCTGTGGCTCTTCTGCGATCAACCTGGGATCAGCCTGGAAGTCAATATGTTTCAGATAATGTATTGAATGAAGCAGATAAGGACATGGGTCCGTCAATGGAAACTGAATCTGGTACAACCGGTGATCCTACGCCGCCTGAACAAACTGTTTCCGTTCCTGGCGTTCCCCCTCCGCCACCCCCACCACAATAAGTAACAGGAGGATACAATGACAATTACTTATGAAAGTTTAAAAGAAGCGGGCTGGTCTGATGAGCAGATAAAGACCAGTCAATACGCTAATTTGATGCCTGCTCAGCCTGTGGCCACACCGCCACCCCCTACAGCCATACCGGCACCACCCGTAACAGCACCTTCCACTCCACCTTTACCAGGGACGGCAGGTGCTTCAACTGCAGCACCTGTTGCTGTTCCGGCTACAGGGCCTGGGTTACATACCATGGAAAACATGTCAAATGATGCTTCTGATGTTGACATGGGCGGTTTCAATATTGAATACGAAGCTGCGGCTCTGAAAGACGGTGGTCAACTCACAGTCAGATGCGTCGGTAAATACGGTCGGTTTAAAAGACACTGGATCGTATGTGATGACGGTGTTGCACGCCCTTTTAACTGCGGATACGTAGTTGACGGTAAAGCCCGGTGTATTATTGAGGATGTAACAGATCCTCTCATCGGAGAAGGAAGTTATGATCTGGTAGTTGATCCTACCGTACAGGTTCAGCCCGGCCAGCGTCCTCAGAAAAAGAGACAATATCGCTGGCAACAGAGTAACCCGTCGCTTATTGCTGAGCTTCTCGGTGAAGGCGCAGCAAATGCCAATTCCTGGAAATCCTCTGAGATATTCTTGTTCAATGTTATTGACCGGGATTCTCTGTGGTGTAGGGAAAACAGGCATACTAAACTTCTCTGTAAATCAGAAAAAACAATGGGCATTGGTTCCACCCTGTTTGTAGGGATGTGGGGACAGTGTAAAATCCACGGCTACTATGACAAGTTTGACATGGTACTGATGAAGCAGGGTAAGGCGCGGAATACTAAGTACACCGCTACCCCTTCTCCTAATCCGAATGCCAGGTCTCCACTGACCGCAGAGGAACAAGCCTACGCTACCTACGATTTAGGCCTGTTCATGAAGCCCGCAGAGGAAGACTATATTATTAAGCAGCTGGCCGGAAAGTTCATGCAGTGTATCAATTTCTGCCGTCAGGTAGGGATTATTACTCCTGCGCAGGAAGTTGTGGAACGAAAGATACGGAACCTGGGACTTGTTGATGCTCAGGGGAACCTGGTAGCTACTTACAGTGCTCCGACAGGTCCAGCTCCTCAGGTAAATAGTGTGGTTCAGCCGCCTCCCCAGCAGGCTCCTGTAACGCCTCCTCCGGTTCAGCAGGCCCCTGTGGCAGCTCAACCTGCTCCTCAGGCGCCTGTAACGCCTCCCCCTGCCCCGCAGACGGCAGTAGTGCCCCCTCCACCACCTTTGACACAGACAGCCCCCGTTCCACCCCCTCAGCAGGCTCCTATGCCCTCTCAGACCGCAGTTACACCACCTCCGGTTACGGCTGCCCCTGTTCCGCCTCCTCCGGTGCAAAATGCCCCTCAGACAGCCCCTGTTCCGCCTCCTCCAGCTGCAGTACCAGCTGCTCCCATAGGCCCGGCTCCTCAGGTAGTTGATGTTACCGGTCAGCCCGGGCAAAGGTGTGGTTCTTGTGGTAAGATTAATGATCAAAATGCCACCCACTGCGTAGATTGTGGTGGTCAATTGACATTTTAAAACTGGGAGCCTCAAACAGGAATGAGTAAATGAGTAAAACTAAAAAGCAAGAAACTAAAAGTATCGGTTCTTTGGTGGATTTCATGACGAAATCCATCAAGGCTGCCAAAAAAGAGGATGTTCTCAGATTACTCAAAGATGTGAAAACTGTGGAGGTGGCAGGATGTCCTGTACCATCTCCACAGTTTAACCATGTCTTAGAGTCTACCCAGGGGATTATACCTTACGGCAGTATGATCGAGATAATTGGGTGGGAATCTGTAGGTAAAACTACACTCGCCTGGCAGATAGTCATGGCTGAACTCCAGAAGGACTCCAATTCTATTGCACATTATGTAGATGTGGAGAGATCTGGGTTTGGGTATAAGCTGGCTCAGGATTTTGCGATTGATGAGAACCGGTGTTTTATAACTCAGCCTAAAAACGGGGAGGAAGCACTGTCTTCTGTTAACCGGGTTCTTCTGGATATGAAGAGATACCGGGAACAGAAGGAAATACAGGCTATACCTGAGTCCAAGCGACCTCACGGTATTATAGTGGTGGATAGTATCCCTGCATTGGTACCTAAAGTTATCATTGAAGCTGATCCTGATGAAGAAAAGAAAAAGACTCAATTAGCTGCGCTTGCTGCGTTGATGTCTCAGACATGCTCGAAGTTTACCAGTCTTGTAGCTGAGGCCGGAGTTATTCTTATCTTTGTTAATCAGTGGCGCACTGCCTTTGATATTCGGACTGCCAGGTCCTGGCTTGAACCTACTGGAGGGAAGGCTCTCAGGTTCTATGCGGATATGAGGTTTACGGTCTCTAAAAAAGCCACTGCGAAAGTAGGTGAAAAGGAAGTTGGTCTGGAAAATGAGGTAAAATGTATCAAGAATAAACTTGGTGTACCCATGAGGGTTGCTAAGATTGTTCTCGGGTGGGGCAACGGTCCTTATGATCTTGGTATCGACATTTTCAATGACCTGTTTCTTATGACTAAAACTGCAGGTATCCGTGAACAGCCTAAAGGTAATACATGGTCGAGCATAACCCGTCCTGCAAAAGAGGAAGTAAAATTCCAAGGGTTGATGGGTTTTAAAAAGAAACTACTGGAAGACAAAGAGCTTCTGGAGTTTTGCATTAAATCCTGTGGTCTTGATAACTATAAAACCCTTTTCATAAACAGGTATAAGACCTTGAGGACGCGACAGGATGTCATCTCTTCTATAGAAGAAAGTGATATTCAGCATAAAGAAGTTACGCCGGAGGATGAGGAGGGAAGTAAAGTTAAACAGATGGACGATGGTGACTACAGTGCAGAGGCAGTAAGTCAGATGGGCGAAGACGCTGCTGACGTGGCTAAAAATATACCAAAGGGTAAGTAAGGTGACAAAGCAAACTTTACTTGACAGATTTCTTGTACTTGGTGACCTCCATATAGGGTTGGTCACCAAGTCCAGGGATACAGACGGAGTACCTGACCGTCACATTGAGTTAATGGATAGTATCAAGCATGCATTCAAGTATGCTATATCAAAAAAAGTAACTTACATTGTTATTGTAGGGGATTTATTTCATATAAATAACCCTTCACAGATGTACTACGCTGATTTATTTCCTATGTTTCGTGATTTATCTAAAGCAGGTATAGCAGTGTACTTGCTTTCCGGAAATCATGATGCAATTAACACTATACCTAAAGCGAATGCTTTAAGATCTTTATTTAAGTCTGACATTGAGTATATATCTGTTATCAATGAAATTTCTTGTGTTAAAAAACTGAGAGACAAATATAATCTGTTATTTATCCCTCACATCAACCGGTGTGAGTATTCTCAGTATACCCCAGAAGCGGAGAGTAAGCTCATTAAGAAAGCTATCTCGTATCAAAAATTGGAAGGACCTACATTGGTCTTTGGGCATGCAATGGTAGCTAACTCGATTCAGGGGGCAGAACGTCTTATTATGCGCGGAGGTGAGCAGTGTTTTGATGTAGCTGTACCCACCGCTAAAGCTTATTTCTTTGGACATATGCATACTCCTCAGGAAATGGTGTACAAGGGAGTGCCTTTGTACTACACCGGCTCTATGCAGACTGTAGACATGAGTGAGCGTAATGATGAGAAAAGTTTCATAGATGTTAAGGTGGATGAGGATGTCGGTCTCACCATTAAACGTGTAGCCGTACCCACCAGGAAGTTTTATCAGATTGACATACCTAACTATGAGGAGTACGTTAAAATGTATGAGACTTCTAATGTTGCAACAGATACATCTCATCCAGAAAGGGATGATAGTATTTTAAAAGTTGTTCTCAATCTTAATTCTGATCAAAAGAATCTTATTAATGAGAGTAAAATAAATGATTACCATAATAATGTTTACTGGATTGATATTGAATACAACTTGACCCGGAGGATTGCTTCTAGGAATGTTAATGTAACTATAGAGGCAGATCCTGATGTAGCTTTTCAAGAGTGGTACATATCCAAAGGATATGACGAATCAGAAATGAAAGATGTGATGGTTGCACATACCCGTATTATGGAGGAAGCAACCGCACTTAAGGAGTAATAAATGAAAGAGTATGAAAAAGCATTGAAATGCCTGTACTTAGAAGTACCGGCAAGCATTGCAGACGATGTTAAAAGTAAAGTAGAGTCAGAAATACAGCGGTTAAAAGATAAAGCCGTTGAAGCTATAGGATGGGCTTACGCTGATTGTTGCTCTGCCTTAGATAAAGGTAAAGATCCACGAGAAACTAAGATGCCTGATGTCCTCGAAAGGGCGAAGAAAGATCTTAATCTATAAAAGGAGTAACAATGGACGAAGCAACACGAAAGAAATTATGTTCCAGTAAAAAAACAGAGTATGAGACTCCGAAGGATCTCTACGCTAAGTTACATAAAATACATAAGTTTACTCTGGACCCAGCATCTACTAAAAATAATGCCTTGTGTAAGAAATTCTTCACTAAAAAAGAGAACGGCCTGGAACAATCATGGAAAGGTGAAAGGGTATTTTTGAATCCTCCCTATGGTAGAAGGGTACAGTACTGGATTAAAAAATGCCATGAGGAGTTTAAGGCAGGTACTAAAGTTATTGTAGCCTTACTCCCGGCTAGGACCTGTACTAAATGGTTTCATCAATACATTTATAAGAAACCTGGTGTGAAGTGTGAGTTTCTTAAAGGAAGGCTCTTCTTTACTATTAATGGTAAACCGGATATAGACAAGGACGGCAAGCCCACCTGCGCTATGTTTCCGAGTATGATAGTTACCTGGGAGAAGAAGTAACTATGATTACTAACGAACAGAAAATATACGCCCTGAACACCTTCTGCGCCATTAAAGGTATTTATAATACCAGGACAGATATATTCGAAGGGGATTTACCGGACACTGTGGTAGATGTACAGATTACCCGACATATTCAATATGCTCGTGCGATCAAGGATGGCTTTTCGTATATATTCTTTCTGGGGTCTAATGAGGGTAAAGACTGGTTACATAACTTCCAGTTTCGTTTTCGAACTGTACCATACGAAGAAACTGGTACAAACAAACGCATTAAGGTACACTCAGGTTTCTTTAATTCATATCTATTGGTACGTGATAATATACTGCTTTATTCTGTTGGTTACAGTAAAGTAATTTATGTAGGACACAGTTTTGGTGGTGCTTTGGCAACCTTTGCAGCCCTTGATGTAAAGTATAACTATCCCCACAAAACGGTGGCTTGTATTACTGCAGGCGCACCTCGCTGTGGAAACGAAGCTTTTGCCAAGTCTTTTGTAAAAAGGATACCGGATGTAACCTGCTATGTATATGGTAGGGATATAGTGCCTGGCGTTCCCTTTAAATGTATGGGATATACAGATATGCCCGGTAGAATAGAGATAGGCCCTCGAAGGGTACTTCCTTTATCCATCAAACATCACAATGTTCAAAGGTATGCGGATTATTATAATGAATTGGTTAAAAAGTAGAATAGATAAATTACTTTGCAAATTGTTTGCTCCCCGTATTGCTGTACTAGAGGAGGAGATATCTTTAGTATACACT
>Ga0272443_10001764_pt1 | contig 29939 bp, 22 predicted proteins | sample SSMAcet12_FD_193581 | JGI IMG/M metagenome (GOLD analysis project Ga0272443, IMG submission 193581) | Marine sediment archaeal communities from Little Sippewissett salt marsh, Falmouth, MA, United States - SSM-Acet-12 | ecosystem: Environmental > Aquatic > Marine > Wetlands > Sediment ... | reverse complement strand
GTACGTAAACCGCTCCTCATCCTCCTTGTTCACAAAGGCGAAACGAAAGGTCTTGATGTCCTTCGTCGTTACCTCCGTGATAATCTTGTCCACAACTACGGGTATCGGTATGTATGGGTTCTGCATCGGTATCTCCACAAACTATAGGTTAGAAATATCTGTTACGATCTTTCGTATGTCGATATTCACGGGACAATACAGCACACAGCGGCCGCACCCCACACAGGCAACGGCATCAAAGTTGTCAACAAAATACTTGAACTTGTGCATCGCCCGCTGACGCCACCGTTCCTTCTGGGACGGGCGGGGGTTGTGTCCCGATGTCTCCATCGTAAAGAGCCACGACATGCAGGAATCCCACGAGCGAATCCGCCGGCCGCCCTCCTTCTTGACCTCGTCGGTGATGTCAAAGCAATGGCAGGTGGGGCACAGATAGGTGCAGGTCCCGCAGCCGAGGCAACTCTGATGAATCGTATCCCAGAACGGGTGTTCAAAGTTTTCGTCCATCCACGGTTTGATCGCACGTGCCGGCACCGACCCGTTGACTTCCTGTTCAGCGGCTGCGGACAGCTCCTGCTTCTTGGCCTCAAGAGCCTCATCCGCGGCCGGGAGGTCTCCCATTTTTTTCAGGAGTTCTTCGCCTTTCGGGGTCACGAACTCGGCAAGATACTCATCCCCCATATCGATGAGGCTGACATCGACCCCTTCGGACGAGAAGGGGTGCCCGTCCACAGAGGTACAGAAACACGTGGTGTAGGGCGGCCGGACACAGGCGAGGGAGATAATCGTCGTCTTTTCCCGACGGTCGATATAGTAGGGATCCTTGTATTTCGGATCATTGAAGACATTGTCGAGGAGGACAAAGCTTCTGGCATCGCAGGGACGGATACCGAAGAGCACCGCCTCCGGGGCCTCTCCCTCCCCTGTGGAAAGTTCTTTCCCCCGCTCTGTACTCATGTATCGCATCATCACTTCGGTCTGGGGGAAAAAGAAATTCTTCGGCGCATTTTTCGTATTATCGAAATCCAGGAGCGGCTCCATCCCTTGCTCAAGGACCTTAAAGAGAACATTGTCCTCATCCCTGACGGGGGCATATACCACCATACCTTCCGCCATCTTCTTGAGTATCCCGGCCAAGGCGTCTTTCTTTATTACTCTCTTTTCCATGTCTTCCCTTAGTTGCCTCGTTTATTGTACCAAAATGTAAAGATCCTACAGTAATCCCAGCGATGACAGAAGGGGCCTCGGATCAACGTTGTGCATCTTGAACCACGATTCGGGACCTTTCAGGCCCAGAGCAAGGGCGATGATCTCGGTAAAGTAAAATGCCGGAATTCTCCCCTGTTCACTGGCCCGCGTATCCAGGTTGGCAAAGCAGACCGGACAGGCCGTTATAATACAGTTCGCCCCCGCCTCCGAGGCCATCTGCATCATCTTATCCACGAGGCGGACGACGATATCGGTCTTGCTGAGGGTCAGACTCCCCCCGCAGCAGTCCGTTTTGCAGGACCAATTGCGAACATCGGCCCCCAGCGCTTTCATGATTCCGTCCAGCATATAGGGGTTCTCGTAATCGTCGAACTGGCAGACCTCAGGGGGACGCAGGAGGAGACACCCGTAATAGGAGACCGGCTTCAGTCCCTCAAGTTTCTTGGTCACCGCCTCTTCTAATTTATCCAGTCCGATATCGTTGTAGATGATATCGATCGGGTTGCGTAAGGATACGCTTCCGTCGTACGTGCCGCCGACGATTTCCTCTATCTCGCTCTTCAGGGAACTGTCAGCCTCCAGGTGGTGCTGGGCGCTCTTGAAACGATTGAAACAGGCGGCGCAGGGTATCATTACGTCCAGTTTGTCCTTCTGAGCGGCGATGATATTGCGTGCCGGGAGGGCAACGGACAGCTTGAAATTGGTCATATGAGCCGACGAGGCACCGCAGCAGGACCAGTCATCGACCTCCTGCAACTCAATCCCCAAGGCATCACTGACGGCCTTTACCGATTGATCATATTCCTTCCCCGTGGCGTGAAGTGAACATCCTGGATAGTATGAAACTTTCAACTACAGCCTCCTTCAACACCGGGCATTACCGTTACTTACCCGTTGATTTGAATATTTTCCGTACCGACCCCATATCCTTTGTCCGGGGAGAGATGGGTTTGATCTTCCCCTTCATGAACATGCTGAGTCCCAGTCCCATATCGGAGAAATAATCCCCCGTTTTCAGCTTGTAATGGACAAGCATCATGGGTTCATTGATTCTGCCCCCCATCTTGATGTTGGAAAGGAACGCCTCATGGAACTTGAGGACGTTTTTCTCACCTGCTGCCACACCCTCTTCAATCGCCATCTCCCTGAGGGTATCCATCATCCGGGCAATATCGACCTCGTTGGGGCACCGCGTGACACAGGTTTCACAGGAGGCGCACAGCCATATGGTGGAACTCCTCAGCACCGCATCTTTCATCCCCATCTGTATCATCTTGATAACGGCGTTGGGGTTGTGCTCCATCGCAAAGGCGAGCGGGCACCCGGCCGTGCACTTTCTGCAGTGGAAACAGTTCTGTATCGGAACGCCACCCATCCTGTCATTTACTTCTTTTAGAAAGGTACTCATCTCATCTCCGTTTTCTATGGTTCAAAGATAAATTCTTCTTTGTCGTTCTCGGCGAAAGCGCTCAGGGAAGGAATACTCTCCATCGACTCCCCTGCGCGGTGATCGAACAACTGGAAATCGTCTTTGTCCAGTTTCTTGAGGAACGTCCGCAGATCGACTCCCATGGGGCAGACTTCCAGGCATGAACCGCAATCGACACAACGCCCCACCATATGGAACATTCGCATGAACTGGAAGACCTGTGTATCGGTCTCATCGATGCCGACTCCCACCCACCGGGGCTGGTTCTGCTCGACAAAACAGACCTTGCAGTAACAGGAGGGACAGGTGTTTCGACAGGCGTAACACCGAATGCACTTGCCCATCTCCTTCGTGAAGTAGGCCCACCGCTCATCGGTCGAACGGCCCTCAAAGGCCTCAACCGCTTCGTACTCTTTCTCCACACCGGGCATCGCCGGGGCCGCATCGCCGATCATCTCGTCCGATATGACGGGATTGTTGAACCGGCAAGTCAGGCAATTGTCGGCAAGCATCTCACTCATGGGCAGGTCCTTGCTGCCATCCTTCGTCTGTACGGAGACGGTATCCCCGGAGACGGAGCAGGCCGTAACCTCCTTGCCATCCACAGCGGCCGCAAGCTTCTTGTTGGCGATGAACCCCGCACAGGGGACCCCGATAATGACGACCTGATCGCGGTCATATTGTTTTTCCTGGAGGTGAATCACCAGGGACCGGGTAGTGCATCCCCGGGCGACAACGCCGACCTTTTTCTTCGTCCGTTCCTCCGGTTTTGCCCTCTTCTGCGATTCCTTGTGGGCAAAGATGATATCATGGACATACTTCGCCAGGTTCACGGAGCAGAACCGGTTCCAGACAAGCCGCTCTGTGTCATCGGGATTCGTTATGAAGCAGGGTGCCGTCTGGAAAGGAAGCGTACCCTCCTCATACCCCACCACAACATCCACCGCGCCCTCGGCAAGCAGCTTCTTTGCGTGTTCCCGCACTTGCTTTTCTACATTTTCCACAGTTGTCGATTCCTCGTTCCTGTTATTTGACGGTTTACAGTTTCTTCACCAGCTTTTTCGCCGGGCCCAGTGCCTTGACCTTCTCGGTCACGCCCTTGATGACCTGTGAGAACTTTTCTCCTTCCGACGCGGAGACCCAGGTAAAGATCGTCCGATCCGGCTCCATCCCCACATAGGAAAGAAATTTCTTCAGCATGGCAAATTTACGCCTGGCAGACAGATTCCCGCTGATATAGTGACACTCTCCCGGATGACACCCGGAGACGAGAACGCCGTCCACCCCTTCCTGCAGGGCCTTGATCACATAAAAGGGATTCACCCGCCCCGAGCAGGGCAGTCGTATCAGCCTGACATTGGGGGGATACTGCAGCCGGCTGATACCGGCCAGATCCGCTCCCGCATAGGTACACCAGTTGCATACAAAGGCAACGATCTTCGGCTCCCAGTTCTCGTTCGCTTTTTCAGTCATATGTATCGTACTCCACCTTTTACAGAGCGCTTATCTGCGCCAGGATTTCCTCGTTGTTGAAACCGTTGAGGTCGATCGCGTTCATCCGGCAGGATGCCGTGCACACTCCGCACCCCTTGCAGAGAACGGCGTTGACGACCGCGCACCCTTCTGTCATATCCACTTCCACGGCACCGAAGGGACAGTTTGCCTCGCAGAGGCCGCAGGCCATGCACTTGTCTTTGTTGACATATGCGGTCTTCCCTTCCGCCTCGATGAAGTCCTTGGTCAGGATTGTGCATGCCCTCGAGACGGCGGCGTTGGCCTGCGTCACGGTCTCCTCGCTCAGCTTCGGCGAGTGCGCCATCCCGCACATGAAGACGCCGTCAGTGGCAAAATCGACCGGTCGCAGCTTGACGTGGGCCTCGAGGAAGAACCCGTCCTGATTGACAGGAATCTTGAACCATTTCGATATCTCTTCGTTGGCCGAGTTGGGGACCACACCGACACTCAGTGCCAGGATATCGGTCTCCAGTTCTACCGGCTGATTCAGGATCGGATCGAAAACCTTCACCCGGACCTTCGAACCATCGCCGCTCACCTCGGGCTTCCGGTCTTCCTTGTAGCAGATGAACCTGACATCGGCTTCGCGTGCCTTCCGGTAGTAATCTTCTTTCAGACCGTAGGTCCTGATATCCCGGTAGATGATGGTCACTTCGCGGTCCGGATTTTCCTCCTTGAGGGCGATGGCGTTTTTCATCGCCTCACTGCAGCAGTACCGGCTGCAGTACGGCCGCTCGTCACACCGTGAACCGACGCACTGGATCATGACCACGCTCTTGGCGCCCGTCACCTTCACGTCTTTTCCGTGGATCAGGGCCTCCAGCTCGCGCTGCGTGACGACCTGGTCGTTGGTCCCGTACAGGTATTCGGTCGTCTCGTTCTCATAGGCCCCGGTTGCCACGATGACGACACCGTGCTCGAATTCTTCTTCTTTTCCACCGGCCTTGATCGCCGTCTTGTAGTTGCCAATGAACCCCTCCACCTTCTCGACCTCGGCACCGGTGTGGACATGGATGAGATCGCTCTTTTCGACCCGTTCCAGGAGCCCGGCGAGGTGCTTCACCGTATCGAGTCCTTCGAGGGTGTGGTAGAGCTTCTTGTAGTTCCCGCCCAGTTCGGCCTCTTTCTCGACGATATGGGATTCAAAGCCCTGATCGGCGAGCGAAAGGGCTGCAGTGATCCCGGCGAGGCCTCCTCCGAGCACCATCGCGGCCTTGTTGACGCTCAGCTGCCCCGGTTTCAGAGGTTTCAGATACTGTGCCTTGGCAATGGCCATGCGAACCAGGTCTTTCGCCTTCTCGGTAGCCGCCTCAGGTTCGTTCATATGGACCCAGGAATCCTGGTCCCTGATATTGGCCATCTCAAAGAGGTACCGGTTGAGACCGGCCTTCTCGCAGTTTTCCTGGAAGAGTCCCTCGTGCGTCCGCGGTGAGCAGGATGCCACGACGACCCTTGTCAAGTTGTGTTCCTTGATCATCTCCCCCATCTTGACGGCGGTGTCCTGGGAACAAGTAAAGAGGTTGTCCTCTGCGTACACCACGTTGGGGAGTGTCTTCACATATTCGACCACCTCGGGGACATTGACCACACCCCCGATATTGATACCACAGTGACAGATAAAGGCACCAATCCGGGGACCGGTCCCCCGTATATCCATCTCTTCGGGAAGTTCTTCGGCACTGGTCATCGATCCGCGCTGCGAGGCCAGGAGTCCTTCGGCACAAGCCGCGGCACCCGACGCTTCCATGACCGTCTCCGGGATATCCTTGGGACCACCGAAGACACCGCAGACGAAGATACCGTCTCTGGACGTCTGGACGGGGTTCTCCAGGGAGGTCTTGCAGAAGCCGTGTTCTTCCAGTTCGACCCCCAGGCTTTCAGCCAACTCTCGCGCTTCCTTCGGCGGGGCCAGGCCCACGGAGAGGACCACCATGTCGAATTCCTCTTCGACCAGCGTTCCGTCTTCCTGGACATAGGTGAGAAGCAGGTTCTTGCTCTGCTGGAGTTCTTTTATCGCGGACGGCATGGACCGGATGTACCGGATACCGTATTCATCCTGGGCCCGGTTGACGAACCGGTCGAAATCCTTCCCGTAGGCGCGAATGTCAATATAGAAAATGGTTGGCTCCAGTTCCTTGGCGTGTTCCTTGCCGATGATCGCCTCTTTGGTGGCGTACATGCAGCAGACGGATGAACACCAGCTGTTGCCGCAGTTCGCATCCCGCGAGCCCACGCACTGGAGGAAGGCCACCTTCTTGGGTTCCTTGCCGTCGGAGATGCGCTGTACGTGTCCGAAGTAGGGACCCGAGGCGGAGAGGATCCGCTCGAACTGGATACTGGTGACAACGTTGTCGTAGATGCCGAAGCCGTATTCCCCTCTAAGGGAGGCGTTGAAGAGCTCCGTCCCCGGCGCGGCGATGATCGCACCCACCTCAACGGTCTCTTCCTGTTCGGCCATTCCGTGATCGATCGCGCCGGCCACGCAGGCGTCGACACACTGGTAACACTCGGAGCAAATGCCGCAGCTCAGGCACCGTTTCGCCTCCCTGAGAACATCCTCCTCGCTGTATCCTGTGACAACCTCTTCGAAATTGGTCCTCCGGATTCCGGGTTCGAGCTCCGGCATCGACGGACGGTTCTCTTTTATAACGGAGCTGTTATCCGCCTTGTCGGCGATATTCTGCGTCCAATCTCTCTCGCGCCCCAGTTTGATATCCTCGCCGCGCAGGTATCGGTCGATCGATCTGGCCGCTTCCTTACCGGCATTGATCGCCTCGACCACCGTCGCCGGCCCGGTCACATCGTCACCACCGGCAAAAACTCCCTCCACGTTCGTGGCGAAGGTCACCTGATCCACATCGAAAGTATTCCACTTGTTAACGGCTATCCCGCTCTCCTCGGTTATAAACGACAGGTCACTGGTCTGCCCGATCGCGGGGATGATCGCATCGGCCTCGACGATAAACTCCGATCCTTCGATCGGCACGGGGCGTCTCCTCCCGCTGGCGTCCGGCTCTCCCAGTTCCATCCGGATGCACTCGATCCCGGTCACCTTCCCATCGCTCCCCAGCACCTTCACCGGGGCGGCCAGAAACTCCATCTTGATCCCTTCCTGCAGGGCCTCTTCGATCTCCTCATCGGCTGCGGGCATCTCGGCACGCGTCCTCCGGTACAGGACGAAAGCCTCCTTGGAGCCGGTCCTGAGCGCTGTTCTCACGGCATCCATCGCAACGTTACCGCCGCCGACCACTGCGACACGCTCTCCGAGGAATACCTTTTCGCCGAGGGCGACTCTTCTCAGGAAATCGATGCCGTGGACCACCCCCTCCAGTTCATCCTCACCGGGCACACCCAGCTTACTGCTGACATGAGACCCCACACCGACGAAGGTGGCGTCATACTCCTTCCGGAGGGTGTCCATGGTGATATCCTGACCAACCTTTGTATTGTACCTGATCTCGACGCCAAGCTCCTCGATAGTCTTGATCTCGGCATTCAGGACATCCTTGGGGAGGCGGTACTCCGGGATACCAACGGTAAGCATACCACCGGCAACGGGAAGCGACTCAAAAATCGTGACCCCATAGCCTTCAATCGCCAGGTAGTAGGCGGCCGTCAGACCGGCAGGTCCGGCACCGATGATCGCGACCTTCTTGTCCTTCTTTTCCTTTATCTCGGGAACATATTTTGTCTCATCATTCAGATCGAGGTCGGCCACGAACCGTTTGAGATACATGATGGATACGGGCTCGTCCACCTCGCCCCTCTTGCAGGCCGCCTCGCAGGGGTGGTTACAGACCCTGCCACACACAGCCGGGAGCGGATTCTCCTGCTTGATAAGCTGCAGGGCCTCCTTGTACTTCCCTTCGGCGATGAGTGCCACGTAGCCCTGGACACTGATATGGGTGGGGCAAGCCGCCTTGCAGGGGGCCGTCCCGATCTTTTCGATTGCAAACGCGCTGGGGATGGCCTGGGGAAATTTTCGGTATATGGCCTTCCGGTCATCCAAGCCCTCGTTAAAGACGTTTGACACCGTCACCGGGCAGACCTTGGCGCAATCACCGCAACCGGTACACTTGTCGACATCGACAAAACGCGGGGCGCTTTTCAGCTTTACCTGAAAGTGTCCGGGCTCACCGTCGACCCCTTTCACGGTCCTCTTTGTCAGTATCTCTACGTTGGGATGTCTCCCCACTTCGACAAGCTTGGGGGAAAGAATGCATGCAGAACAATCATTGGTCGGGAAGGTCTTGTCCAGCTGGGCCATGATGCCGCCGATGCTGATGTCATTTTCGACAAGGTAGACCTTCATTCCGGAATTCGCGAGGTCCAGGGAAGACTGGATTCCGGCTATCCCCGACCCAACAACCATAACAGCGCCGATCTTTTCGCTATCTTTTACCACCGCTTCTTGCACCTCGGATGTGATGTTAAGGACCTGTCGTGACCGGTCCCCTTGGTTACATATTATGACCGCCGGTCATTTGATAATTTGTCGGTGGTTGGGTAACAGGATTTACATCTCATGTCAAGACATAATTGCAGCTTTTGGGACCTAAATTGAAGGGGCTATTTAAAAGGGTTTTAATACCGGGCAGTAAGGAAATACGTGGTCAGGATTTGGATAGACAGACCGTCTCGATCACCCGCCAGATCTCATCCTTGCCTGAGCGCGTCTTCGCGGAAAAAGGGAGGAGCTCGTCATACGGAATGCCCAGGTGTTCTCCTATCTTTCGCCGGGCCGCTGCGGCCCGGCTCCGGGAAAATTTGTCCGCCTTCGTGAGCACAAAGGCTATTGCAATGTGATGATCTCGGAGCCACTGGACAAGCATCTCGTCATTTTCCGAGGGCTCCCTGCGTATATCAAGTATCAGAACCACCAGGCGCAGGCTCCGCCGCCCCTCAAGGTATCCCTCCACCATTTCACTCCATCCCCTCTTTACAGCGAGGGGGACCTTGGCGTATCCGTACCCGGGAAGATCGACAAACGAAAGGGCCTTATTGATCACGAAAAAATTGACGAGCTGGGTGCGTCCGGGGGTATTGCTCGTTCTGGCCAGGCTCTTCCTGTTCACGAGGGTATTGATGAGGGAGGACTTGCCCACGTTCGATCTGCCGACGAACGCGACCTCCGGTAACAGGTCTTCAGGATAGTGGGAGGGATTGACGGCACTTTTTATGAATTCTGCTGATATAATTTTCATAATCATTTCTTTTGGAAAGAAATCCGCTGGTGACGGACTATCCATAACACAACGCCGGGGAGAGGGCAAAACAAGATTATACGATAATCGTCGGCTAAAATTATGTAACTATAAAATTTCGCTTGCAAAAAAGAGTTTTCAGCGATAGGAGAAGACAGGCGGTCAAAAATCAGCAGTCACGATCACAGATATTCCGATGAAAAAATATCTTTCCAGCAATCTGCACCTTTCATTCAGCCTGAATGAACACGTTGTCATGATGATCATGGCAATGATTGTGGGCACGCTCGGCGGATACGGTGCGGTTTTCTTCAGGCTGGTGATCCGTTTTTTTCAGTCCCTTTTCTTCGGCACGGGAGGGGTTACCTTTCTCGACCACCTCACGGCCCTCCCCTGGTACGCGAAACTGTTCTCCCCAATGATCGGTGGCCTCCTTGTTGGTCTCATTATCTATTTCTTTGCCAGAGAGGCACAGGGGCCGGGTGTCTCTGAGACGATAGAAGCCGTGGCGATGAGAGGCGGCCTGATCAGAAAGAGGGTCTTTCTGATCAAGATTCTCACCTCGGCCATATGCATCGGTTCGGGGGGATCGGCGGGGAGGGAAGGACCCATCGTCCAGATAGGCTCGGCGATCGGATCGCTCTTCGGGCAGATTACGAGGGTTTCGGCGGACCGGATGAGAACACTGGTAGGCTGCGGAGCGGCGGCGGGGATCGCGGCGACCTTCAATGCGCCCATCGCCGGGGTCATGTTCGCCATGGAGATCATCATCGGCAACTACGGGATCGCCACCTTCAGCCCGATTATCGTGTCTTCCGTCATGGGCACCGTCATATCAAGGATATACCTGGGAGACTACCCCGCTTTTCTCGTCCCCTCGTACACCTTGGTCAGTCCTCTTGAACTCCCCTTCTATATGCTCCTGGGGATCGTAGCAGGTCTGGTCGGTGTCCTGTTCATCACCACCCTCTACAAGACGGAAGACCTTTTCAAGCGCCTACCGATTCCTGATTACGCAAAGGCGGCGGTAGGCGGTCTGATGGTGGGCTGCATCGGCATATTTTTACCCCATATATACGGGGTGGGGTATGACGCCATCGGTCTCGCCCTCCGGGAAGATCTTGTCTGGTATATGCTTGTTACCCTTATATTTGTCAAGATAGTGGCAACATCCCTCACCATAGGATCAGGCGGCTCCGGCGGGGTTTTCGCCCCCTCTCTCTTTATCGGGGCCATGGCCGGGGGGGCATTCGGATACCTTATGCATCTCTTCTTCCCCGCTATAACCGCACCGTCGGGGGCTTATTGTCTCGTGGGAATGGGGGCCGTTCTTGCTGCAGCCACACACGGTCCGATGCATGCTATCCTTATTATATTCGAGATAACCGGGGACTACAAGATCATCGTTCCCCTCATGCTGGCCTGTATTACCGCCTACCTGATTGCCTCCCAGATCAACAGGGAATCCATCTTTACCTTAAAACTCATACGCAGGGGCATCGACATCAAGGCGGGGAGGGAGGTCAACATCATGAAGTCCCTCCTCGTCAGGGATGCCATGACGAGGGACGTGGTGACCGTACCGGAAAGTATGCATCTCAACAGGCTGCTGGAGCACACCTTCGCCAGCAAGTATTCCAGCTTCCCCGTGATTGACAATGGCGGTCTCCTCAGTGGGATCGTCACCTTTCAGGATTTCAAGGAGGTAGTCTTTGAAGAGGGGCTGGGGGATCTTGTAGTGGTGAAGGATATCGCCATCCCCGATGTCATAACCATAACGGAAAGCGAAAGCCTCGACGAGGCCCTTAAAAAGATAGGGCTGAAAAATATCGAACAGCTCCCGGTGGTCGACGAGAACAACCCGCGAAAGATCGTCGGTATCCTCTCACGGAGGGACATCTTCTCGGCATATAACAAGGCGCTTATCAACAAGTCTCTTGCGGAAGGAATCGGCACCAACCCGCCACAGAAAAAAAGACCGACGGCATGATGGTTTCGATGTATTGACCCCTTACAATACCCGAATTACCATATGCTGCTTTTTCCCTTTTCTCAGGCGGATCGCGTCGTCTTGAATATCGTCGATCCCTACCTTCTCGTCAAAGGCCCCGACCTGCCGATCGTTGACGTATGCGCCACCCTGGACAATCAGACGCCGTGCCTCACCTCGGGATTTACACAAACCGACATCATGGAAGAGTTCGAAGGCAGGGATCCCGCTCTCCAGGGCATCCCTGGTCTTGTCCACCGTGGGTATTGCCGACACATCGACATCGGCACCGGTCCGGGGGATGGAGCTTGACGGGAACAGGCCGGGGGTCACGGGTTTCAGTCCGAAGTTATTCACCGCCGCCCCCCAGGCGGCGACCGCCGCGTCCTCTCCATGGGTGATCTTTGTCGCCTCGAAGGCCAGAACGGCCTTTGCCATATTGAGCTCGGCGTCTATCAGCTTTTCCGACTCCCTGACCTCTTCCATCGGCAGGAGGGTAAAGAGGGCGAGGAATTTCTTCACATCCGCGTCTTCCGTATTGACCCAGTACTGAAAATAGTCATAGGGGGAGGTGAGGCTGGCGTCCAGCCATACCGTCCCCTTTTCCGTCTTTCCCATCTTGTGGCCCTGGGAGGTGGCAAGGAGGGGGAAGGTCATTCCGTAGATCTTCTTTTCCTCGAGCCTCCTCGTCAGATCAATCCCCGCCACGATATTCCCCCACTGGTCATTGCCCCCCATCTGGAGGATGCAGTCATAGTGCTTGCACAGATAATAAAAATCATAGGACTGCAGGAGCATATAGTTGAACTCGATAAAGTTGAGCCCCTTTTCCATGCGCATCTTATAGCTCTCCGCGGCGAGCATCCGGTTGACGCTGAAACAGCGCCCGATGTCCCTCAGAAACTCCACGTAGTTGAGCTCCGCCAGCCAGTCCGCGTTGTTCAAGAGGATCGCCTTCCCCTCCCCAAAATCGAGGTATTGGGACAGCTGTTTCCTGATGGCCTCGGCATTGGCATCTATCTCTTCCCGTGTCAGGATACGACGCATCTCGGTCTTCCCGCTGGGATCACCGATAAGGGCGGTGCCGCCGCCGACGAGGGCGATAGGACTGTGTCCGCACCGCTGCATATGGACGAGCGACATGATCGGGACGAGGCTCCCGATGTGGAGGCTCGCCGCCGTGGGATCGAAACCGATGTAACAGGTGATCTTTTCCCCCTTCAGGAGTTCCCTGACGGGTCCTTCGTCCGTTACCTGTTCTATGAATCCCCTCTCATACAGTACGTCATATGCGCTTCTTTTGCCGCTCATCGTCATCAACTTTCCATGGCACTATTCAGCCTCTCGATCGAAAGGCCCCTGCCCGTTGTATCATCAATCTCTATCAATACCCCCTGGAGCCGGACATCCCCCTTCGCGACATCGTACCGGTTGGGGAGAAGGGTCAGGAACCGCTCAAGGGCCACCTCCTTTTTGATCCCCAGGACGGAATCACAGGGGCCCGTCATCCCGGCATCCGTTATGTACGCGGTCCCGCGTGGGAGCACTCGTTCGTCCGCCGTCTGCACATGGGTATGCGTGCCCACGACGGCGCTGACTCTCCCGTCCAGAAACCAGCCCAAGGCCTCCTTTTCGGAGGTCGCTTCGGCGTGCATATCGACAATAACGATATCCGTCTTCTCCTTCAGTGCAGCGATCTCTCGCTCGGCGATACGGAAGGGACAGTCGAGGGGCTTCATAAAGACCCTCCCCTCAAGGTTCAAAACTCCCAAGGATATCCCCGATGCGGTCTGTACCACCACGCTCCCCCTGCCGGGAGTCCCTGTCGGATAATTGGCCGGTCGCAGGAGGGTCTCGTAGCCGTCAATAAACTCCTCCACATCCTTCTTGTCCCAGATGTGATTCCCGGAGGTCAGAATATCGATCTCATTGCTGTAGAGTTCATCGACAACCTTTCTGGTGACGCCGAACCCGCCGGCCGCGTTTTCACAATTCGCGATAACAAGGTCTACTCCATGGTTCCCCACGATGCCGGGGAGGAGAACCTTTACCGCCCGCCGCCCCGGTTTTCCCACGATGTCTCCGATAAAAAGTACCTTCACGTTTCAGCTCTTCCCGTCCTATTTTGCAAAATCGGATACGCGCATCTCCCGTATGACCGTGACCTTTATCTGTCCCGGGTAGGTCAGCTCCGCCTCCACCTTTTTTGCAATATCCCGGCAGAGCATGACGGCATCGCTGTCAGACACCTTTTCATTCTCCACGAGAATGCGTACCTCTCTCCCGGCCTGGATGGCATAGCACTTATCGACGCCGCTGAACGAGGTTGCTATCCCCTCCAGTTCGGTCAACCGTTTTACGTAGGTCGCCAGCATCTCTCTGCGGGCACCCGGCCTCGCGGCGGAAAGGGTGTCCGCCGCCTGTATCAGAACGCCCAGGACGGTATTGTTCCGTCCGTCATCATGATGCTGCGCGATAGCCTGAACAATCCTTTCGGATTCCCCGAATTTGCGGGCATACTCCGCTCCGATGGAGGCGTGCGGTCCTTCGATCTCATGATCGACGGCCTTTCCTATATCGTGCAGCAAACCGGCCCGCTTGGCATCCTTTACATTCACCTTAAGCTCGGCGGCCATCATCCCCGCCAGGTGCGAGACCTCTATGGAATGCTCCAGGACATTCTGAGAGAAGCTTGTCCGGAACCGCAACCGCCCCAGGAGGGTCAGCAGTTCGGAATGGACATCATGCACCCCCGCATCGAACGAGACCCGTTCCCCGGTTTCACGAATTACCTTGTCAACATCGGCCTGTACCTTCTTGACGATTTCCTCTATCCTCCCCGGATGGATCCTCCCGTCGTGTATCAGGGTCTCCAGGGACCTCTTTGCCACTTCCCGCCGCACGGAGTCGAAGCTTGAAATAACGACGGCCTCAGGCGTGTCATCGATGATAAGATCTGTACCGGTAGCGGCCTCTATGGCCCGTATGTTTCTCCCCTCCCTGCCGATGATCCTCCCTTTCATCTCATCCGAGGGGAGATTGACCACCGACACGGTATTCTCGGCCACAAAATCGGACGCATACCTCTGCACCGCATAGGCCAGTATCTCGCTGGCTCTCTTCTCCGATTCGCGTTTTGTCTCTTCCTCTATCCTGCGTATAACACCGCCCGCTTCGTGCCGCGCATCGTCCACCATCAGTTGGACGAGGTGCTCCCGTGCCTCCTCTGACGAAATCCCGGCAATCTTTTCCAGTTTTTCCCGCTGCTCTTCTATGATCTTGTCTATGCTGTCATGCTTTTCATTCAGGAGTGTCTCTTTATCGATGACCGTATTTTCTCTTTTCTCTATGGCGGCTTCTCTCTGGGCGAACTGGTCGGTCTTCTTGTCCAGATTCGTCTCTTTCTGATGGATCCTCTCTTCTACCTTTTCGATCTCCGCCCTTCTGTCTCTGGTCTCTTTTTCAAATTCATTTTTGGCCTTGAGAAGATTATCCTTGGCCTGGAGAATAGCTTCTTTTTTTATATTCTCCGCCTCTTTCTTGGCCTCACTGGTAATTCTCAACGACAGGTTTTCGGATGACTCGAGCATCCTTCCGGAGATGCTCTTTCTCACGTAATACCCCAGCACCGCGCCCAGCACCACAGAGACCAATACGACTAGTATTATAAAACTGATGTTTGACAAAATTTTTTACCTCCCCCCCATAATTATTTCACAGGAACAGGAATCGTTACCTTTAGTTAGGGATGGGAGGGGACAGGAAAACGACGCGGCGCACCCGAGGTGCAACCACCGGAGACAGGGCTCAATACATCGTGCCCAGTGCCTTGAGAGAGATGAAACCGCTTCTGCCATACTTCTCCCCCGCCTATGCCGTGACAACCATTCTTTTGAACCTTATAAAAGAATTAGCGCCCTGTTGCTGCTTCAGGCTTTCCACCTCGTCCCTCGCGGGAAACAGCGGACATGCACACCACGAACAAGGAAGGGCACCCAGTCATAAGGTGTTGGTTCAAAAAACTACAGGCCATCACGCACATTGCAGGGGATTATTGTACTTTTTTTGTCTATATAACCGATTAATTCCTCAATTCCATCTTCGAATCTGTTACACAGATTCTCTTTTTCTTCTTGTACTCCAAATAGTTCCTCGGCAATATTTAAAGCAACCAAAATAGCAATATCTGAAGCTGTTGCATTCTCTGAGGCCTCTCCTATTTCCTTAGCCCTCTCATTTATGTACCGGACAATCCGATCTACATATTCATCCCCTTTATCGCTCAGGACGGAAAACTCCCGTCCCATCACCATTATATCGAAACGCTTTTTCAAATGCGATTCCCCTACGACACTTCTATGTCATTGAGCATATCAAGGAGCATGTCCACCTTGGTGCGGACAGCATCCTTCTGTTCGTTTAAAACCTGTGCCCTGCTTTCCGCCTCCTCCAGCCGGGCATCTTTTTCTTTCAGCAACCTTTCCAGTTCCTGGTTCCGGTTCTTCAGCGTGGAGTATTCCTCTACAATTCCCCGTATCTTCTGCTCAAGCTCGCCAAACCTTTCTAACTCCACGTCCAGCCTCGACTTTTTTCAGTAACTTCCTATTTGAAATCGATTATGCCAACTCGCCCGATAAAAGTCAAGATGCTATTTGCCGGCGGGCCGACTCACCAAAATAATTCTTGACAGGTGCTGACAAGTGTACTACAAAGCGCGGTTTTCGCATCAAGATTATATACCCCCCACGCGCGGCGCAGGGGGGTTATTTACTTGAGGCGATCTTATCATTACCATTACCCATAGGAACAGCAGGCATGGATGACAGAAAAGTACGGAATATAGGGATCAGTGCGCATATCGACTCGGGGAAAACGACGCTGACGGAGAGGATCCTCTTTTACACGAAGCGGATCCACGCGATTCATGACGTGAAGGGGAAGGACGGCGTCGGGGCAACCATGGATTCCATGGAACTCGAAAAGGAACGAGGGATTACCATCGCCTCGGCGGCGACATTCTGCGAGTGGCGGGGACATGAGATCAACATCATCGACACCCCCGGGCATGTTGACTTTACCGTGGAGGTCGAACGTTCTCTCCGGGTCCTCGACGGGGCCGTCCTCGTCCTGTGCGCGGTGGGTGGCGTGCAGTCACAGTCCATTACCGTCGACCAGCAGATGAAGCGCTACAAGGTCCCGTGCATCGCCTTTGTGAACAAGTGCGACCGGAGCGGTGCGAACCCGGATCGCGTCATCGACCAGCTCAGATCGAAACTGGGGCACAACGCCGTTGCCATGCAGATCCCCATCGGACTGGAAAACAATTTCCAGGGGGTCGTAGACCTGGTCTCAATGAAGGCGATATATTTCGACGGCGAGAATGGAGAGATCGTCCGCGTCGAGGAGATCCCGGACTCCCTTGTCGCGGAAGCCTCAACGAAGAGGGAAGCGCTGGTCGACGCCGCCTCCATGTTCTCGGATGAACTCACCGAGGCCGCTCTCGAAGAGCGCGACATCCCCGAAGACCTCCTGATAAACGCCCTGCGCAAAGGGACGCTCACCCGTGAGATAACACTGGTCTTTATGGGATCGGCCTATAAGAACAAGGGCGTTCAGCCCATGCTCGATGCCGTGACGCAGCTGCTCCCCTGCCCCGCTGAGATGAAAAACGAGGCCCTTGACCTGGCACACGAGGAGAAGCCGGTCATCCTCTCGTCCAGTCCCGCAGACCCCACGGTTGCGCTTGCCTTCAAACTGGAAGACGGTCCCTACGGCCAGCTCACCTACATCCGGGTATACCAGGGCTCGATCGCGAAGGGGGACACGATCGTCAACGCCCGCACGGAAAAGAAGGTCAAGGTCGGACGTGTTATCCGCATGCATGCCGATCAGATGGAGGACCTCGAGGCCATCCCGGCGGGATACATCGGGGCGCTCTTCGGCATCGACTGCGCCTCGGGTGATACCTTCGTCTCCCCGGGGACCACCCTGGCGATGAGTTCGATGTTCGTCGCCGATCCGGTAATTTCGCTGTCCATCACCCCAAAGGACAACAAGGCACAGATCAACATGTCCAAGGCGCTGAACCGCTTCACCAAGGAAGATCCGACCTTCAAGACCCATGTCGACGATGAGACCAAGGAGACAATCATCGAAGGGATGGGGGAGCTGCACCTGGAGATCTATGTTGAGCGGATGCGGCGTGAGTACGGGGCCGAGGTCGAGACCGGCAACCCCCGTGTCGCTTACCGCGAGACTATCACCCGCAAGGCGGAGTTCAACTATACCCACAAGAAACAGACCGGGGGATCGGGACAGTTCGGCCGGATCGCGGGATATATCGAGCCGATCACGGAAGCGGAATTCGAATTCGTCAACAAGATCACGGGAGGGGTTATCCCCACACAGTTCATTCCCGCGTGCGAGAAGGGATTTCGTGCCTGCATGGCAAAGGGCCCCAAGATGGAGTTCCCGGTAACCGGTGTACGGGTGCTTATTAACGACGGAGCGGCACACAGCGTGGACTCGTCAGAGATGGCATTCCAGGCGGCGGCACGCGGCGGGTTCCTCGAGGCATACGCCAAGGCGGGGGTTGTCATCCACGAGCCGGTGATGAAGGTCGTCGTCGAGACGCCGACAGAATTTCAGGGGGCTGCCATGGGCCTCTTAAACCAGCGTCGCGGGATGATCGTCGGCTCACAGGACGACGGGCCCGTCTGTGTGATCGAGGCACAGGTGCCACTGGCGGAGATGTTCGGATTTTCGACTGTCCTCAGATCGGCAACACAGGGGCAGGCCCAGTTCACCATGGAGTTCGCGATTTACAAACTGGTTCCCCAGTCAATCGCCGAAGAACTTGCCGATAAAGCGGCTCAGGCAAAGAAGGGAAAATAACAATCCGAAAATCGGATCCAGAACACAGCATGAAGGAGCATACAGATGGTAAAGAGTGATCTCATCAACAGACATCCCTTCGGTATCAGGGAAGATGTCCCTGATATCATCTCCGGGGGTCAGTTCGGGGCCGTCCTCTCGCGGGCGGGTGTCGGCAAGACCGCCCTCCTCGTACAGCTCGCCCTGAACGCCATGCTGCGGGAACGGAACGTCCTTCATATCAGCATGAACGATCCGGTTGACAAGGTCACCCTCTGGTACGAAGAGCTGTTCCATCTCCTGACCGAGCGCGGCGACGTGGAGCAGAGCGGCCTCCTTCTGGAATCGCTCCTCCCGCACCGTTTCATCATGACCTTCCGAATCGCGGGGTTCAATATACCGAAATTACGAGAGCGGCTCGCCGATCTCGACGCACAGGATATTTTTCATCCCGACATGGTCATCGTCGACGGCCTCAAGTTCGACGAATCGATACGGGAATGCCTTACAGACCTGAAAGCACTTGCCGCGGAGCAGTCACTCCAGGTATGGTTCAGCGTCCACACCCACCGCCACGAAGAGGCGCCCGAAGGAGAATTTCCGCCTTCGCTGCTGAACATCGAGAACCTGTTTGACATCGCTCTCAAACTCCAGCCGGAAGAAACAGATGTGCGGATACAGCCGCTGAAGGGACCGGAAGCCACCATTTCCGGCCTGTCGCAGCTCACCCTGGACGCGTCCAGCATGTTGATAAAGTAAAGTCTTGAGATAACCGACAACACCGCACATAACCGCTGATTAGAGATGGCTTTGCGTGCGCACGTCTTTCTTAGAACTTCTGACCGATCTCAAAATACACCATTCTATGCCCTCCTTCCGCTTGTCCATACCCGATATAGGCCGGACCGAGAAAGGAATCAGCGCCGATAAAAACACTCCCCGCCGCCATCAGCGTAGAGAAAGAGATATCCTCACGGCGGTTCCACGCATTTCCCGCTTCAACAGATCCACCACAGAACAGCTGCATCTTGAGATTCCCCAGCCCGAGACGATTGATCTTCCGCAGATATACAAGGCTCCCCAGGGCGGTATGCTGCCCGGCGAGTTCATCTGCCGTGTATCCCGATAGATTGAGTAAACCGCCAATGCTGAACGAATCCTGCATCAGTCCATCACCATTGAGCATTGTCTGTACCTCAAACCCGGGCAACAGGGTATGGTCCCCCCAGGTCATGACCTTGGTGCCGCTCAGGACCAGACTACTGTCGGATGTATCCGCCCCCACCTGTCGGAAATTTGCCTGCCAGATGATGTTCGCGTCGGCTCCGTGCTGCGGATAGTTGAAATTGTCAATGGTATTGTAACGGAAGGCGGCATACGTTCCGCCCCGGTCAAAGCTTCCCGAACCCAGCGAGGGATCACCGATGTTGACCCCGTACGACCCATGGCCCCTTCGGAATCCGATACGAATCTCGCCCCAGTTCCCGAACTGCCGCCCCAGATCCAGGCCGGCTTTCAGCATCTTGACCCGATACTGCACCACCGTGTTCCCATCAGAATCGAAGGTATTGACGTTCCGCTCCTGGTACGAGAGAAGCGGAGCGACGAAGAAGCGCGTCGACGCGTCGAGGGGCTGGTAGAACTCTGAATTGATCCGCATCAGATCGCCGATCTGAAATTCGTTGCGCCACTCCGCGCCCAGGCTGTTCATTTCCATCTGATTGATGATGCCCGAGATCGTATAGGCATTTGAACCCTGGAAGTTGTCATCGAAGCTGAATCCGAAGCGGATGTTCGTCTGTCCCCATACCTTATTGACCGGGGTAAGGGTCAGACCGGTTCGTCCTTCATCCTCTTCGAGATGCATATCCACTCTCTCGAAGATGCCAAGATTATACAATCTCGCCAGATCCTGATAGAGCCGTTTTTGGTCGAGCCTCTCTCCCGCTTTTGTTTCGACCTGGGCCGCCAGAACCGCGTCGGACAGGCGTGAATCGTTGACAATTTTGACATCGCCAATGATAGGCATCTCTTTCGATTCCTGCCGCTGTCGGCGAAGATACGCCGTGTACTCAACATCAGAGCGCGACAGGCCGACCAGTTGGGGCTTCATCGTCCGGGCCGTCTCCTCACCGATCTTCAGGATCGCGGAGGCCTTCGTAAAGGCCGTCGTTCCCGCGTCGCCGAGATTCGGCTTGATCAGAATGTCTCCCGGCCGCAGGGTCGCGAGCTGGGCGGCGACATTGCGTTGGATAAGAATCGTCATGACCTGGGCGGTGATGCCACCTGCCGACTGGAGTTTATCCCGAGGACGCAGAGGAGTGCCGATATCCACGCAGATCAGGACATCCGCCCCCATCTGCCGTGCCACATCCATGGGGAGGTTGTTCGCGATTCCGCCATCGACGAGCATCTTCCCCTCCCTCTCCACCGGGGCGAATACCCCCGGGATAGACATGCTCGCCCGGAGGGCTGTTGCCAGATCTCCCTTCCCGATAACAACCGCCTCCCCCGTTTCAATATCGGCCGCCACGGCACGAAACGGGACGGGCAGACGATCGAAGTCCTTGACCGTGGCCTGGTGGATCAGCGCCATATTCAGAATATAATCCAGGCCCTGACCCTGCACAAACCCGAGGGGAACGGCAAACTGTCCGTCCTTGAACCCGAGCTCGAAATCAATTTGATACTGTTGGGTGTCCTGTTTACGCCGGAAGGGCTGTTCCTCCAGCGGCGGTTTATCCCGGAAGGCCTTGTTCCATTCGACACTGGTGACGAGCTCTTCCATCGCCGCTGGCGAAAGCCCTGACGCATACAGGCCGCCCACGATACTCCCCATGCTCGTTCCGGCGATGACATCCACCGGAATCCTCATCTCTTCCAGAACCTTGAGCACACCGATGTGGGCAATGCCCCGCGCTCCACCGCCGCTCAGAACCAGACCGATACGGGGCCGTGACGAGTCAGGAGCTTCGCCTTTCGCTGCAACGGGGAAAAACAGAAAGAGGAAAATGACTAGTGCAAACGCCGGAATTCGGCGGGAACGGTCAATACGTTTCATAAAGGATATCTCCGGGGTGATCCGACGCATCGGGCCCTGTTGACAATGTAGAGACTAACCGAACAAGGCCCCTTGTGAGACTGTTAATAATTGGTAAGACATTGCTTATTCGCGGTAGAAGTATAGGAAAAACGGTATTGTGCGTCAAGTAAATCCTGACCGCAAAATGTGGTGCAACACCGATGACGGAAGAAATCTTACTGCAATATCCCTTGACAAGAGACCATAACGGAGTTAGTGGGTTAGCATAGTCCAATGATCTCAATACAACATGCATGCGTTCGAACAGCTGTAAACCGGGAGAGGATTATGGCCTGATCATCGAAAGCCCTGTTTCTCAAAGAGAGATGGGGCTTTTGTCGTTTAGAAACGATAAAAAAAGGCTCTGTTCCTCATTACACTCAAATTTTTTGCTGGGGGATATTATAATGTGGGAAGCAATAAAAAAAGATTTGGCGACATGGTCGCCTTGTCCTAGTTACAATCGTTCTTGCAGGATCAACTATTGTTTATACTGTTGCCACCTGGAGAGCCTATAAAGGAACCCAAGAGCAGACACAAGCGATTAAGGAATTATCAATTGCTATAGGGAGAATACCAGCAGATTTTCATCAAATAGAAGTGCGCAAAGAAATACAAAAAAAATTAGAGGAAAAACAAAGAAAAAGATTACGCTGATGAAGCTAATCTTTTTGAAATATCGAGACACCTTCCATATTTTTAAAGTGGTTTAATATAGGATCCTCATTCCAGACACGCCCCGACAAGGCGCGAAACGTACCGCGCGATCGGGACGCACGACGTCAGCCCCGGGGATTCGATCCCGATCAGGTTGATCAAGCCGGGGGAGCCCGCCGCGCTCTCCTCGGTGATAACGAAGTCACGGTAGGGGTCGCCCGGACCCTGAAGTTTGGGCCGGATGCCGCTCGTGTCGGGCTGGATCTGCTCCCTTCGCACGCCGGGCAGGTACTTTCTCACGGACTCCCAGAAGGCGTCCCCCTTTCTTTCGTCAACGGCATACTCCAGGGCGGTCACGTATTCCGTGTCCGGCCCGAATCGCACCCGACCAGCCAGGTCGAGGGTCGCGTGGACCCCGAGCCCTACCTGCTCCTCCTGAGGTACCGGATAGACAAGGTGCGCAAGTTTCGGGGAAGGTGACGCCGAGAAGTAGTCCCCCTTGCAGTATTTGAGGCGGTAGTCCTTTTCGTCGATGTCGATCCCCGCGAGTGAGGCGACCCGGTCGGAACAAAGACCGGCACAGTTGATAAGAATCCGGGTCCTGAAGGAATACTCTCCGCCGTTTACCTGGACGGCATACATACCTTTGGAGGATTCAATCCCCGTGACCGCGGAGCGGAAGGCGATGACGGCGCCGTCGGACTGCGCCCTGAGATAGAAGGTGGTCATCAGGGCGTGGGTATCGATGATCCCGGTGGATGGGGAGAAGAGGGCCTCGCGGGCGCTCACTTCGGGCTCCATCGCTTTCAGCTGTTTCTGTGAGACAAAGGAGAGGTCGTCACCCCCGTTCAGCTCCGCCCGCTCGCGGATCTTCGAAAGTTCTTCACTTTCCTTCGCATCCGTGGCGACGATCAGCTTTCCGGTCCTTCTGTGAGGGATGCCCCGCTCTTCGCAGATCCCGTAGAGGAGCCGGTTCCCCTCCCTGCAGAAGCCGGCCTTCAGAAACCCTTCGGGGTAATAGATGCCGGCGTGGATGACCCCGCTCTGCCGGCTGCTCGTCTCCATCCCGTAGTTCGGGTTCTTCTCCAGGAGCAGAACATTGCCGTACCGTCCGGCAAGCTCCTCCGCGACGGCAAGCCCCACCACCCCGGCCCCGATGATCGTAATGTCGAACGTGGTTTCGATCAAGGCAGTATCCAATACGCTACAGCGTGTTATCGCGCGCCCGGCTCATAGACACACAGCGGTTCTTCGGCCAGGTAGTCCCCGTTGATCTCGTAGGCACGGGCACGGCACCCCCCGCACACCTTCAGAAACTCGCAGCGGCCGCACTTTCCCTTGTATTTTTCAAGATCTCTCAGGTCGTTGAATATTCTCGAGTTATTCCAAATCTCCTGAAAGCCGGTTTCCTTGATCTGACCGCAGTCGATCTCGAGAAACCCGCAGGGCTGGACCTGCCCGGTATGCGAGATAAAGCAGAAGGAGCTTCCCCCCATGCATCCTCGGGTCATGGTGTGCAGGGGGCTCTCTGTAACATGCCGTTCGCCATTTCTCTCTTTCTTCCGCTGATGGAAGATCCGGTAGTACTGGGGGGCGCAGGTGGCCTTGAGCTGGATGGGAGTGGTGAACCCCTGCTCGTAGAACCAGCCGAGCGCCTCTTCGTAGTCCTCCGCCGAGATCTCCTGGTCCGCCATCTCTCGCCCGCGCCCCGTGGGGACCAGGAGGAAGATATGGTGGGCGACCGCCCCTATCCTGATTGCCATTTCGTAGATATCTTCCATGCGGCCCAAGTTGAGGCGGGTGATGGTGGTGTTGATCTGGAATTCCATCCCCGCCCGTTTGAAGGCCTCGATCCCCGCCATCGCCCCCTCGAAGGCACCGGTCACCCCGCGGAAGGCATCGTGGCTGGCGGCATCGGGGCCGTCGAGACTGATGCTGACCCGCTGCACCCCCGCGTCGATCGTCCTGCGGGCGATTTCGTCGGTGACGAGGGTGCCGTTCGTCGCGAGGACCATCCGGAGACCTTTTTGTGTGCCGTAGGAGGCAATTTCAAAGATGTCTTCTCGAAAGTAGGGCTCCCCCCCGGTCAGGATGATGACGGGGGAACTGAAAGCGGCGATCTCATCAATAAGTTTCAGACATCGCGCCGTGTCAAGCTCGCCTTCATACGGGCCGTACTTCGACGACGCCCGGCAGTGAACACACGCAAGGTTGCATCCCCGGGTCACCTCCCAGGCGATCATGCGCAGGGTGGGGGGGAGCATGAGCGATTGTTTTGAAACCATACCCGATATATTCCCTTGAACCCGCTCAGCGCAGCAGCTCGGCCGCCTCCTGTGCGAAGTAGGTGATGATGATATCCGCCCCGGCCCGCTTGATCGAGACCAGTGATTCCAGCATGGTCCTCTTCCCGTCGAGCCATCCCCGCTCATCCGCTGCCTTGATCATGGCATACTCACCGCTGACGTTGTATGCCGCCAGGGGGAGGTCAAACTCGTCCTTCGCCATTCGGATGATATCGAGGTAGGGGAGCGCCGGCTTGACCATGATGATATCCGCTCCCTCCGCGACGTCGAGGGCGATCTCCCTGAGCGCCTCCCGGGCGTTGGGGGGATCCATCTGATAGGAGGTCCGATCGCCGAACTGGGGGGCGCCTTCCGCGGCTTCCCTGAAGGGACCGTAAAAACAGGAGGCGTACTTGGCCGCGTATGCCATAATCGGGATATCTTCAAAATCCTCTCCATCCAGCGCATCGCGGATCGCCAGGACCTGTCCGTCCATCATCGCTGACGGGGCTACCATGTCGGCCCCGGCACGGGCATGCGACAGCGCTGTCCGCGCGAGCAGCTCGATCGATGCGTCGTTATCCACCACCTCGCCGTCGAGGACTCCGCAGTGACCGTGGCTCGTGTACTCACAGAGGCACACGTCCGTGATGACCAGGATATCCGGGACTTCATCCTTGACCCGCCGTACCGCCTGCTGGATGATTCCCTCGTCGATCCAGGCACCGGATCCTTGTTCGTCCTTTGTCTCGGGGATCCCGAAGAGGAGAATCGCAGGGATCCCCAGATCCCGTATTTTCTGTGTCTCTCCGATGAGATGATCGATCGACAGCTGAAACTGCCCCGGCATGGAGTCAATGGGGGTCTTCACCCCGCTGCCGTGGGTGACGAAGAGGGGACAGACCAGATCGTCGACCGACAGTCTGGTTTCACGAATCATCCTCCGTAAATTCTCGTTTTTTCGCAGCCGCCTCGGGCGGTAGTCAGGAAAGTTCATACGGCACCTCGTACCTCCTCATCGGTCAGGTAACAGGCCGGATCGGGAGCCCAGATGTCACCCGTCGCCTCGGCCCTTGCGCGGAAGTTCCCCCCGCACACGTCGAGCCAGCGGCATTCGGCGCACCGACCCGTTACATATCGTTTCTTCTCCTTCAGGCGCGCCATCAGTTCGTTGGAGGTGTCGAGCCAGATCTCGCTGAAGGGGCGCTCCTTCACATTGCCGAAAGAGATCCCCCGCCAGAACTGATCCGCGTGAACCTCGCCGTCCCAGCTGACACATCCGATCCCGCGGCCGGAGCTGTTCCCCTCATTCATCTCGAGGAGCTTCAAGACCTCGGCCGCCCGTTCAGGATTCTCCCTCAGCAGTCGCAGGTAGAGATACGGACCGTCGGCATGGTTGTCCACAGTCAGGATTTCCTTGGGAAGCCCCCGATCGAAGAGATCGCGCGTTCGGTCCATGATCAGGTCCACCACCTCCCTTGTCCGGTCATGCGGCAGGTCGCTTTCCATCAGGGCAGAACCCCGCCCCGAATAGACCAGGTGGTAAAAGCACGCCCGGGGGATATTTTCCTGTTCAATGAAATCAAAGACCGCGGGGATCTCGCCGCTGTTTTCCCCCGTTATCGTAAAACGGACCCCTACCTTGATCCCCGCTTCCTGACAATTTTGAATACCTCGAACAGCAGCATCGAAGGCCCCCTGGACCCCTCTGAACCGGTCGTGGATCTCCCCGATCCCGTCCAGGCTGACCCCCATATATGAGAGGCCGATATCGGCGAAGCTGGCGGCTGTCTCCCTGGTGATGAGTGTGCCGTTTGTCGAGATGACCGCCCGCATTCCGCTCTCCACGGCGAAGCGGACGAGTTCCGGCAGATCTTTGCGCATCAGGGGCTCCCCCCCGGAAAAGAGGATCACCGGGGAACCGAAGGAGGCGAGGTCGGCTATCAATGCCTTCCCCTCTTCGGTTCTCATCTCATCGCTGTAGCGTCTGTTCTGAGAACTCGAATAGCAGTGGACGCACTTCAGGTTGCACCGCCTCGTGGCATTCCAGACCACCACCGGACGCTTGTCACGGGAAAACTGGAGAAGGTGCGAGGGAAGACGATCCGACTGCGCTCCATACCGGAGCACATCGGAGGGTTCGACTCCTCCGCAGTACAGTTTTGAGATTCCTATCATTGTCTTGTATCCATTATCCCTGCGTCAGGTGCCTCTCGATTGCCTCGACCAGACCGGGGATCGAATAAGGACCCTGCATGATATCGACACGCAGGCCAGACTCTTCGCAGGCGCGCTGTGTCACGGGGCCGATGCAGGCGATCCTTACATGCTTCGGAATCGCCTCTCTTCCCCCGATAATATCCATAAAGTTGTTTACGGTGGACGGGCTGGTAAAGGTCAGGACATCGACCTTCCCGCTTTCTATCAGTTCACGGATCTCCGTTCCGTCTCCCGCGGGGGATACCGTCCGATAGGCGACGGCGACGTTCACACGGGCACCCATCGCCGAGAGTCCCTCGGGGATTACGTCGCCGGCGATCTCGGCCCGCGGCAGCAGGATGTCCTGATCCGCAATGTCATGGCCTCTAAACGCATCCACAACCCCTTCGGAGAGATACTCGTCGGGGACGAGGTCCACGGGGATATGGTATCCCTCCACACAGGCCCGGGTGGCCGGGCCGATGGTGCAGATCCTGACCCCCCTGAGGTCGCGTATATCCCCCCGTATATCGGAAAAGCGCTCAAAAAACGACCGGACCCCGTTCGCGCTGGTGAAGACGATCCACTGGTACTGCTCGATCTGTTCGATGGCACGGTCCAGATCGGCCCAGTCTGCCGGCGGTGCGATCTCGATCGTCGGAAAGGAAATCACCCGTGCCCCCCGCTCCCGCAGAAGGGACGCAAGCTCCTCCGCTTGTCTTTCAGGCCTCGTGATGACGATCCCCCTTCCGAAGAGGGGCAGCTTCTCGAACCACCCGAGACGCTCTCTCAGACTGACGACCTCCCCCACAACACAGATGGCGGGGGGTGAAAAGCCTCTCTCTTCGGCCAAATCTGCTATATCCCCGAGGGTCCCCGTCAGGCTCTCCTGGTCCGGGGTCGTCCCCCACCTGATCAGTGCCACCGGTGTGGCGGGGTCTCTGCCATTTTTCATGAGAGCGTCCGTGATCCGGGGCAAATTGCGCACCCCCATGAGAAAGACGAGGGTCTCGATGGAGGCGATCCCCTCCCAGTCGATGCGGCTCTCCTCCTTTGTGGGGTCCTCATGTCCTGTCACGAAAGCGACCGTCGAGGTAAAGGCCCGGTGTGTGAGGGGTATTCCCGCGTAGGCCGGGACGGCTATCGCCGATGTCACCCCCGGGACAATTTCGAAGGGGATCCCCGCCTCCTCGAGGGCTTCGGCCTCCTCCCCCCCGCGCCCAAAGATAAAGGGATCACCCCCTTTGAGCCTGACAACGGTGTTGCCCTGCAGTGCCTCTTCCACCAGGATCGGATTCAGCTCCTCCTGGGATATATGGTGCTGCCCTCCTATCTTGCCGACGTAGATGCGCCGCGCACCCTTCCCGGCGCGCCGCAGTATCTCCTCGCCCACGAGGTAGTCATACACCACCACGTCGGCCCTGCGGATGCACTCCAAGCCTTTCACCGTTATGAGACCCGGATCACCGGGACCCGCGCCTATGATGTACACCGTTCCGGGTTCTTTCATATCCGATCCCATGTTTTTCCGCATGTCGCCACCTTATGTATATACCTCATCCAGGACGGCCTGCCCTCCCCTTGATAGGATACGCTCCGCCAGCGTGCATCCCATATCCTCCGCGTCCTGACTGTTTCCCCTGATCTCGTCCATGATCATGACCCGCCCGTCAACCGACCCGACAAGACCCTTGATGATCAGCGTGTCCCCCTGCTTGCTGGCAATCCCCGCTATCGGAACCTGGCACCCCCCGCCGAGATGTCGGAGGAAGGCGCGCTCCGCCGAGATCTCGACTACCGTATCCGAATGATTGAGGGGGGAGATCAGGTCGCGGGTTTTATCGTCATCTTCACGCACCTCGATCCCCAGCACACCTTGTCCGGCCGAGGGCATCATCACCTCAAGGGGTATGTACTGTGATATCTCCGCGGCGCGTCCCATCCGCTTCATCCCGGCCGCCGCGATAATAATCCCGTCCAGGTTCTCCGTTACGATCTTTCGTATCCTCGTATCGATGTTCCCGCGTATGGGAACAACCTCTATATCAGGCATCAGGACCCTGACCTGCATCTCTCTCCGGAGAGAGCCGGTACCTATCCGCGCTCCCCTGGCAAGACCTTCGATCTTTCTGCCTTCCCTGGAGATGAGCACATCCCTCGGATCTTCCCGCTCCGGCACGGCCCCTATCACCAAGCCGCCGGGGAGGTCCACGGGAACATCCTTCATGCTGTGAACCGCCATGTCTATGTCGCCCCGCAGGAGGGCCTCCTCTATCTCCTTGACAAAGATCCCCTTGCCCCCAAATTCAACCAGGGAAATATCCTGCATCCTGTCTCCGCGCGTCTTGATCGGGACAACCTCCACAGACCAGTCAGGACACATACTCCTCAGGCGATCCCCAACCCAGTTGGCCTGGACCAGGGCAAGGTCGCTCCCGCGCGTGCCTATCCGTATCGTTTCTATGATGTCTCTCCCTTCAACCGCCCGCCCGGAGGAAGGGCGGCTCTCTATCGTTGTTACTATACCACAAGGCCGGAAGATGTAGCAGAAAAGATCCCCATAAAGCAAACAAAGATTTTTACACCTCTATCACTGAAGGAAGGGATCGGGAAACGGGAACGCGTCACGCCGGGGGGCATCCCTTCAGGTGCCACAGGGCAAGTCGGGAGTATACCACCCACTTGTTTCTCAACTCCCTGTTGAGCCCCACGGTGAGGACCGTGCCGACGGAGGTCAGCAGCCAGTTGGCGATCAGCCGGGCAAATATGATGCCCCGCACGGCCGTATTATAAGCACGCCCCCTCCATTTGTCGAAAAAGCGGTACCGGGAGCGATAGAACGCCATCCGGGAACGGGCATCCCGTCCGATACTCCTCCCCTGCAGGTGGTAGATCCGTGCCGACGGGACGTGGTAGATCTTCCATCCGGCACGCCGCATCCGGAAGGCCCAGTCCGTTTCTTCAAAAAAGAAAAAGTACCCCTCGTCCAGCATGCCCACCTCACCCATGGCCTCTCTGCGAACAAGCATGCAGGCTCCTATGACCGATTCAACGGCACGGGGTTCTCGGTGTTCGTACCGCTTGCTCGGGTACCTTCCGGGGAAGAGGACCTCAAGGAGGGGGAGGTTCATCAGGAGAGAAAAGAGGGTGGGAAAATTCGCTATTGAATTCTGCCGACTTCCGTCTTCATGCAAGAGCTGTCCGCCGGCCATGCCCGCCTCATCATGCCCGTCCATAAAGGCAACCAGCTCATGGACGGCACCCTTCGTCAGGACGGCATCGGTATTGAGCAGGAGGGCGTAGCGTCCCCGCATGACCCTCAATGCCTGATTGTTGGCCGCGCTGAATCCCCGGTTCTCACTGTTTTCTATGATATCGACCGCGGGGAACGCCTCGCGCACCATGGCAACACTGCCATCCCGAGAGGCGTTGTCCACCACAATAACTTCGAAGGACAGATCATCGACCGTCTCATAGACGGACTCCAGGCAGTCGC
>Ga0272443_10001763_pt1 | contig 29976 bp, 27 predicted proteins | sample SSMAcet12_FD_193581 | JGI IMG/M metagenome (GOLD analysis project Ga0272443, IMG submission 193581) | Marine sediment archaeal communities from Little Sippewissett salt marsh, Falmouth, MA, United States - SSM-Acet-12 | ecosystem: Environmental > Aquatic > Marine > Wetlands > Sediment ... | reverse complement strand
ATATGCAACTTACAACGTGGTCTTTCAATAAGCCTTCAATGTCATTCTAATTTTGTCTTCAAGCCACCCGATAATTCCTCTCGGCACACTGATGATCCAGTAAAACTTGGACCGGACCTCTGCGTATTGCTGACGGAGACCGACTTTGCAATGGAGAGAATAGCGTACGAATTTACTGTGATATTTGAACCGAATATACCGGCCGGTCAGCGACGAATACTGATTGATCTCTTCGAGAAAGTAATAACGGAAACCTTTAGGATTTTTCAAACGGTTTGAAATAGCATTCGACGAAAGACCCTCAGCTTGGTGATCAATGATTTGAACCGCCTCGTTGAAGCATCTGAGCTTGAAACGGCGGGCCATGCGTTTCCAAATCAGATCGTCTCTGATAAACCGTTCGCCTTCAATAATAGGGTAAGGATACTGCCTGAGAACATCGGTTCTGAGCGCATTCCTTTTTTCCCCGCTGATTTTATATCTATTGACGATTTCAAGATAGGTCGTATCGATGACCTCTAAAGGATAACGATCCCCATAGATTTTGCCGTCATGGTCGAGACACAGACCTGCGACTCCGGCGAAACCATCCTTTTGGTCGTCCGGGATGCTGCGCCAGTGGAAGTCGAACCGTTCAAGTGCTTGCGGCAAGAGCGTGTCGTCCGAGTCAAGCAGGACGAAAAAATACCCGCTTGCACACCCAATGGCCTTGTTGTGAGCCGCAAATTTACCTTGGTTTGCCTGCCAATAGTACCGCAGGGGGAAATCGGCCCGTTTCTGCCACCGTTGGACCAATTGGCGGGTATCGTCTTCGGAGCCGTCATCGATGATCAAAACCTCGAAATCTCGATGCGTCTGGGCGGCCGCGCTTTCCAGGGCGCGGTCGAGGGTGTGGGAACGATTGAAGGTCGGGATGAAAATAGTAAAACGATATGCACGACTGTCGACAAAGGGTTGCCTTCCGGTTCGATCCGTGTCCATCTGGTCAATTGATTGATGATCGTTCATTCAGATTCAATCTCTTTCAAGAAGTGGCTCACCACTACGAGCGCGACAAGTGCCAGCACCTCGAAAGCGATGCGATGGCGACCGGCCGGGGCGCTGGATCCAGGGTCGCCGGCTCCGCTGTCGGCTCTTCGATCATGACGGCGGCTTGGTCGCCTCGATCACCACCGACTCGAGAGCCAGGTGGCCTGCCGGTTTGCGCTGCACATGCTCGAGATCACGCAGTTCGGCGTGCGCGCTCTGCATGAGCTCGCAGCGCACGACTTCGCCGAAGCCCGCCTCTTTCAAGGCGTAGCGCAACGTCTTCTCGTCGTAGATGAACTGATGTCCCCAGGCGCGGACGAACTTGTTGATCAGAAAGGTGTCGTAGTCCCGCGGCGCGTTACTGGCGCGGCGCTTGATCTCGGTATCGAGGAAGTGACCGAGGAACTCGCTTTGGAGGGCGGGTCGCTCGCGCGTGGCCGGTTCGTCGGGGCGGTACAGATCGACGAGAAACGCGAGGTCCGGCGTCGCGATTCTCACCACGCCTCCCGGTGCGAGCACCCGGAAGCACTCGCGGAGCAGATCCTGACCCTGGGGGAAGGTGAAGTGCTCGATCATGTGCTCGCTCAAGACATAGTCGAACGTGGCGTCTTCGAAAGGAAGACGCCGGGTCGCGTCGAGATGGAGGACGTCACGGGTCTTCGGATGGTAGTCGGCATTGAGCCAGCCCGGCAGGAAATGCTTGCCGCAGCCGATCTGCAGCTTCTTCTTGCCGGGAGTCGCCAAGTACGAGCGGATCACCTGATCGTCGCGGTCGAGCTTCAGCCAACGCGCGGCGCCGCGGCGCAACGCCAGGCGCAGCTTCTTCTTCGATATCCCCCGCAGTGAGGTTTTCATGGTTTCTCCAACCTTTCTTATCCGGACCATGCCACTTTTTAAAGCTTATCGTGATTAAGAGTCAAGTTCTTATTTTTCCCTAATCATCGCAAATCGTACCGTTTTTTCGGCATTTTTGAGTGTAGCTGTCCTGGTCAGAACCGAATTGAAATGTCCCTATTCACCCAATTATGAAAATGTAAGGAATTCAAGAGGTAAGGGTCTTAACATTCCCGCCTTGCAAGATATACTTGACTTGCCAGTCCAGAATGATGTTATCTGTAATTACGCCAAGTTGGGAATGTTCTCAATGTATCTGGAATTTAGCGACTACAGTCCAACCACGATATGTGGGACGTTCCATATTTTATAAAAACTCTACACTATGATATTGTTGCTTTTCGTTGAGAGGGCGGAAAGCAAAATATCAATGTCCTCTGCAACCTCCAGGCCTGCGGTGGAAACCTAATTCCAAAATACATTTGAGAGGGGGGCCACATGAAAGTATTCCAGATACAGGATGACTGGTCCTTTGACCATCTTAAAATCGTCGAACGCGAACAGCCGGAACCTGGTCCCGGCGAGGTGCTGCTTCAGGTGAAAGCCGCCTCCATCAACTACCGTGATCTCGTGGTACCGCTCAGGGGATACGGGTCCTTCACCGGTACGCTGCCCCTGGTCCCGATCTCGGACGGCGTTGGGGAGGTCGTGGAAATCGGCGCCGGCGTCAACCGGGTGGCGACCGGCGATCGGGCTTGCCCGATGTTCATGCAGAAATGGATTGCTGGAGAACCTGACCTGGCCAGGATAACATCCACCCTCGGCGGCCCGATAGACGGTGTAATGCAGGAATACATAGTCGTGAATGAGGAAGGACTGGCGAAGATCCCCGAATACCTGACGGATGAGGAAGCCGCGACCCTGCCCTGTGCCGCGTTAACCGCGTGGAGCGCGCTGGTTACGGAAGGGGATGTCAAAGCCGGAGACACGTTGCTGGTGCAGGGGACAGGCGGCGTTTCCTTGTTTGCCTTGCAGTTCGCCAAGCTGCTTGGGGCCAAGGTGATCGTTATCTCCAGCAGCGATGATAAACTGAAACGGGTCGCCGCACTGGGTGCCGACGAAGGCATAAACTATACAAACGTTCCGGAGTGGGGCAAGGCAGTGAAAAAACTTACGAGGGGCGAAGGGGTCGACCACATCGTCGAGGTAGGCGGCGAGAAAACTTTGCCTCAATCCCTAAGGGTGATTCGACCTGGAGGGACAATCAGCATGATCGGTGTGCTTTCCGGGGTGAACATGGGAGTGAGCCTGGGATTAATCGTCACCCGCAAGGTACGCCTTCAGGGAATCACCGTCGGTCACCGGGATTCATTCGAAGCCATGACCCGGGCGATAGGCCAACACCAGGTAAAGCCGGTGATCGATCGGGTATTTGCCTTTGAAGAACTGAAAGAGGCGATGGAATATCTACGGCAGGGGAAGCATTTTGGAAAGATCTGCATCCGTTTTTGATCTCGGATCAGGTGCGGGATCTCATATAGCCTAATAACGCTCATTTCCCATTTTGGAGAGCTGGCAGAAAGCATCCATTATTATTTAAAGTTCACGCTTTTCTGATTTCGGATGGGGCACAAGATATATGGGTGGCGGGATCTGTTTGCTAAACTTGGTATACCGCCAATTATGTTAAAAATATTCGACCATCAAAAAATACAGAGATACTGATAACGCTTATCGGTCGTTTCCAAAGAAGGCTTGAGCTGCCTCATTGAACACCGTCACACTCGATGCGAAGACACAAAATAAAGGCAGAGCCTCAAAGAGGCTCTGCCGATTTTATCCATATTCGGAATTCACTTTACAGTCAGATCAAATGATTTCAGTGGGGTATGGTATTCTGTTGTCGCTGGTATTGAGACCCTGCCATTATCTCAGACCTTACACATCGAAAGTTTTTTTCCGTAGGCTACACAGCTGTTGATGTAGTATCCCAGTATCATTATGGTCAGAATGGTTGCTATCATTGATCACCTCCCGACGATTTATCCCGCCACGTCGATTCCTGGATCACACCCCAAGTTGGGATCAGGTTTTTCGCATTTCTTGTTAGCTTCTCTGGTGTCTACGTGACCATCTGTGTCGTCGTTGGTGTAGTCTTGCACTTTTTCATCAGCCATCTTTCGTCTCCTCGTTTCGTTTGTATTGTTGGTTTCTATCCTTACTGATAATAAAATTAGCCACGTTACCGGATCTGACAATAAGAGATGACAAGCAGGCTAACAATAGGCAAAAACTACCATAATATTTTCAGAAAATCGGCCTAAATGGCATTTGATTGATATCTGGGACCTGTGGTTTTAAATCCTTCCCACATTCAGCACAGCGACTGCCTTTTACCGATGACGGTAAAATCTCTCCCACCCATTTTCAACTGCGTTCTTTTTGACCTAATCATTTATCGATTGTCCGCTCGGGCCCGACTCCCGTTTCCGGGATCCGATCCCCGTCTTGGGCGTCCGGCCCGAGCCCGGTCGGGGAGGTTTAATGGGGATAAAGGCCCATTTCATAGATTTCGTATTCGGTTTCGCCGTCGAGGAACTTCTCGATGTTGCCGCCCTCCATCTTTCTCAGCTCGCTGTTTTTCCAGACATTCCATTCCTTCGTCGACCGCCAATTCGACGCCACCACCACGCGGTACGGATCCTTGACGTCCCACAGTGTCTCCGAGGAGATATAGCCCTCCTGGTCCATGGCACCGTAGCGCAGTTTTTTGATCATTTCGTTAATCTCATTAAAATACTTCTCCTTGAAGCGACGTTTGATCAATACCTTGACTGCCATGTCGTCCTCCTTTCACACGGGGTTGAGAGTATCCGGTAATTACGACCGGGAGAAACACATCCTCTTCCCAAGGGGGCGCCGGATCGCAAATACCCATTAAATATACAAACTAAACATATCACTGTCAACGGAGGCGGCTGAAGTGGAGGACTATCAGCGAGTTAGGCATTAGTATGTTACAACTTGCACGTCAGCAGGCTCTGTCTGTTACCGCAATCAGTCAGTCCGTGGAACGTGGTAAACGCGTCGCCCCTGAGTAAATAAATCATTTAATAACGCAAAACTTTAAAAGATGAGAACGTTATATATGCTATTTTACTTTAGTCTCCTACACTTTACCGATAACTAATATCTGCCTTTATCCATATTAACGCATGAAAACATAGAATGTCCCATAAGACCCGATCTGGATATATGGTTCTATAACTGTGGCTATGCCTATGCCGCCCGACCCTGTTCAATAAGTGATACTCTCTTTCATTTCGTAGTGTTGTGATCTGTCATCATGTTTTGCCAGCACTTTTTTCGCTTTTTCGGGTACATAGGATTTTTCGTATTCCTCACCAACGAATTGCTTCACTGCATCCAAAGAATCAAATTGCATTATTGTAATGAACTCCACCTCGTTGGCTAATTGTCGTCTTAAAAGCTGAATTCCACGGTAGCCAAAAATATTTTTAGATGCAATTCCTTGAAAAATTTCTTCTTTAAGGAGATTTTCATAAATATCTGCATTTTTTGGTGTCGTCCAGCCATGCCAGATTCTAAATATCATTTTTTTACCTCTTTAGATTAAATTTTACGAATGATCTTTCTTTTCATTCTATCGAAAGCTTTGGCTTATCCGCAGTAAAATAATGATTAACGACTTCCTGGACCCTTATAAGCCAGCCTTGCCGCTGATCATATGTGCTTGTAACAACAATGGTAAACATTTCACGATAAAACATTGAGAATCCGCAAAGATCGAAAATACAGTTTTTCCAAAGAAGTTGTAAAGGATCACCGAAAACCTCATGTTCCCTTTTAAAAGGTGTGTTTGCCGTATTAAATACAATCGCTGCCTTCGCCTTCAAAAGGCCGATAGGTACCCCTTCACCTTTATCTCCTTCAAGGAATCTGTAAGCAACCCCAGGCCTCATAACACGATCGACCCATCCTTTAAGAATTGCAGGCGGTTGTCCCCACCAGTTGGGGTGAACGATGATGATGCCGTCTGCAAGGCGAAGCTCATCGCAATGTTGTTTAATATCTTTAGGCAATGTGATTTCTGTGGGAATTTCCTTAAACGGCAGGATTGGATCAAATCCTTCAGCATAAAGGTCGTGAAAAATGACGCTATGCCCGTTCCTTTGCAACTGTGCGGCTGCGCTAATTGAGATTGCGTGGTTGTAGCTCTGATTGTTTGGGTGAGCCAATATTAACAAAATTTTCAATTATTTAAACTCCTCATAAAAGATGCAAGCCCTAAAACCAACCTCAGCGGCGATGCTCTGCATAATGCCAGCATTGGGAAATGTTTCTCCGATCCAAATTATATATTATCGTAAATTAGGACAACAGAATATGTAGTGCCCAGGCGGATTCGATTAAAATTGAAAAACAAATATCAATATATACTGGCCAATTTAAACTGTCTTGTATGTTTCTTCGACGATTTCTTTACCATATTTTCGTTCAAGGCGTCGGATTATAAAATGACCACGAGCCATATCCTGAAAGTGATCGATAAATAAAGTATTAATAATAGCCCCTCCTGCTGCTCCAATTGCAGGAACTGCTTGCGCTGCAGCTTTCTCTGACACTTGAATACTAAAGCGCTCTGAAATTTGAATTATTAAACGAACAAGGGCTGGAGCACTTTTTTCAGACAGACCTCTATTTGTAATGTATTCTGCAGCTTTCGAAATTGATTGTGCCAAGGCTGCCCGAACTGCAAAATATCCGGATTCAGAGGCATCATCACTCGTCTTTGGCCCACCTAAAGCAAACACTTCGATGCATGCTATTTTGGACTCGATTTTATGGATATCTTCATCTTCGCTTCTGGCAATATCAGCGATAGAGCGCAACATGATTGTCGTTGATATTGGTAGCTCTATAGCCAAAGCGGGTAAACCAAATAAGCCGCCTATGCCACCTGTTGTTGCAACAGCCAATTTATGCCAGATATTGGATGCTTCTTCACCTGGCGAATCTTTCATTGTAAGAACTGCAGCCTGGACAGCCTTGGATAATGCTGTCCGGGTCAATTCACCGACTTTCAGGTTCCAATTTTCCGGTAATAAGGAGAATCCTTTTTGGATGGGTGTACCAAGAAAATTCGTAATTTTCGCTGCAAGGCCTGGGTGTTCAAGATGCGCCTTCGCTTTTTTTAAATCATTTAAATCCTGCTCTTGAAGAGTCATAATAATTCCGAGAAACTAATAATCATGAAAACGGATGATAAGAATGTCACAATAATCTTCTATTGCGTCACAATACCAGTAAACAAAATTCGATCGAACAAATTAAAGATAAGCTGTCAGTATCTGTAATTTCATCAGGCCTTCATTCCTTGAGATATTTGGACCATACCACAATAGCAACAATCAGAAATGGCTTAGCTCTAAATAGGCACTTCTTGTTTATATTGCAATTGACCGCGCCGTTTAAGTCAGAATTTCTTGAAGACCGTGGTTTCTTATCAGTTTTTTCATTCATTAGTCGTGATTAAATCATCAGCATTTCAATTTAACCAAATCCAGGCTTACCGGCGTTTCCTCAAGAATAGTGCCTTTGTTGGTTTTTCTCAGCACGACATTTTTTATCCAATTCTGGTTATCTTCTTCCGGGAAATCCATACGGAAATGCGATCCTCTGCTTTCAGTGCGTTCGAGAGCGGCCCGACAAACCATTTTCGCTACACATCGCATGTTTTGAAACTCCAGTCGTCTGATGAGATCTTTTGGATTTAAGACGGTGGCCTGAGGATAGGGTTCCCGCAGCTGATCCAGCGCTTCCAGAAGGCCACGTTTATTGCGAATCACACCAACCTTTTTCCACATCAGCTGCTTTAATTCGTAAATCAATTCTTTTAGGCTCAATCCTTTATTAGAGTGTGCCCCTTCCAGCCGAGATCGTTCTTCTTCAAAAGCAGTCTTCGATACTGAAGCAGTTCCGATGTCCCTAGTCCGTTGCACTGCCATTTCACCGACCCACGAACCCATGGTAAAGATTTCGGCTAATGCATTTCCTCCCAGTCGGTTAGCCCCATGAACACCTGCAGTTACCTCACCGACCGCAAACAATCCCTTCAGGGATGTTTCACCGCTCTGATCAGTGACAATCCCACCCATGCAAAAGTGGGCGGTGGGTGCCACCTTAAAAAGTTTTTGTCCCTTCCACCACCTCGCCGGGAGAAGAGGGGATAATCGCCTGGCTGTCTCCTCGGAAAGATCCTCCGTATCCATGAAGACCCCCTGATCCGGAGAATCCTCCTTGATCATTTCTTTATAGATCAACTGCGCCAGCCGATCCCTTGTCACCTTGGTGGGATCAGCGATGCCGTGAGCCTCAAGAATGTTTTCTCCATGCCTATTGCGTATTAACACACCGGGCTGCGCCAACATCCTTTCGTAAAGGATTAGCCTACTGCCGCGTTTACCCGCTGCCGTGGGATAAAACTGCACAAATTCCATATCTTTCAATGGGATTCCCAAATCATAAGCCAATGCCTGGCCGTCACCGGTGATTCCAGGCACATTATTGGTGTTCAAATAGATTTGGGCAAATCCGCCGGTGGCCAATACAACCACTTTTGTATGTATGGCATAAAACAGGCCATCAGAGGCGATACCCGTTGCGCCACATATTCGGTTTTCATCAGCTATTAGCCGGGTCACAAAGACTTGCTCCGCAAAGCGGACACCAACCTGCTTTGCACGATGCTTGAGGGGAAGCACGAGATCGCTACCACTCCAATTTACGCCGTATACATGGCGTGAATACCGATGGCCGGGAGTTTTTATCACTCGGAGTTTACCCGCCTGCGTGTCGAAATGCACGCCACATTCTTTTAAAAAAATTATCTCAGAATGTATGCGATCAGCCACTTTAGCAACCATTGATTGATCGTTCAAAAATCGTCCGCCTGTGACCGTGTCCACTATATGGGCGTTCTCATCATCATCCGGTGTTCCCCATCCGGTTGCAGCAATCACGGCCTTGGAGATATAGGTATTGGAGTTGGGGCCCACTTTGGTTTTGGAGACGAGAAGCACATCGACATTGTGCAATTTGGCGGCAATGGCCGCTCTTAGGCCCGCTCCACCGCCACCAATGACCAACACATCGCAACACAGCTTTTCTTGCCTTCTCACCAGCATGGTATGCGTCCTCCTCGATAAGGGCCTAACAGCCTTGAAGCAGTTGGCATTGTACAGGGCGTAACATGAACTATAATGAAGCGTTTAATACCGGCAATCGGTCGTCTTTTTCATTCAAACCTGCACGGCGATTAAAGTCGATATGTGACAGAAATCGCGCAACATCAAACATTTAGCTGTTTACACAAAGATTCAAAATCTTGGGCTTGAAAATCGAAATTCGTTTCGCTGGGCTGCTCAAAACCTTCAGCCATGTTGTCTTCCTCCGGAACGTTGACATAAGCGGTATGCAAACCGGCAGCCTGAGCCGCTGCCAAATCACCTTCATGGGCAGCGACCATCATGGCTTCAGACGGTTTCAGTCCCAGAAGGCGTGTTGCTTTCAGGTAGGCCTGCAAAGAAGGTTTGTAATAGCCCAAAAACTCGCATGACAAGATACCGTCCCATTGAACCCGGGCTGTTTTCGAACTGTTGACGATGCTCTCCCAGCTTAAAATAGTGAGCACAACGACCGTGTATTTGGTTCGCAGTCGGTTAATCGCTTCAGGAGCACCGACAAAAGCTTTGAGGTGATGCCACGTCGTTTTTACAAGAGCCAGATGGTCAAGGGTGGTCAAAATGGGATAGGTCGGTGTCAAATTCTCCAATGCCCTTAAATGCATGTCATCCGAATTCATCCAGGGCAAGTTTCCTTGTCTCACCTGAGTATGAATTTTAAACATTTTACCTCGCCAGTCATTGGCAAAGGCTTCGCTGTCTATGGACTCGCCCTTTTCATCGGCCAATTCCTGAATTTTCTCCCGAGTCGTGTTTTTCCAATCAAACACGGTTCCCCCGACATCGAAAAATAACCCTCTGACATTGTCCATTTGTCCTCCAATTTGATTATTTCGCCGGTTTCAATGAATCTCCCTGCAGCAAGCTGCGGGGTAACAAAGCTGATTTAATTTATCCCCTCACCCTAACCCTCTCCCCAGGGAGAGGGAAGGTGTAGTGGCCCTTTAGAGAGCTACAGGGAATTATCAAGTTAAAATTTCACTGACCCATAACCCATTTATCACACGGCCTCCAGTTGGTGTCGAAAATACGCAACATTAGTTATCAAACCGGGAATAAGCCATTGGAACAGCCGACACACTTGGATGATTTCCTCCAAACTGGCATCAGCCTCAGCCGACCGGAGCAATGCCCTCGATGAAAGTCTGCCCGGATTGGGGAGCCCTTCTGCGGCAAGTTGTGCCACCCGATCATGGCAGGCCTGAGTGATGGCCTCGTGCGCCGGTTTACCCACTTTATCCCGCAAGTCATTCCAGGCAAGAGCAAAGTAACTCGGCCAGCGGGCAAAAGCCCGATAATCCGTGTTGACAAAAGGCAGCTGCAGGATGGTTTTGATGTCTTCGTAAACAACCCGTGTCGGTTCGTCCACATGGTGGTATTCCATTAGCAAAAAAGGCACTTTTACATTGGGCGCGTGGAGTCCATTAAAAGGCTCGGCTTCGGTATCACCCGCCATGTCGCCAACTTCAAGCAGGTGTCTGGCGATGGCGGCAATCAGCACATACAGCTGATTGCCGTGTGAGAACACCGTATTCATCTGGCGGATGTCGTCAATCTCTCGCGGTGCGTAACCCATTGCGATCAACGGTTCGACCAGGGACATCGGTTCCAATTCGGCGGTTTGTGCCTCGACGTATCTGCGTAAATCCTGAAACGCCTCTACAAATGGACGACTTTGACATAATGGTTTCAGGCCCCGCCACAATTCGCCGAAAAAGGTGGGGTAGTGAGCATAAGCCATAGTTACGACGCCCATCCATGGCACCTGTAGTACCTGTTTGGTGTCTTCGTACCACTCGGCGCGCCGACCGACGGCAAGATACTCTGGCAGTGGATGTATGGCAGGCATTGGATCGGGCCGCAGTCGCTGGATGCTTGGCATGTTTGGTTCTCCTTAACACTTGCCCACGCTGTTGTTAGCGTTCTCTATGAGCATTTTTCGAACATTTTCATTCCATTGCTTCGGGGCACAGTAACGGAAGGCAGGATTAGGGTCTTCGACCACATCGGCAATCAACGAGATCAGGCTATCCGGATGTTCAACAACCACAGGGCCTGAATCAAATTGGTTCTTGAGAATATCGTTCTCATTGGTTTTGATAAACTCAGCGTCACCGGCAAACAACGAATGTTCATTGAACCATCTGTATTTCGACGCCATCAGGAGTTCGTTAAAACCTGTAGCATAAGGCCCGGGCTCAATGACAACGACTTTGATATTGTGATGTTCCAGCTCAGCTTTGAGGGCCTCAGAAACGACTTCTATTGCATGCTTGGTCATGCAATAGGGGCCGATGAAGGGAATGGTGATTCTTCCGGCAATGGAGGAGAGATTGACAATCTTGCCCCCTCCCTTCTTCAGCATGCCTTTCAATACCCCCTGTGTGAGTTCAAGGGCTCCGAAGACATTCGTCTCAAAATTCGACCGCACTAACTCCATCGGAATCTCGGCGATAGGGCCAGATTCACCGATACCGGCATTATTCACCAGCACGTCGACGTCCCAATCTTCGGCTCTCTTACGATCAGCGGAATCTTGAACATCGAGTTTCTCCACTCGCAGTTTCACTCCAGCCGTCTCGGCCGCTGCTTTTACTGCGGTAATTTGAGCTACAATCTGGGTAGTCGCAATTACGGCATTACCCCGGCGCGCCAGCTCAATGGAGGCACCGAGACCAAATCCGGAACCGGCTCCTGTGATCAATACGGTTTGATTCATGATTCTCTCCTTTTTCTGGGACTTGCGGCGGTCCAAACCTTATCGAGTTCCTCCATGTCGATCTACCGGTCCAGCTGCATCGTCTACCGGTTTCCCGTCGAGAAAGATGGTTGTAATCCGATCCTCAAGGTAATTTTCTTCAACTTTAAAATGCTCGCACAACAGATTTTTAATCGTGCTTCCGGTTAGGGTTTCTACCAAAAATCCTTTTTGCAGCAGATGTGAAAAAGGAGAATAAATAGCTTTATCTAATTTGAATGAGAGAGTCGTGCGAGGCTGAGCTTTCAATTGTACCTCCATTTCAGGTCAAAACAAATTAACAAGCGTGCTGGTAAGGTTATTCACTCGATTCTAATATTTTGATCATATCAGCCGGTTCCGGTCTTTCCGTATAGTCTGGATGGACATCGACGTGCAGGATAGTTCCATGCTCATCCAGGATGAATCTGGCCGGCATTGGTAATGTCCATGACTTGTCGCCGTTGAACCGTTCAAGATCCATCCCCCAGCGGAAGTTTGGATTCGTACGATGCACGCATTGCATCCAGCGTATCTTGCAAGGGCATGGGTTTTCTCCTTTCTCAACATTATAAATGAAACCTACAGGGATGTTCGTGCAAACGCCGTAGCGAGGGTCTTTTCACCAAATTTTTTGATACCTTCATCAATCGTAGCAATCATCCTTTGCTTATCTTGAGGAAGCCTGCCGGATATTCGCACGGTATTGGTTGGATGGACGCCGTAGAAGCGAACATTATCCAAGTCGATTGCATCGATCAGCGCTTTTTCTTCATCCAGGATCTCCAGTTCCGTCGCAGGGATAAACGACCCCTGCGCCATCTCCGTGTGCAGCGCAGTCCCCTCGAAGATGGCCAGCGTACCGACCCAGATCAGGCTGGGATGGGTCTGATTGAGAAATTCCGCAGTCAACCGGGCGTTTTCCAGACCATTTCCGATGCCTGCAACACCGAGCATCAGGTTGGCGATATGATTGATACCGGCACGGTTCAATCGATCGAGCTGATGTCTGGCTTCGGCCATCGTATGACCTTTGTTGATGCGTTCAAGGACCTCGTTCCAACCAGACTCAACACCCACGTAAAGATCGTTGATGCCTAAATTTCTTAGTTCGATCAACTCATGGTCACTCTTGGCCTTGATATTATTGATAGAGGCATACATGCTGATGGTCCGGCTCTCTTGAAAGATCCGTTTGATCTTTTCCGCAATCTCTTTTAGAGCGCTTGTCTTCAGTACAAAAGCGTCTCCATTGACCAGAAAGATGCGCTCCGATTTGGGAAATATGCCCCGCAGCTCCTTTAGGTCCGCCTCGATCTGATCCATCGGGATGCGTCGAAAGGTGACGTCCCGGTACATGTCACAGAAAGAGCATCGGTTGTGGGCGCAGCCCACAGTTACTTGTAGCAGTGGTGTATCCGCTTCCGGCGGAGGGCGGTAGGTTGTTCCTTCGTAATGCATCGGGTTCCCCTCTGTTTGAAAATCGCTGATTAGAGCCTATTTTACGGCCGACAACGGTTCAAGGTTTGTGGTTTTTTCCAACCCTCGCAGAATTGTTCGGAACGTATCAATCGGTTGAGCTCCGCTGATCGAGCCGTAGCCATCGATCACGAACGTTGGTGCCGCGCTGAATCCATTCGCTCTCGCTCTTCTGGTTGTTGTCTGAAGACGGGGGTGATAGATGTCTCTTTCAAGCGCCACATTCAACGCAACCGCATCGAGTCCCACATCTTCGGCAATTTCCAGAATGACCGCTCGATCGCCGATGTCCCTGCATTCGGTAAAAAACGCCCGAAAAACGGCTTCATGGTAGGCATCATACTTTCCGTGTTCTTTAGCGAATTCACCACCCTCCATCGCCTCGCGGGAATTGCTCATCAGCGGTTGTGGGCCAAATCGAACGCCCATCTTCTTGCCGCGCTCATCAAGTTGCCGGAAGAAAGCTTCCGGATTCATTCCCGGAAAGTAATCCTTCCAGAGGACGCCCTTTTGAGGTGTGTCAGGATGGATTTCAAAGGGCAGCCACTCGTCGATAATTGCAAATTCCTTCTTAAGTCTTTCGACAATACCTTTGCCGATATAGCAGAAGGGTCAGATATAGTCGGAATAGATGGTTGTTTTTATAGGGCTCATCCGTTTCTCCTTTGTAATTGTGCCTGCCTACCGCTTGCATAATTCTTAAACGCTTGGGCATTACGATTGCGATCATCAGAAAGCAGTTTACATGGCTGCTAATATTATTTATATTATGGATTAATCAAGTACCTACTTATATGTAAGGTACTTACAAAAAGGTATGTATTGAGGAGTGGAGCGAACTATGACCTATCAGTGTGATGTAAAAAAAGCGGGCGATGTGGAATTTAGGTGCTACTTTCAACTGGCTATGATGGTCATCGGCGGTAAATGGAAACCCAAGGTACTGTTTCATTTGGGGCAAAATGATGTGGTTCGATTCGGTGAATTGCGCCGGGCCGTTTACGGAATATCGGAAAAAATGTTGATACAGAGCTTGAAAGAACTGGAAAAGGATGGCCTTGTAAACCGAAAAGTTTACCGGCAGGTACCGCCCAAGGTCGAATATTCGTTGACTGAAATCGGAAAGTCTTTTGTTCCGGTTTTAAATGCCATGTTTGATTGGGGGCAATCTTATGCGTCCTACTTGATCGCCAACCAAAATAAGGGTCGTGAGTATCAGGCTGGTAAAGTTCTTGAAAATATCGATGAGCTTGTCAAACCTGAAAAGGAATCAATCGCCGTAGGATAAGATATCATGAAAGGGGAACAGGTAATCAGTGCGTAAAGCTCGGTCTTGTGCCCATCCCGGATGATATCTATTTTTGTGCGACGGCGCGAAATACGGCTCCCTTTGAAAGCCTCCGCAACGGAATTCCGTATAACACAAGTCTTACAGAACGGCGCACGCCCGCACCCTTCCGTCACGTCGGTTGCGTGCAGGCAGCGCAGTACCTCGCCGCCCCGGTGTTTAAGAATAGCAGCCCTCTTGCCTGACAGGAACTCGGCAGCCGCCGCATTGTACTCCTGAATCTTAATATCCTCGTCAACTACAAAGATCAGTGAAGGCAGCGCATCGAATACTGATCTAAGCATCTCTGCATCAAGGCTATCATTCATAACGATTCAATCCTCTTACAATCATTGCCCTCTTAAAGGCCACATTTTATTGACAAACTGGATTCTTTTTTAAAAAATCCAATACAAATAATCACAAGTTGAACCAGAAAAGGGCAACCACCAGATGTTGGGGTTTGTCATATTTAAACTATATTAGCCGCTTCCCATCCGATCAAAGCCCTTTTTCTCGCTGAGCCCCAACGATATTGGTGAATCCGGCTATACCTGAGGTTACGGGATCAGTCCACACCCAGGGCTTTGAGAATTTTGCGAACGAAAATGTAAACCCTCCATATGGGCTGATTTGGAAAGAACGATTTCAAAACTATGCTTGCTGCTTTCAATAATACTTCAGGGTATTGTGAATTCTCATTGTAAATCAGGAAATTGGGGTAGCGGTGGTAGGCGCGCTTGGTGATCCATTTAATGGTTTTAATGTCGAGCGCTTTTGGCTCAAAGTGCACTGGGTGCAAGAAGTTGTCGCTGATCCTATCTCGGTTCGTTGGCTGTAAAATCTTGGCAAGCGGTGCGCCTTTGTAAACACGAATGCCGATCCCGATGACCACAAGATCCCACGGTGACGCCGCCTTGCCTACGGTCTCAAGCGTCTCATTGAGCGTATCCTCAGTTTCACCCGGCGCGCCAAGAAGTAAAAACCAAGAGGTTGGTATGTTTACCTGGCGCAATAGCTTCCCGGCCGTCAGGACATCCTCTTTACAAAAGTTCTTTCCTAGACTTTGTAACGTCTGGTTGCTGCAGGATTCGGCGCCTAAATCAACATCCTGAAAACCGACCTGTTTCATCAGCTTCACCAGTTCTTCATCAACCGCCCCCGGGTTAAGGCCCAAAGCCCGGCAGTGTAATTTCAGACCTTTGGCTGCCACGGCCCGCAAAACCGCCTTGGTATGCTCCAACGGGATGTTAAATGTACTGTCAGTGAATTCGATGTGGCGTATGCCTGTCTCATTTACCAGTGTCTCCACTTCTTTAGCCACACTCAGCGGATCTTTAAAGCGGTAAACTCTACCTTCAAGCCGGTTGTAGGTGCAGTAAACGCATCTCAGAGCACAGCCGCGTTTGGTCTGGATCTGAAGCGGTGAGTTATATTTACGGTAGCGCCGTACTTCGAGGTAACGGTCGAATTTTATCAATGGCAATGCATTTAAATCGTCTACCGGCAAAGGCGGGTTTTCTTCGACTATCATACCATTCTGTCTGAGGATCAATCCGCCCAGACCATTCAGAGGCAGATTATCTTCCAGCCTCGCAGACAATTCAACGATGGTCCGCTCACCGTCGCCTTGGATAGCCAGTGGAAGGTCAAAAAAATGCAGCATTTCCGCGCCACTGATGCCAACCGCGGAACCACCGATCACGATCGGGCCTTCAAATGTTGACTTCAGTGGATTGATCACTTCAGCTTTTATCTGGTCTAGCAAAAAAAGGGTATTGTATCCGGAAGCGTTGTCGATGTTGCGGATGCTGACGCCGACCAATGCAGGCGTATAGTTGCTGAGCGCAAGGCGGATTTCTCGGTCAGGATGTTTTGAAAAACATAGATCCAAAAAAGAAACGTCATGTCCCGCGGCCTCCAGAGCCGCGGCAACTGAGCACAGACCGAAAGGAATCACGGGCCAGGGATGCTTGAGTCGGTTGGAGTTGACCAGCAGTATATTCATCACAAACTTTCTGTCGATCTAAAGTTATTCCTTCATGCATCTGAGCTTAGCAAGATCCTCTGCATAGCCGTAAAGATGGAGGCCTTTGCTTTCTACTATCATTTCTCCGTCATCGACACCGACTTCCCCGGCCATGTATTCTTTGAGAAACTGTATCCCGGCTAGATTTGCGGGCATTCCGCCCCACAGGTCCCACGATCGAAAATATACGAAAAAACTGAGTTTGCCGTCCTGTATGCGCGTATCGATCGAACGCAGGCATGGTGGGTCCAATAGCGTGAGATCAGAGGGATGGCCTACCTGCAGAACCATTTGGTTGTTTCGATGGCCGTATCGCTTATATGTATCTATGATCCATTCAATTTGATTTAAATACAGCTGTCCATTTTCCTCAAATATGATCTTTCCGTCAAATTTCCTTTTATCAATTATTTCTTTTTCCCCCTTGTCCCACCAAACCCTTTTAGCACCTGTAATGGGTGCCTTTGTAAGCCTTTCTCCATACGTATAGGACTCGCCCGGCTCTTTATGGCCTGTCATAATGTATTCTATATAGCTCCGTTGATAATTTTTACCGCCTAGAATATATTCCTCTTCTACAGGATTCGGAATGCCGCAGGAAGCGGGAATGTCGGGCAGAAGCGGTTGTGTTCCAGGAAACCTTATATGTCCTATAAAATAGTCGTACTCGAGCCGCTCCTGACCGGCATACGACCCCCTGTCTATCTTAAATTTTCTGCCGTTTTCAATTATCTGGTAAACAGCTTGGAACCAAAGATCCGGCAGGTCACGGGCTTCGATGAATTGAATTTTCATAATAACCTCATCTGATACGATCTTTGTAATATTCTGGATCTCTATGAAGATTCGCTACCGCAGTGATGAGAATTTCTGTTGGCTCTAATATATATAGAAGAGCATAAGGAAAAGATTTAATGAAAGGTTACATAATTTATATCTTTGGCTTTTTTACCCCGGTCAGAAATCAATATTCTTGGGTGTCCGTGGGAAGGGAATGACATCGCGGATATTGCCGATGCCGGTAACCAGCATCAGCAATCGCTCGAAACCAAGGCCGAATCCGCTGTGTTCAACCGATCCGTAGCGACGCGAGTCGAGATACCACCAGTAGGGCTCTTGCGCCATTCCCATCTCTTCCATTCGTGATTCGAGAACCGACAGGCGTTCTTCGCGCTGGCTGCCGCCGATAATTTCGCCGATGCTCGGCAATAAAACGTCCATAGCCGCGACAGTGAGGCCGTCATCGTTCATGCGCATGTAAAACGGTTTGATTTCCTTCGGGTAATCATAGACGATGACCGGTTTTTTGAAATGTTCTTCGGTGAGATAACGTTCGTGTTCGGACTGCAAATCTTTACCGGAGGCAACCGCGTACTCGAATTTCCGGTTCGACCGGCTCAGCAGTTCAACCGCTTCGGCGTACGGCAACCGCACGAAATCAGAGGTCGCGATGGTATCGAGGGTTGACATCAAGGATTTGTCGACGAAACGGGCAAAAAGTTCCAGATCGTTGCGGCACTCTTGCAGCACGAATGTGACCAGGTATTTGACCAGCTCTTCACCGAGGTCCATATTGCCCTGAAGATCACAGAAGGCCATTTCCGGCTCGATCATCCAGAATTCGGCCGCATGACGACGGGTGTTCGAATTTTCGGCCCGAAAAGTTGGACCGAAGGTATAGACATCACCCAGCGCCAGTGCAAACATCTCGGCTGCCAACTGGCCGGAGACCGTCAGGTTGGCTTCTTTGCCAAAGAAATCCTGGTCGTAGTCGGTTTGGCCGTTTTTCAACGGAACGCGATTCAGATCGAGTGATGTTACATGGAAGAGTTCACCGGCGCCTTCACAGTCCGAAGCGGTTATGACCGGTGAGTGAATGTAAGTGAAACCGCGATCCTTGAAAAATTTGTGAACGGCAAAAGAGAGATCCGACCGAATCCGGAATGCGGCGCCGTACTTGTTGGTTCTCGGTCTCAGGTGCGCGATGGTCCTCAAAAATTCGTCGCTATGCCGCTTTTTTTGAAGCGGATAGCTGTCGGGAGCACCGCTGATGACATCGATCTCCTGCGCCTGTATCTCCCAATTCTGACCGCCTCCGCTCGATGCGACCAGTTTACCGATGACAACCAGTGCCGAACCGGTCAAGAGTTGTTTGATATCGGCGTAATTTTCCAGTTTTTCATCGGCGATGACCTGAACGTTGCGCAGACATGACCCGTCATTGACTTCCAGGAAGGAAAAACCCTTGGAATCCCGCCGGGTGCGCAGCCAGCCCTTAATCAAGACACTATCGACTGATTTTTGAGAAGCCAGAAGATGGACGATTTTCGTGCGTTTCATGGAAATATGTCCCGACTGATCGGTTGCAGCGCTGAAGACATCATTAACACCGCGCCGTGACTATAATTCAAGAGTGATGTAATATCCTTGATCTCCGCGTTGCAGCAATACAATGATTGATTTCTTGTGACGGTACTTGACGATTGCCTCATTGAAATCTTTACTGTTTTTGATCGGCACCTCATTGATCCGCCGAATGACGTCACCGCTTCTGGCACCGATTTGCGCTAAATAGCTCTGCGGGTTGAGTTCGGAGATCAATGCGCCCGAGTCCGCAGCGATATTAAAACGAACCCGGCTGCCGGGTGTTAAGTCCTCGGTCCGGATTCCCAGGAGACGGTAGCCGAGCGCAGAGGCCTTTTCCATAGGAAATTGACTGGCCACAACGGACAGGGTCAGCGACTCAGCGCTGCGCCGGAGCTGTAGATTCAGTTTGTCTCCAACTGAGTAATTCCGCATGGTACTCTGAAAATCATCTTCAGAGACGATTTTGCGGTTATCCAAGGCCAAGATGATATCCCCCTCACGGGCCCCAGCCTTGGCGGCCGGGCTGCCTTTTTCGACCATTTTGATCAAAACGCCGGATTTAGCGGGAACGCTCAGATACCGGGCCAGGCCGGCATCGATGTTCTGAACAATAATCCCGATCCATGGCTCGATGACCTCACCGTGAGCAATGAGATCGGAAATGATTTTTCGGGTTTTGCTGATCGGAATCGCAAATCCGATTCCCTGGGCTTTGGCATAAATGGCGGTGTTGATACCGATCAGCTCACCGTTGATGTTGAGCAGTGGTCCCCCGCTGTTGCCGGGATTGATGGAAGCATCGATCTGAATAAATTCATGGAACACGCGATCGTCTGTGCGAATACTTCTATCGAGTGCGCTGATCACACCGGTGGTTACGGTGTGAGAAAATCCGAAGGGGTTACCGATGGCGATGACGGTTTCACCGATCATCAAATCGTCGCTGCTGCCCATTTTGACCTCCGGCAGCACTGCTTTCGATTGGATGCGCAGGACTGCCAGGTCGAAATCAGGGTCGGCACCGACAATCTCGGCCTCGAACTCTCTTTCGTCCTGAAGTGTCACTTTGATCGTTCCGGCATTGGCGATCACATGGGCATTGGTGATGATCAGGCCGCGTTTTCCGTCGAGGATGACCCCTGAGCCCAGGGTGCTTCTTTCGGGTTGACGCTCGAGATAGGGATCGAAAAAGTCCTTGAAAAAAGAGTCAAAAAACGGATTAAGACCAAAACCCGAAAAGGGTCCGGATCGCTTGCGGGCGGATATGACAGAACTTATGTTAACCACTGCCGGGCTGACCGCACGTGCAGCCTTTACAACTGGACCTTCACGATCATAAGCGACGCATGGGCTCACTGCATGCAAAAAACCGAACCAAAATGATACGATCATTCCAAAAAGAAATACGGTTATTCTGCGGCGGTGGCCTCGCATTGTCAACTCCGGTGTATGAAGGTGGTGTTTGCATCGCTGAGAGGAGAATCTATTATCATGACTGAACCATCCATTCAAGATGTCTTAGACGGGATCGAGCAACCCAGCCGATACTTGGGGAACGAGACCAACGCCGTCCACAAGGACCACAGCCGGGTCGACCTGCATGCCGTCCTGGCTTTTCCCGATCTTTATGACATCGGTACGTCTCATTTCGGGATGCAGATACTCTATCACATTCTCAACCAGAGACCCGATACCGTTGCCGAACGGGCTTTTGCACCGGGCGTCGATATGGAAGCCCGCCTCAGGACCTTGGGCCGTCCACTAACAAGCCTGGAGTCTGGGACACCCCTGCGGAATTTCGATATCATCGGTTTCAGTCTGCTCTATGAACTGAATTACACCAACATCCTGACGATGCTCGAATTGTCAAACATAGCGTTCCTGAGCGCCCATCGACAGGAAGATGACCCCTTGGTCATTGCCGGTGGCCCGTGTACCTGCAATCCGGAACCGGTGGCCGATTTTTTTGATGCGATGCTCATTGGAGACGGCGAGGCCGCGATTGTGGCCATGGCCGAGAAATGGTTGGCATGGAAAAAAAACGGTCGAAAATCTCGGCAGGCGCTCCTGCGACAATGGTCAGAATTAGATGGGGTGTACATACCGTCGTTTTTCAAGCCGATTTACGATGTGAAAGGCCTGCAGCATCTCGAGCCGAAGTATACGAACTATTCTCGCATCAAACGGACTGTTGTCGAGGACCTGGATGGCGCTGCCTTTCCGATTCAACCGGTCGTCCCCTTTGGTCGGCCGATCCATGATCGACTGCGCCTAGAAGTGGCCCGTGGGTGCACCCGCGGGTGTCGATTTTGTCAGGCCGGGATGATATACCGCCCGGTGCGGGAGCGTTCCGTGAAGACTCTTATGAATCAAACGGATCGCGCGCTTTGGCGTACAGGTTATGAAGACCTGTCGCTGCTGTCATTGAGCACCGGCGATTACAGCTGTATCGAAACTTTGATGCAACTTCTGATGGACCGCTGTGCAGGTGACCACATTGCGGTCTCACTGCCGTCCCTGCGGGCCGGCACCTTGACGCCGGAATTGATGAACTTGATCAAAATGGTCCGTAAAACCGGTTTCACAATCGCGCCCGAGGCCGGCAGTCAGAGGCTGCGAAATGTGATCAACAAGAACATCGACGAAGCGGAAATCGTCGAAACGGTCGAAAACGCCTTCAGCTTGGGTTGGCAGGTCATTAAACTGTACTTCATGATCGGTCTGCCGACTGAAACCGATGATGACTTGACGGCGGTTTTCGATCTTGTCCAACGATTGAGGCGGCTCAAGCGACCAGAGCGGAGAAGGGGTCAAATAAATGTCAGCGTAGCCACTTTTATTCCCAAACCCCACACCCCTTTTCAATGGGAAGGACAAATTCCGTTGGAGGCTGCTCATCAAAAAATTCACTGGCTCAAGGACAAATTTAAAGTTCCGGGGGTCCACTTTAAGTGGCAGCCGCCGGAAGTCAGCCGGATAGAAGGCTTGTGGGCCCGGGGCGACCGCCGACTCGGGAAATTGCTGGTCACTGCCTACCGCCTCGGGTGCCGGTTCGACGGGTGGAGCGACCATTTTCAATACAGCAGATGGCAAAGCGCGTGCGAAGCCGCCGGTGTGGATATCGACTTATTCACTGCCCGCCAGCGGGATGTTACCGAACCGCTGCCGTGGGACCCTATCGACATCGGTGTGAGCAAAGCGTTTTTATGGCAGGAGGCTCAGAAAGCGCTCGCGGGAGAGTTGACCGAAGATTGCCGCGGGGGAGACTGCAACAGTTGCGGTGTTTGCGATTTCGAGAAGTTGGCACCGGTGATGTACGACCGTTGTGGGCTCGATTCATCCCGGGGCAGCATTAGGGAAAATCAACCCAAAAGGGTGGACCGCCAATTCCTGATAACCTTTTCCAAGACAGGCCCCATCCGGTTTCTCGGCCATCTCGAGATGGCGAACGTTTTTGCTCGTGCCTTACGCCGAGCCGATGTCCGGTTGAAATATTCGGAAGGATTTCATCCTCAGCCCAAATTGTCTTTTCAGGATGCCCTTCCCGTCGGAATGGAAAGTCTTGAGGAATTGCTTTTAGTGATTGTAACGGGTGAAACGACGCCCAACAGAATCATCCGGCAACTCAACGCACAATTGCCTGACGGTTTGTTGGTCACCGGTTGTCACCCCATAGCGTCTAAATTCGTCCGACCTGAATCCATCGTCACGACATACCGTTTGGTGCTAGGCGGAGACGTTTTTTCCGATGAAAAAATCGCTTCCTTTCTGGAAAAGTCAGAATGGATCGTTTCCCGAACCAACCGCAAAGGCAAGGTCAGACAAATCGACTTGCGCCGAGCGGTTTCGGGTATCGAGCGGATATCGTCTTCGGAATTGATTCTTAGCCTTCGGTCGTTACACGGGAGTATGATGCGACCCGGCGACGTCGTGGAATACCTGTTTGCCGTACCATCGGAAAAATTGAAGCATCTGCGTGTGACCAAGATTTCGTCATGCGGCGACGTTGACTCGGGTAACGAAAAGGATGTTTGTCAGGGTTCCGCTGCTCTGCAAGCGTCGGCCTATATACCCTGTTCGAGACCTGAAAGAGGAGCCGCAAAATCCTGATTAGGTGCTATCCACCTATGACCGTTCGATTTTTCTTGTTTAAAACGTCAATCTGTGTCACCACAATCAGGAAAATTCAGGCAAGCAATGGATGGTGTTCGATATGTTTTGGCACCAGTTCGACGCTGACAACCACGCTTGCAGCAGACCAAATTTAATCGGAAAAAAACGAGAGGTTATGCATCGCAAACTGGTCATCAACGAAGCCCTGCACGAAACCCGGGTTGCCCTCCTGGAAGACGGCAATATCGTCGAATTATTTATCGAACGCGGTGATGAATCGGACATCGCCGGCAACATTTACAAAGGCAGGGTTCAACGGGTCCTGCCCGGCATACAGGCTGCGTTTATCGATATCGGTTTAAATCAGGCTGCATTCATCTATGTCGACGATGTTTTGGGTGAGCGATTTGAAGAGTTTGAGCAGCTTCTGAACAATGATGAAGAACTCCCGGAAGACACGCCGGAAGCCAAACCGGACGAGCTGCCAGATACCGAAAACCGTTACACACCCCACATCGAGGATTTGATCACAGAAGGTCAGGAAATCATGGTGCAGGTGGCCAAATCACCCATTGGTACCAAGGGTGCACGCGTAACCTCCCACATTTCACTGCCCGGTCGGTTTCTGGTGTTAATGCCGACATCGAATCACATCGGTATTTCGCGCCGCATTGAAGATTTATCGGAAAGGAATCGGTTGAAAGACATCGTCGTGAACCTTCGTCGTGAACCGTTCGGCTATATCGTCAGGACTGCGGCAGAGAATATTTCAGACGAAAAAATGGCCTCCGAAATGACCTTTCTCAGCAACCTCTGGGCCAATATACAACAAAAAAACAAGCGGGCTCCCGCGCCTTCTCTGCTGCACCAGGAGCTCGGTTTGAGCCTGAGAGCTGTCAGAGATCTATTGATCAACGAGGCCGAGAGCCTTGTCATCGACTCGCGCGACGGACACGAAAAGATTCTCAACTTTCTCGATACTTACATGCCAAGCTTGAAAGGAAATGTGGAGCTACACCAAAGTATCGAGCCCATATTCGATGCATATACTCTGGAAGGCGACATTTCAAGAGCCGTGAAAAAGAAGGTGTGGTTGAAATCCGGCGGCTATATTGTGATCGAACACACCGAAGCCCTCGTGGCCATCGATGTGAATACCGGCCGGTACGTGGGAAAACACAATCTCGAAGAAACGATCCTGAAGACCAATCTCGAAGCCGTCAGGGAAATAGCCTACCAGGTGCGTTTGAGGGACATCGGTGGCATCATCATTATCGATTTCATCGATATGCAGAAAAAATCAAACCAGGAAAAAGTCTTTCACGAACTCAAGGAGGCCTGCAACAAAGATCGCAGCAAGACCCATATTCTGCCCATGTCCGAGATGGGATTGATTCAGATGACCCGCAAACGGAACAAAAAGCCACTGTCCCGCATGCTCTGTGAGCCCTGTCACTACTGCGAAGGAGAAGGCTACCTCATATCCAAACAGTCCATTTGCTATAACATTTATCGTGATCTTTTGCGCGAAAGCCAGGATACCGCCTGTTCTCGTTTGACCCTCAAGGTCAATCCCAAGATCGCTGAACTTTTGCACGGAGAAGAGAGTCGACTGATTGTCGACCTCGAAAAAACAATTGGAAAGCAGATTGTTATCTATCCTAATCCCAGCTACCACATAGAAGAATTTGAAATCTTCGAAAGCTTCCAGAACTGAATCGAAGCCGTCACAAATTCTCATAAGCCGGGTCCGTGGTCGTAAGGCTCAATAATAGAGGCCATTTCGTATTGACATTCACACAAGTCTATGATTAATTTTCAAGGTTTTGATCATATCCGATATTTTCTGTCGAACCGGGGAGTTGAATCTCGTAATGGTGCCGGCAGGTCGTGACATTTTTTTTATGAAAGAGAGTCCATAGATGAAGAGAACATTTCAACCGAGTATCCTCAAGCGCGCCCGAAAGCACGGGTTTTTAAAGCGCATGTCCACTAAAAGCGGACGACGGATCATTAATCGAAGACGGGCGAAGGGCCGGAAGCGATTAAGTGCTTAATCGGCAGAGGCAGTTCACACGGTGCCGGCGGTTGCGCAAATCGAATTTATGTCCGATGCGACTATCCGGCCACATGTGACGTGATATAGACTAAAATATATAAAAATCAGAGTCATACCGGATTTTGGGTGAATATTCTTTTCCGAAGGCTGCCCGAATATTAAAACGTCCGGAGTTCATTCGCCTGTCCAAGAGCGGAGCCAAAATTCAAAACAGGCATTTCGTCTTTTTGTATGCCAGGTCCAGTCGGGAGTACTCGCGAATTGGTATCACGGTGAGCCGCAAAGTCGGTGACGCTGTCCTGCGCAACCGAATCAAACGCTTGGTGCGCGAACATTTTCGCCGGATGAGACCCATGATCTTCGGGGCTTGGGACGTCAACATCATTGCCAAAAAAAATGCAGCCAACCTTTCCAGTGATGAGGTGGGATCATCTCTGGCGCAACTTTTCGAAGGTATTCACCGACATGCTGGTAAAGGGGTGTAAAATCAGTAAGTTTATCGTTCTGGCATTGATTCGGGGCTACCAGTTGATCGTATCGCCGGTGTTGGGCCCGGCCTGCCGATTTTATCCGAGTTGTTCGCAATATGCCAGCCTGGCGATTAACCGGTACGGCGTCGTCAAGGGCTCCTACCTGGCTTTCCGGCGTCTGTTGCGATGTCATCCCTTTCATCCAGGCGGCTTCGATCCGGTACCTTAAGGCGCACTCAAAAATTTCGTCACAATTTAGAGGCCGATGTCTCCCGTCCGACTGCCGGTGCGAAAACTCGGAATGTACCGATAATCCTGTTTTTTCGCGCTTTGCCAGCCGGGGTTTCAACGCCCGGAAGTGCGAATTTGTTTTTTTTAACTTTTAACTCCCGGTCAACCGCAATCCGCGGATGCCGTCGGTACAAGTCCGCAGATCTTGAAAATACCTATTCAGCCCGCAATCCCGTACTCGTCATCCGTATCCAAAAGATATTTAATGATGCCGACACGAAAGTGTTTTGGTCGTTCGACTTTCGAGAGACGCAGAACGAGAAACGGCATCTTCATTAAACGCTTAACGGTCGTACTGAAGAAAGCTTAGGAGAATTCCATGGATCACGTGCGCGTTATTTTGGCCATTGCCCTTTCCTTTCTGGTTTTTATTGTCTGGCAGTTTTTATTTGCACCCAAAGAACCAGTTCGCAGAGCAGAGCAAAGTGCGACGGCCCCCTCGACGTCAGAGGAAAAGATCGCCTCTGAAAAACCCTACGCTCAACAACCGGAAACGGCCAAGGGTGCTGAAGCACAGCCGTCGGTACCTGCTCAAAAAAGCGGGCGAACCATTACAGTCGACACGCCTTTATACCGCGCAGAATTCTCGGAAAATGGTGCAGCCGTTAAAAGCTTTGTGCTAAAAAAGTATCGTGAGCATGTAGAGAAGGACTCGCCGCTCAAACAACTGGTGTCGCCCATTCTCGAGGATGGCACGGTGTTGCTGAGCTTCGAGCAAGGCGGTCTGCCGGAATTAAAGGGTGCGGTCTACACGGCCGAAACGGCTGCCCAGAGTATCGATGTCGCCGACAAACCTCAAAATTTGATCTTCAAATGGACCGCACCGAGTGGGGTGGTCGTCGAGAAGAGCTACCGTTTTGATCCAAAAACCTATCTTGTCGGATTGACCATCGACGTTAAAAACGGAAGGGCGCAACCGCTGACGGGCCGGTTGGCGATTACGCTCAACAGCATCGTCCCGAAGGCCAAACAGGCGTATGGGTTTGAGGGGCCGAGCACTTTCATCAACAACAAACTGGAGCAGATCGACATCAAGGACATCGAAGACAAGGACACCTTCGAAGGCGTCATCGATTGGATCGCCATTCAAACCCGCTATTTCATGTCGAGCGTTGTCCCTATATCACCGACCGATGCCACTTTTCACTTGATTTCCCGAGAAAACGAGCTCGTCGTCGCACAATTCATCCTGCCGGAAACGACGATCAAACCCGAAACCCAACAGAGCTTCGAGTTTAAAATCTTTAAGGGGCCCAAGAGCATGAGCCTGCTCAGCAGCTATGGCTTCAATCTCGGCAAAGCGGTCAATTTCGGCATGTTCGATATTTTGGCCAAACCCTGCCTGTGGCTCATGAATTTTATTTATCACAACCTGATTCCCAACTATGGCATCGCCATCATCATTTTGACCTTGATGACCAAGGTGCTTCTGTGGCCGTTGGGCACAAAGAGCTACAAGTCGATGAGCGACATGAAAAAATTGGCGCCGTTGATCAAGGAGATCAAGGAAAAATATAAGGATGACCGCAAACGCGTGAATGAAGAAACAATGGGACTATACCGGACTTACAAGATCAATCCATTAGGCGGATGCCTGCCCATGCTGGTTCAGATCCCGGTTTTTTTCGCGCTTTACCGAATGCTCTACGAGGCCATTGAACTTCGGCATGCCCCGTTTTTTCTGTGGATAAATGATCTGGCCGCTCCGGACAGACTTTTCCGGTTTGATTTCACCATTCCATTCATGGACCCGCCTTACGGCATACCGGTTCTCACGCTGGTCATGGGAGCCACTATGTTTTTACAGCAAAAAATGTCGCCGCCGATGGGAGACCCGACCCAGGCCAAAATGATGATGCTGATGCCGGTCATTTTTACTTTTATATTCATCAATTTTTCATCCGGACTTGTTTTGTACTGGTTGGTGAATAATATTGTCTCTATATCGCAGCAATATTACATCACCAAAAAGTATGCCTAGTCACGGAGGTTTTAAATGGCGCTCACGATGGATCTTGAAGCGAAGAACGTTGAGCAGGCCGTGAAACTCGCTTGCGACAAGTTGGAGATTCCGCCCGAAAAACTTAAATATGATGTTATTTCATATGGATCGACCGGCATATTTGGTTTCGGAAAAACAAAAACGGCCAAAATCAGGGTTTTACTGACTGAAGAAAAGGTAGAAAAACACAAAACCGATGAAATCCGAACAGGTGAAGGGGGGCAAACAAAACCAGCGGAGATAAAAAGCCGTGTCAAGGATTTAATCGCACAAGCGTTTAATGGAGACAAACCGGAGGCGGCGCCAGAGAGCGATAAACACATCGTCGCTGGCGAGCAAGTGCTTCAACGCATCGTTGACAACATCAGTTCGGGTGCCGTCGTCACTGTCGAGAAAAATGCGGAAAGAGTCCTTTACAAAGTAACGGGCGGCAATTCCGGCATTTTGATTGGAAAACACGGACAGACAATTGATGCCATGCAAGCCTTGGTCGAGAAAATCGTCAACAAAAAAAACACCGCAAGGCTTCGAGTGCAGGTTGACATAGACGGCTATTTGGAGAGCCGAAAACAAAATCTCATCCGGCATGCAGAAAGCTTGGCCAGCAAATGCAAACATATCCGCCGCCCGGTTACTGTCGGACGCATGAATGCACATGACCGTCGGATTGTTCATCTGGCATTGAAAGATGACACAAGCGTCAGCACCCGCAGTACAGGGAACGGATTTTTACGCAAGCTCGTTATATATCCCAACAATGCTTCTACCAGAAGGCGGCCCTCATAAACGTCGTTTCACCCACCAAATCATGAAAAAAGCTACGATCGCTGCGGTCGCCACGCCACCCGGAATCGGGGGGGTCGGCATTATAAAAATTTCCGGTCCCGAAGCGCTGAAAATAGCCGCAACCCTATTTCGATCCTGCAAGAACAATAACAATACCTGCAAAGCCGATCGCGGCGACTGCTTGCCGATCAATCTTCAGTCTCACCGGCTCTACTATGGCCATATTGTCGATCCGAAAACTGAAAACAATGCCGATGAAGTGTTGTTGGCCGTGATGCGGGCGCCACATTCCTACACCAGGGAGGATGTCGTTGAAATACAGGCCCATTCCGGTGCGGCGGCGCTGCGCTTCATCCTGGCACTGGTTTTACGTCAGGGTGCGCGGATGGCCGAGCCGGGCGAATTTACGCAGCGGGCCTTCATGAACGGCAGAATTGATTTGACTCAGGCCGAGGCCGTCATCGACATTATAAACGCCAGGACGGAGACCGCACTTAAAATTGCGACAAATCAGGTCTCTGGACAACTGAAACTGGCCGTGGAAAACATTCGCAGCATTCTTTTAGACGTGCTGATTCATATCGAAGCGGCCATCGACTTTCCCGAAGATGTTTCCGAAATTCTCTCATCGACTGACCTGGAGGCTAAGCTACGCCGAGAAGTCGCTGTGCCCATTGTTGATCTTATGCGCAAATACAGGGAAGGCTGCATTTATCGGGACGGATTGAAACTGGCTATTGTCGGACGGCCCAATGTTGGAAAATCGAGCCTGTTGAACTGCCTGTTGAAAAGGGAACGGGCCATTGTCAATACGCTTCCGGGCACGACACGGGATCTCATCGAGGACAGTTTCCAAGTGCAGGGTGTTCCGGTGACGATCACCGATACGGCCGGGCTGCACGAAGCCGAGGATCCGGTCGAAAAGATCGGCATCCAAAAAGCAAGGGAGTGCCTTAAAACAGCCGATTTAATTCTCCATGTGATCGATGGGTCCGAAGAACTAACAGTCGACGATCATGAAATTTTTAGATTTTGTTGCGGCAAATCCATTGTTGTTGTCGTCAACAAAATCGACCTGGCTATCGGCCGAAAAACCGGCGCATCATTAGTGCCGGTTAATTGGGATTCGCCACCGACAGTTGAGGTTTCCGCCCTTTATGGAGACGGAATCGATTGTTTGAAGGGACG